>AUXO016002307.1_pt1 | contig 13353 bp, 11 predicted proteins | sample 768731 | NCBI WGS metagenome assembly AUXO01 (sample SAMN02715735, study PRJNA202380) | gut metagenome | biome: sheep rumen | host: Ovis aries | place: New Zealand: Palmerston North
TACACATGAACATATTGATTTTTCACTGTAAAATCAAGAATTTTCTACCAGAGTAAGCTTAATTCCTAGATTAACAAGTGCACTCTTAGCTTCATCAGGAAGCCCTACATCAGTGATCATTTCCGTAAGTTTAGTAAGCTCAGAAACACGATAAACCGCAACTTTATTGTATTTTGAGGAATCACATATCAGAACCTTATGCATAGACGAATCCATAGCCGCCTGCTTAACCAGAACCTTATCAGAATCTGGCGTGGTTATTCCCCTCAAGTCCCAGGAAGAACAGGATAAAAAGGCATAATCCATATTCAGATAACTTAAAGTACGGTAAGCAAATATTCCAACCGAAGATCTAGTATCACGTCTAACTTCCCCGCCTATATGAATAGTATTGGCAGAACTGTTGTTGGAAAGAAATCTTACAATATCAAAATCATTAGTAACCACGGTAAGATTCTTACGGTCTGTAATGTGATGGGCTAAGGCCAATGAAGTAGTTCCTTCGTCAAGATAGATACACTGACCGTCCTGAACATAAGAAGCAGCTCTCTCTCCTATTCGTTTTTTTTCCTCAGTAGCAAAATTCTCTTTAATCTGAACAGAAAGATCACGTATCAGCTGATTTGGGAGCCTTACACCACCAGTCACAGATTCTACAAGTTTGTTCTGCTCCAGAAGCTGAAGATCTCTTCTGATAGTCATATGAGATACATTCAAAAGCCTGACGAGATCATTAATGCTTAAGACTCCATTATTCTCTTTAATAAGAGAAAGAATTCTTTGTTGTCGTTCCGCAGGAATCATTATTCTTATATACCCTTTGTTTGCTATCTAAATAGTTTATATTGAAATCAGTATAACATAATCGTTATAAATTATTTACGAAAGCAGCAAAATCCTTATCAATATTTAACATATATCACTATTATAGAATTAACATTATCGTCTAACATATTGTTTTATAAAAGTTTAGTTATTTATAGATTTTTAACATTTTTTTTATATAACACAAATTACAGCTTGGTATAATAGATAAAATAAAACATTAAAGAAATCTTCAATAATATTCTTCAAATTTATTGCATATTTATATAAAATATCCCCCAAAAAAAGTACAACATGTATTCAATAAGTTCAATCTAAAAAAGTCGCCTCAAACAGATATTATCTTGTTTTATAAGGATATATTATTGTTATTTCTATATTTAATATAAGTCAAATAAGATTATGCAAGAACTTGCAAAAAGCATTCACATCACATAATTCAAAAGTTCCCTCTTGAAAAATAAAACAAAAAAAATTTTCTGAGATAAAAACGTATTTTTCTGGTTTAAATACTATTTTTTATAAAATTTTAACATTTTTTAACATTATGTGATAGAAATCACTTTTATTTTGTGAAAAGACGAATATCATAAAAACCATCTTAAGTGTTAAAGATTAACGAGCATCTTGAGAATTTAAATTTAATTTAAATTTACTTATGCATTTTCAATAAGTTAAAGATTAGTTAAAGACTATAATTTTTTAACACTTAGATTCACAAGGTAAATGCTCTCTAAACAAACATATTGAAAATAGGAGAAGTTTTAAAGATGAAAGCTGTTGTATTACATGGCCCAGAAAATTATCCAAACAACTATGAGGTTATGGATATTGAAAAGCCTGTATGCGGTGATGGCGATATTCTGTTAAAGATGAAGGCAGCTGCACTTTGTGGCACTGACAAAAGAATTTTCACTGGTGCCAAGACTAAAGGTGTACGCAAGGATTCTGTTGTTGGACATGAAATCTGTGGTCTTATCGAGCAGGTTGGAAAAAATGTTAAAGGCTACGCTGTAGGTGACAGAGTAGCAATTGCTAATGTTATCCCTTGTGGACACTGCTCAGCCTGTTTATCAGGAAGAGAAAATGCCTGCTTACACAGACAGGCAATCGGTTATGAATTCAATGGCGGCTTTGAGGAATATGTTCTAATTCCACAGGTATGCATTGAAAGTGGCAACGTAGTTAAGCTACCTGATACCGTAAGCTATGCAGCTGGAGCTTTAATCGAGCCTCTGGCCTGCTGCATACGTGGTTTAAGAAATACCGGTACTGGATTTAACGATACCGTTCTAATTATAGGTGCAGGTCCTATCGGTCTGATGCATTTACAGTTGTCCCTGATTTCAGGTGCTAGAGAAGTAATCGTAAGTGAGCTTGATCCAGAAAAACGAGCTCTTGCTCTAAAGCTAGGCGCCAAGATTGCAGTAGATCCTGCAAAAGATGATCTTGAGAAGATTGTAATGGATGAGACCGATGGTGAAGGCGTGGACAGAATTGTTATGGCAATTGGCGTTAATGCTCTTGTAGACAGCACCTTCAAGCTAGCAAAGAAAGGCGGTACCGTATGTCTGTTCGCAGGCTTCCCTAAGGGCAAGATGAGTGAATTCGATCCTAGCGTAATTCATTACAACGAGCTAAATATCACAGGAAGCACAGCTTACAAGCGTATCGATTATCTGCAGGCTGCAGGAATGGTAAGCTCAGGAAAGATTGACCTGGACGCAATTGTTTCACACAAATTCAAGATTGAAGACTTCAAAAAAGCATTAGATCTGCACATGGCAGGAACCGCTCTGAAGGTTGTAATCGAAGATTAGTTAGTAGTTAAAGTTATTTTTTAATCAAATTCAAGGAGAATATTTTTTATGGCAACACCTATGTATGCAATGGGCAAGGCAGTACGTTTATCACGCATGGTTAATGCTGAAAGTGGCAAAATGATGGCAATCACAGTAGATCATGCAACATCACGTGGTATTGCTCCAATGACTGGTATTCATGACATTCAGGGCGCAATCGACAAGATCGTTGCAGGCTGTCCAGATGCAATCACAATGACAGGCGGAATACAAAAACGCTGCTGGGGTCCTCATGTAGGTTCAGGTATCAGTGTTTTACACAAGATTTCAAATTATGCTCCAACTTCACCAACCAATGACTGTGTATTCGGCTCTGTTGATGCAGCAGTTCGCTACGGTGCAGATGCAGTTTCAATGGGATGTATGACTTTAGGTGACTTCCAGAATGAGCAGTTTGAACGTATTGGCAAAGTCAGCGAGTACTGCGATAAGATTGGTATGCCTCTAATTGGTCATGTATATCCAAAGGGCGAGAGTGTTCCTAAAGAAAAGCGCACAGCTTGGGAGAATATAGCTTACTGCGTAAGAAGTGCCTGTGAATTAGGTATGGATGTTGTTAAAACAACCTACACAGGTGACCCAGACAGCATGGCAAAAGTAATTTCATGTGTACCATCTTCATTCAGAGTAGTAATCCAGGGCGGTGATACACCTGCAGGCCTAAAAGGCGACGATCTGTTAATGTACTACATGCAGATGACCCGTGATGCATTAGATGCAGGTTGCGGCGGTGTAACAATGGGTCGCTGGGTATGGGATTCAGACGATGTAACTGCTCTTGTTATCGCTTTACGTCGACTAATCCACAAGAACTACAGTGCCAAGGAATGTATGGAGCTGTTCAAGACAGTCAAGAACGAAAAGAATTACACTGATTACACTTCTTTATAAAGAGATATGACTATGAGTAAGTATCTATTAGGAATTGATGTTGGAACAAGTAGCTTAAAGGTTGCTATCATCGATGATGATGCTCAACTCATAGGTATCAGCAGCAGTAAGTACGATCTCATCATGCCAGATGAGAAATCTGTCCAGATTGAAGCAAAAAGCATGTGGAGATCGTTACTTGAGTGTCTTATTAAATTAAAAGAACAAAAAGTAGATCTTAGCGCTGTAGCAGGAATCAGTATCTCCTCTCTATGTCCAGGTCTTGTGGCTTTAGATGCAAAAGGAGAGGTACTGGTTGATCCAATCATCTACTCAGACAGACGTTCCTCAAAGGAAGCTGACGAGATTTTACAAAGGGTCGGAAAAGATAAGCTCTTTGAGATTACAGCCAATGGCTGTATGGCTGGAGCCTTCTCTGGCACTTCAATGCTTTGGATCAAAAATCATCTGCCTGACAGCTATAAGAAAACCAGATATTTTGGACATCTCAATACATATCTAGCCTGTCGTATGACTGGTGAAGTAGGTATTGACTATTCCAATGCATCTTACACCAGTCTTTTTGAAACAACTGGCGGAAAAAAATGGTCTGATTATCTGTGTGAAACCATAGGCATTGACAGAGACAAGCTGCCACCTCTACATGAATCCACAGATGTAATCGGAGGACTCATTGACAAGGAACTTATCGGCCTTGGCATTAAGAAGAATACTCCGGTAATCATCGGTGGAGCAGATACTCCTTGCGCATCAATTGTAGCTGGAGTTACCCATGCAGGTGATGTCTGCGAATCCGTAGGAACAACAGATGTGTTAACAGTATGCATTGATAAGCCTGTTTTCGGACGTGAGTTCATCAATCGCTGTCATGTTGTACCAGGCACCTGGATTTATCAGGGTGCTATGTCCTTCACAGGAGCTGCTAATGCCTGGTTCCTAGAACAGTTTTTAAATGAAGTTACAGCTTCTGCTAAAAGCCTTTCAGAAGCCTTAAAGATGGCAAATGAAGATGCAGACCGTTCTGCTCCAGGATGTGGAGGAGTAGTATTTCTTCCTTATATGTTAGGTGAAAGAAGTCCAATCTGGGATGCTGATGCAAGGAGTGTATTTTTCGGTATTTCAATAAAAACCACACGCAGTGATATGAACAGAGCAGTTCTTGAAAGCTGTGGCTATGGTCTAAGACAGATGTGTGAAATTGCCCAGTCGCTGACAGGAAAAGAAATTAAGAGATTCAATTCAATCGGCGGAGGAGCAAAGAGCAATATCTGGGCTCAGATTAAAGCAGATATTACACAGCGCGAAATTACAGTTCTGGACAAACATGACATGGCCCCTGTTGGTGCTGGTCTGCTAGCTGGTGTTGGAGTCGGGGTTTTCAAGGATATATATGAGGCCTCGGAAAAAGTACAGAATAAAGTTTATCGTAAATTTGTTCCAAATGCTGATAAAAATCTGCTAGAGGTTTATCAGCGAAATTACCAGATTTACCTGAGTCTATACCCTGCACTGGCCGGTTTATTCAAGAAAGCAGCTGGCAAGAACAGTTAGTTAGATAAAGGGAAACATAACAGACGAAATTTATTTAAGTTTGAAATTAAAAAGTTAACCTACCAAACAACATAATCGGAGATTATTTTTATGAAAAAAATCTTAGCTACATTAGTCGCAAGTGCTTTAGTTTTTGGCTCAATTTCTGGCGCAGAGGCTGCAACCAAGAAAGTAACAATTTCAGTTCCTGATCCAAATACCTCTTATATTTATGCAGCTGCTCAGGAATTTGCATCACGTGCAAACAAGTATTCTGACGGTACCCTTGAGTTCTCAATCTCAGGAAACGGCTCCTTATATGGAGGTGATACCGCAGCAGGCATCAAACAGCTAGGTGCAGGTTCACTGCAGATGGTAATTCTGGCATCAAGTGTTTATACAAACTTCGTTCCTGCTTTAAACGTTATTTCTGTCCCATACATGTTCGATGATCAGGCTCAGTTACTTAAATTCTTAAACAGCGATATCGCAACAGAGCTATTCAACCGTGTTAACAAGATGAACATTACTGTTGCAGGCAAATGGACACGTTCATTCCGTGAAGTTACAAACTCACAGCGTCCTATCACAAAACCAGAGGATTTAAAGGGTATTGTTCTACGTGTTCCAAACAATTCTCTATATGTTGAGTTCTTCAAAGCCTGTGGTGCTGTTACAACTCCTATGAACTTCTCAGAGGTTTATAACGCTCTTCAGCTACACACCTTAGATGGTCAGGAAAACCCTGTAGACGTTCCTTATTCAAACAAGTTCTACGAGGTTCAGAAGTACATTTCATTCACCAACCACATGGCTGATGCATGGTTAGTTGGTATCAACTCCAAGTTCTTCGACAAGCTTGATGACAAGCAGAAGGAAGCTATCCTAAAGGCTGGTGCAGAAGTTCAGCAGTGGAATGTTGACATGATGGCAGAACAGGATAAGGTTGCTCTGAAGTCACTAACCGACAACGGCATGACAGCAAATGAATTGACTCCTGAAGCTCAGAAGGCTTTCGTTGAAGTATCAAAGTCCTGCTATCCAAAGTTCCGTGCCTTAATCAAGGATGACGCTCTGTTTGACAAGACAGCAGAATTCACTGGCAGAAAGTAATCTAAACCTGCATGCACTTCAGTATGAAGTGCATGTATCTTATTTAGAGCTTGCTTTTTTAATTTCAACCTTAACTGAGTAAAGACCGGGTAAAACAATATTATGGAACGAAAGAAATCCAAATTATCAGGTTTTTTTAATTTTATAAATAAACTTGAAGACTGGCTGTTAGTCATATTTGTCTCTGGCATGATCCTCGTTATTTTAATCCAGATCTGTGGTCGTATTGTGGGACACCCATTTCCATGGACCGAGGAATCATCACGCTATCTGTTTCTGTGGATGATGTTTGTTGCTTTGGCAGCAGGCTTTAACAAATGTGAATCAGCCCGTGTAACCTTATTCCTTCAGGCGAGCCCTAAATGGCTTAAAACTATCAGTGAGTACATTTACGTAGTTTTTGTTGTAGGTTTCTTCCTAGTTATGCTTGTCTACGGTATTGATGTTGTAGTTCAGCAGATCGAATGGGATGAAATGGGAACAGCCTTAATGATTCCAATGTGGCTAATAGGCATTTGTCAGCCTGTAGGTGCTGTATTAGGTCTAATAGGAACATTACAGAGCTTCCTTGAATTCCACCATATTGTAGCAATTGGTGACAAAGAGACTGAAAAGGCAAAGGCACTTTCAAACGAGGGAGATTTATAACAAATGAGTTGGTTTTTAATCGGAATTTTCTTACTGGTCATGTTCCTTGGCGTGCCTATCGCCACAGCATTAGGTTCTGCATCTGTCCTTGCTATGTATGCCTGGACTGACCTTCCACTGAGCATGGCTGCGCAGTCTATGTTTACTGCAATGAACTCCTTTATCATGGTTGCAGTTCCACTGTTTATTCTATGTGGTTCCTTAATGGACGAAGGTGGTATTGCAGATAGAATCTATGATTTATCAGAAGCTTTAGTTGGATGGATTTATGGTGGCTTAGGTCATGTTTCTGTAGTTGTTAACATGATTTTCGCCGGCATGAGTGGATCATCAGTCGCAGCAATCGCTTCAATCGGTAAAATGAGTATTAATGCATTGGACAAGAAGGGATACCCTAAACCATATGCAACTGCTATCAACCTGTCTGGTTCTATGCTAGCCTCTGTTATTCCACCAAGCATTCTGATGATTAACGCTGCAGCAACCGGTAACGTATCAATCGGTCAGGCTCTGTTGGCTGGTCTTGTTCCAGGACTGATTATTGGTATTATCTTCATGATCTACAACTATCTGTTCTGTAAGAGACACAACATTGGTGATCGTATTCCATTTGAGAGACCAAAGCTGGCTCGTGCTTTCTGGCGTGCCATTCCTGCACTGTTAACTCCTGTTATTCTGCTTGGCGGTGTATACACGGGTATTTATACCCCAACTGAAGGTGCAGCTATTGCAGTGGTTTACACAATTCTGGTTTCAATCTATGTATTCAAGAACTTAAAATGGAGCGATATTCCTCGCATCATTGCAAAGAATGCACGTTCAACCGGTGTTATTCTGTTCGTAGCAATTGCAGCAAAACCAGCTTCAGTTCTGTTCGAAATGGATGGTCTTCCAACCCGTGTAGCAGAAATGATTGCAGGTATTTCAGATAACAGAATCTACATTCTGCTGGTTCTGTACGTCTTCTTGATTGCTGTTGGTATGTTCATGGATGCTACTGCTGCTATCTTTATTCTAGTACCAATTCTGCTTCCTGCTGTTCAGGCTGTGGGTGTAACTCCACTATTCTTCATTGTATTCCTAGTTATCACCCTGTCATTCGGTCTTATTACACCTCCGGTTGGAGTCTGTCTGTACGCTGCAGAAAATGTTACCGGTTTACCACTTGAAAAGATTATTAAGGCATCCGTACCTTGGATCTGTCTGATCGCCATCTCACTAGTCGTGTTTATTATCTTCCCTGGCATTATTGAGATCCCTGTTGGTTGGGTGTTCGGTTCATAAATTAAGGATTATAAAATGAGTAAAATTGTTGTATTGGATGGATATACTGAGAACCCAGGCGATCTTTCCTGGGATGGATTGAAGGCACTTGGAGAATTAACTGTTCATGATCGTATATCCTATGTTGAGTCACCTGTAATTGCACAAACAATCGGAGATGCGGATATTGCTGTTACCAACAAGACTCCTATTTCACGTGACACCATGGATAGATGCCCAAATCTTAAACTGATTGCAGTATTAGCTACAGGTTACAACGTAATTGATTACAACTATGCAAAAACAAAAGGAATCCTGGTTGTAAATGTTCCAACCTACGGTACTCAGATCGTAGGACAGTATGCAGTAGGTCTGCTTTTAGAGATCTGTTCACACTTCCAGTATCACTCTGATACTGTCAAGGCCGGAAAATGGCAGAACAATGTTGACTGGTGCTACTGGGATTTCCCTATGATTGAGCTTCACGGTAAAACTGCAGGAATTATCGGCTTAGGTCGTATAGGACAGTCAACAGCTCGTATTCTAAACGCAATCGGAATGAAGGTTATCGCCTATGACAGTTTCCAGTCTGACAGTGGCAAGGCTCTTGCAAACTACGTTGATCTAGATACACTGCTGAAGCAGTCAGATGTTATCTTCCTGCATTGTCCTCTGTTCCCTGAGACAGAAGGTTTAATCAACAGCAGCAATATATCTAAGATGAAGGATGGAGTAATCATTATCAACAACAGTCGCGGTCAGCTTGTTGTAGAAAAAGATCTTGCAGAGGCTCTGAATTCAGGTAAGGTCTATGCTGCTGGTCTTGACGTGGTATCTACCGAACCAATCAAGGCAGACAATCCTCTTCTAAAGGCTAAAAATTGCATTATAACCCCTCATATTTCCTGGGCCGCAAAGGATGCAAGAAAGCGTATCATGGATATCACCATCGATAATATCAAGGCATTCCAGAATGGTGCTCCAGTCAACGTAGTAAATAAATAACCGGTCTTAAAGATAATCCCTTTCCAGAGGGATTATTTTTAGTCTGTATAGAAAAGGAGATTATTATAAAAATGAGAATTGTTGTAGCTCCTGATTCTTTTAAAGGCAGTCTATCATCAATGAAAGCTGCAGAAGCAATTGAGGCCGGTATTCTCGAAGTATTCAAAGATGCAGAGGTCGTAAAAGTTCCTATTGCCGATGGTGGAGAAGGAACAGTTGCAGCTGTAGTAGCAATGACTCATGGAAAAATTGTAAAAACTGAAGTTCAGGGGCCTCTAGGAGAAAAAGTAACTGCCTCCTGGGGGCGTTGCCAAAATGACGAAGGAGAATTCGCCGTAATCGAGATGGCAGAGGCTTCAGGTTTGCTGCTTGAAAAGGAAAGTGAGCGTAATGTACTTAAAGCAAGTACCTACGGAACAGGACAGTTAATTAAGGCTGCACTGGATGTCGGTATCCGTAAGATTATCATTGGCATTGGAGGTTCTGCTACCAACGATGGTGGAGCAGGCTTAGCAGAGGCTCTTGGAGCCAAGTTTTACGACAAGAATAACCGCGTTTTACCTCGAGGAGGGGCTGCTCTCGCAGATCTTGAGTATATTGAAATCTCTGATCTTGATCCTCGCCTAAAGTACACAGATTTTTACATTGCATCAGATGTTAAAAATCCTTTATGCGGAAAAAACGGAGCCTCATATGTTTATGGTCCGCAGAAAGGAGCAACTCCATCTGACGTAAAGCTACTAGACGCAGCACTTGAGCACTACAGCAAAATTGCAGCGCGGGATGTTGGCAAAGATGTAAAGGATATTCCTGGAGCTGGTGCAGCTGGAGGTTTAGGAGCAGGATTAATGCTTTTCTCCAATGGACACATGTGTAATGGAATTGAAATGGTGCTTAAACTTGGCAACTTTGATAGTTATTTAAAAGATGCAGATCTTGTCTTTACAGGAGAAGGATTCTCCGACGCTCAAACCAAAAATGGAAAGGCTCCTGTAGGCGTTGCTGCCGTTGCAAAAAAATACAATTTGCCAGTCATTTGCCTTTCAGGAGGAATCAGTTCAGATGCAACTGAACTGCTTGCTCACGGAATAGATGCTCTAAGCGGAACTCCATGTGCTCCGATTTCTCTTGAGCAGTGTATAAAAAATGCGAAACAGCTTCTACAGCAGGCAGCGGCAAGATGCTGTCTACTGCTTAAGGTTGGAAGCAAGCTTCACACATAAGACAATGAATTCCTCTCTAATATAAATCGTGTCTTTTCTTTCAAACCTGAGTTTGCTCAGGTTTTTCTTTGCCGATAAGATTATCTTTAGTTTTGCAAAAATAAAAAAGGCTTAACCTATCAATCAGTTAAGCCTTTCTTTAAAACTTATAAACTAAATTACTTCAGTTTCTTGTAAGCATTGATCAGACCGTTGGTTGAACTGTCATGAGAAGTAATAGTTTCCTCAGAAGTTAACTCTGGAATGATCTTTGAAGCAAGCTGCTTACCTAACTCAACACCGAACTGATCAAAGCTGTAGATATTCAAGATTGAGCCCTGTGTAAAGATCTTGTGCTCATACATGGCAATCAGCATACCCAGTGAGTGAGGATTGATTTCCTTTAGCAGGAATGAGTTAGTAGGTCTGTCACCGGTGAATACCATAAATGGGACAACGTCCTTGTATTTCTCCTCAGGAACCCCCTTCTTCTGGAACTCAGCAATAACCTGATCTGCTGTCTTACCAAAAGCTAGAGCCTCTGTCTGAGCAAAGAAGTTAGACAGAAGTTTTACATGGTGATCTCCAACCTTATTATGAGTGCGAGCAGGAGCGATGAAGTCACAAGGAATCTTCTTGGTACCCTGATGGATTAACTGGAAGAAAGCATGCTGTCCGTTAGTGCCAGGCTCACCCCAGATGATTGGGCCTGTGGTGTAGTTATTAATTACGTTACCATCACGATCAACGTATTTACCGTTTGACTCCATATTACCCTGCTGGAAGTATGCAGCGAAACGAGACATATACTGATCATAAGGTAATAAAGCTTCAGTCTGGTAACCGTAGAAATCGTTATACCATAGACCAATCAGGCCAAGGATTACAGGTAGATTCTTCTCGAATGGAGTGTTACGGAAATGCTGATCCATTTCGTATCCGCCCTTCAGGAACTTCTCGAAGTTATCGTAGCCACATGCTAGAGCAATTGATAAGCCGATTGCTGACCATGAGGAGTAACGACCGCCAACGAAATCCCAGAACTCGAACATATTGTCAGTATCAATACCGAAAGCTGAAACTTCCTTAGCATTTGTTGATAAAGCAACAAAGTGCTTAGCAACAAACTTCTCGTCCTTAGCTGTCTTTAAGAACCAGTCACGTGCTGTACGAGCATTTGTCATAGTCTCTAAGGTAGTGAAGGTCTTTGAAGCAATCAGGAACAGAGTTGTTTCTGGATTTAGAGGTTTTAAAGTTTCAACAATATGAGTACCGTCGATATTTGAAACGAAATGACACTTCAGTCTTGTGTGATATGGGGTCAAAGCTTCGCAAATCATGCGAGGACCTAAGTCAGAACCACCGATACCAATATTTACTACATCAGTAATTTCTTTGCCTGAGTAGCCTTTCCACTCGCCAGAAATAATCTTGTTTGAGAATTCTTTCATCTTGGCCTGAACACGTAGCACATCTTCCATTACATCGTGTCCGTCAACCATAATCTTATTACCGCCAAAGTTACGTAATGCAGTGTGCAGTACAGCGCGGTTCTCAGTACGATTGATTTTCTCACCATTAAACATCGCTTCAATGTTATCTTTCAGATGAGTTTCTTCTGCTAGTTCAATTAAAGTCTTTAATATATTCTCATCAATAAGATTCTTAGAAAAATCAGCTAGAAAATCGCCGTTATCTAGAGTTAAGGAAAATTTGTTGAAACGTTCTTTGTCCTCAGCAAATAAATCCTTAAGGTGGATGTTCTTTGTTTTTTCAAATTGTTCTGTTAATTTTGCCCAAGATTTAGTCTTGGTTGGATTTGTATTATAAAACATGAGTAGTAACTCCCTTCTTAGTTCGTTTCTCTATTTTAACAGTATCTGAGTAATATTACCTTATTATTAGCCATTTTTTTACAGATTTGTTAGCTATCCTAGCTTATGTTTTTTTTAAGATTTAATCTGTTATCTCGCCATCGCTTTGGCGCAAATTCATAAACATTTACAAATAAATGAACATACATCACAACGATTATAAAAAAGCGAAACTATCCTTATTATTGATGTAATTTTCAAAGTCTGAGCGTAAAATACAGACAAAATTTTTTTTATTAAATCACCTAAAAGGGGACCCTTATGAAAAGGACAATCATGAAACTTTTATCCTCATTATTTGTAGTAGCTATGGGCCTATTCTGCACAACATCGGGAGCATTGGCTGCAAATTCTGATATAGCGGTAGTTTTCTTCTCTGCAACAGGTAATACAAGAGGACTTGCATCAACAGCAACTGTTGCCTTAGGAGCAGATAAATATGAGATAATTCCTGCAAAAGCATATGCTCGAGAAGATCTGAATCACTACGATGAAAACTGTAGAGTTAATATTGAACAGAAAGATAAAAATCTACGTCCAGAAATCAAGGATCTAAACATTGATATAAAACCTTATAAAACAATTGTTCTTGCATATCCTATATGGAGTGCAGAAGAACCAAGAATCATAGATACTTTTATTGAGTCATATGATTTTTCTGGTAAAACAATTGTTCCTCTATGCACTTCCGGTGGTAATGATATACAGCAGAGTGTTAAGAACATAAAGAATCTGATTAAGGGAACCCCTATTGTAAAAGATGGCAAGAGATTTATGAGTAATATTACAGCAGAGGAATTCAAGAATTGGTTTGACTCTATCTAAATAAAATACTCTCCAAATGGCCAGTCTTGGCCATTTTTTTTAGAAACTTTCTACACTTATACAGATTTCAAACCATTAGATAATGGTGGTAAAGACCAGTATGTTACATAAAAAAATTGAGGAATTATTCGTCTAATAAGCTTGTCATCATATAGCCATATAAAATATTGTAAAAAAAAGATCTAAAATTCCTTGACCTATCTCAAATATCATATATAATAAATCTCGTTTTGAAATATGGGGTTATAGCTCAGTTGGGAGAGCGCTTGCATGGCATGCAAGAGGTCATCGGTTCGATCCCGATTAGCTCCACCA
>AUXO014602479.1_pt1 | contig 13351 bp, 7 predicted proteins | sample 768731 | NCBI WGS metagenome assembly AUXO01 (sample SAMN02715735, study PRJNA202380) | gut metagenome | biome: sheep rumen | host: Ovis aries | place: New Zealand: Palmerston North
AAAAAAAGAGGTCGTCAAGAGAAGCGTTAGGAAACGCTCTGATCAGGCCGCCGATGCATTTCTTTCCGCCAACTCTTTTGCCACGAAGGAGCCTGCTGACTTCCATTCGTGATACGCCCATTTTCATAGCTAGTTGACTGCCGGACCAGTGGTGCTTATCCATTTCAGCTTTGATAAAATCTATGTTTGGCTTCATGACATCCTCCCTTCTGGTAATTTGATTGGAACTATAAAGTTCCACCACCCACATATTACACCTAAAGGTTACAAAAATCAAGAGATTTTCAAAATAGTGTTGCTTTTAGGTTACACAGATGCTATAATGAGGTCAGTTCAAGGAAGGAGGTGCCGCATGAACGAGCTGGGAACCTATATTCAGGCAAAGAGAAAAGAAAAAGGATACTCGATTCGTAAGCTGGCTGAACTTGCAGAAATCAGTCATACAGAAGTTAAACGGATAGAAGATGGCATGCGCAAACAGACATCTCCGCAAGTGCTTCGTTCAATTGCCACAGCGCTTAATTGTCCGTATGAGGATTTAATGGCAGCGGCAGGGTATATTGATGAACCAACGGTGGATGCTGATGCTACAGCGGTAGCAGGGATTCAGAATGCTGATGATCTGAGCCAGGAAGAAATAGATAAAGTAAATGAGTATATCGCTTTTTTGAAAAGCCAGAGAAAATAAAACAGAGGTGCATCCTGTAGAAGGAGCACCTCATATTTTTTATAATCGTACCGGCAGACGAACAAGCTGCACTGCAGGGAATCTGTTCTGGGCTTCATTGACTATCTCTTCATAGAGATTAAGTGAGTCTGTCAGATCTTCAATCGTGATTGCTAGGGCATATTCGATTTCCTGATCATCTTTCACGTCATATCTTGTATGAAGCTGTAACCATACTTCCCAGTCACCGCTTGATAAGCTTGAAAGAGTCTGCTCAAAATGGAAGCAGGTGTCCCATTCTTTTCTGCCATCAGTCTCAGACGGGTTCTTTGATCCCGATGTTCCTTTGCCGTTAATGATGTGCAATGAAGCATTTACGTATGCACCAAGGTATTCTTCGCCCTTGTTGTTATCGACAGGCGACTGAGTGACGCAGGTGACGGTTATTTTGACCTTTGCGTTTCGCTTGCTCATGTCAAGGTTATCGCATACCTTAGGCATCAGAAATTTTACTCTCTGCTTGTCGAGGCGATTCATGGTTCCGGCATGAAGAAATGTTACTCGATTCATGGTGGAAAACATACTGTCGATAGGAGAAGAGATTCCACGTCCGTAAAGGTTCCCGTAGAATTCATTATCACCCTTATCCGGTTTGTCCTTCTTATCGGTTTTGATTGGCATAACAGCACGGTGATATAAAAGTGCTTCCGCCAGAAGAACATTATCATCAGGAACTGATGTGAGTATCTCTGCAAGATCACCAGCTACAACCGGAGCAGAGAAGCTTGTACCTGCATCCAAAGCCCACTGATTTCCAGCTCCGATCATTAGTGAATATTCATCTGGAGGGACACTGCCGCCTTTGAGCTTCGTTCCGGCATATGTAACAATGTCCGGTTTTCGTGAACCTTTAAAGCCGGGGCCAATCCTGGAATAGGGAGCGACATCGTATTGTTTGCTGATGCTGCCTGTATGGTCGCTGCCTACTATGGCTCCAACGGAAATATTCAGCATAGAGTCTGATGGAGCAGCAACGTGACTGTCATCATCGTCAAAAATCTTTTCCAGCGATGATTCGTATTCATAGAGATCGTGGTTTCCGACGGCGATGACAAACTTGACGCCATAGGTGATGGAAAGTACGTCAAGCTCGTATCCGAGGATACTGATCTCATCTTGAGCAATCGGATATCTTGAAGCAGATGAGAAGTTGAATATCTTGGTGATGTCCTTATAACGAAGGACTGCTTCCCGAATCCGCTTAATCATTGTCTGGTTGGATATAAGATTTGGATCGTCGGAATTTGGATCAGCACCTCTGATATTGCAATCAATGATTCTTGCACGAGGAACCATCGTGCCCATTCCCATCTGAGCGCCTAACTGGGCAAAAGCGATTTTGCTCGCGACGTTAGTTCCGTGATATTTGTCGCCCTCAGCAGCACCGCTTGGAGTCCAATGTTCAACAACAATGGGTTCCAAAGCATCAGGAAAATCTACGCCGGTGTCAAGAACAGCGACAATCGGGAGTTCATCAATATTGACGGTTGGATCCAGAGATACCGGATGCGGAGCAGGCATAAGACCGGCCTGTACTGTACCGTAGAATCCCGTCAAAGCAACATGGCAGACGATAGTATCTTCTGAAACAGCAGTCAGTTTGTCCAGCGGAACCTTCGCTCTTAGAATTGGCGTTTCATCGGACAATTTATATGGTTCACCAACGATTTCTCCGTTATACTGACGTATTGTTGAGATTAGGTTCTGTTCTGCACGTGCCTGGCCGTCTACACCAATTTGATCAACCAGAAGCTCTTCGCGAATCTCGACATCTATTGGTTCTTGCCCCATCTTTTCGATGAGGGCTTTAAGCACAGAAGACTGCTTATCTGCAGGATCCGGGAATTTGAATGCCGCAACATCTTGAAAAGTTCGATCCACTTTCTTGTTGTCCCGGAAATTACCGACTCTCTTTTGGAGATTATCGAATTTTGAAGTGGAAGTGGATACTATGGCATGATGAGCATCCCTGATAGATGTAATCGACATACCTTCCTGGGCAAGGAAGTCGCGAATGGCTTTATTGGAAAATTTTGTGTCATCCGGCAGCACAACCTCAAAAAGGCGAATATCCTCATCCTTAAGGGAATCGCCGCTCTGAATCCTTGTATATGCTGACACGACATCTTGCAGACCGCTTGAAAGCTTGCTTCCATGCTCGAAACGATCTAAGCCTCTGTCTTTACCTCTTGCCTGAGGAACGTATTCAACGTGCTCTACATCGTCTTCTGTAATCAGAAGATGAGGTCGAAAATCATCTGCCATATTTATTCATCCACCTCTTTCAACTTAGCTAACTTATTGATCTGGTAGTTTAACGTGTTATGGGGCATTCCTACTGCCTTTGCCAGTGTGCGTACACTGACTCCTTTTTCTTTGAGCTTGGCAGCAGCGTCGACGAGTCCGGCACCGCTGGAGTTATTCGTCATCTGCTGAATAAGAAGCTCTATCATATCTTCTGTTGTGATAGGCTTATCTGTTGTCACAGATCTCTTTGCAGCCGATATGATCAGTTCTTTGATCTGAGCGACACTACGATCTGCAGTAAGATCGGTCAGCTTTTGAATATCCACGTCTGTTTCAACCGAGTATTCTTCAAACCATTTTTCGATAAGCTTACGGCGCTGATCATCGTCGGGAAGACCAATATTGATCGTGTAGTTGAACCGTCTCCAAATTGCAGGATCAAGAAGATGCTCGTGATTTGTGGCTGCAATAAGAAACACGTTTGCCGGCATATTATCGAAGTTCTGCAAGAGGGCAGTAACGACTCTTTTTAATTCGCCCATTTCATGCCCGTCATCCCGCTTCTTGGCTATCGCATCAAATTCGTCCAGGAATAAAACAATTTCCTGATTTGCCACGCTCGAAAAAATCTTCCGAAGGTTTACGCTTGTTTGTCCGAGATACGATGAAACAAGTCCGTCAATTCGAACATAAGCCATTGGAAGATTAAGCTCGTGAGCTATTGCGTGGGCAGTCATCGTCTTTCCACAGCCTGGAGGACCGCATAACAATAATCTGTTCGCGGCTGGAAGATTGTGTTTCTTGAGTTTCGTATTGTTCTTGCGTTCATCCAGAATCTGAAGAAGAAGCTTTCTCTGGTTTTCTGGAAGGATCACGTCGGAGAGAAGAGTCTCAGAGTGAACAATGTCATAAAGTTCTAAGAGACTGTCTTTATCTCTTGGGCTGAAAGAAGTGCTACCAGCGGATTGAACAGCGTAGCCGCCACCGGCGGGTTGTGTTACATCAGGCTTTTTGATGAGGGTAGACTTCTTTCCTTTGTAAGCATCGAGGATTTGGTTTGATAGACGGCCATTACCTTTTTTGCTTTCGTCCGCAGCCAGTGCTTCAACAGCTGTTTTGAAGGCATTTTCGTCTCCTGTACAGTGTGCAGCAATGATATTAACTATAAGTTCTGCTTTCATTATCAGAATTCCTCTTTCTATATCATAGTATGAGATTGTAACCTTTAGTTTACACTTAATTCATAGAAAAGTCAACAAAAAAAGCGAAATTCTTTGAACACCTTTGAACACGTTGCTGTTTTTGGATGGAATCGAGGCGCTCTTGAGAGTGTTAATCAGAGAACTAAAAATTCGAGTTCTCGCACATCATCGTTGCAAAACAGGTCGAAATGTGCTACAATTTGATGTAACGTTATGGTTACAGATATTGATATGATTTAGATTGGAAACTAAGAGTGACGGAATTCAGAGGAGTACGCACATGGTTATCAGCTACAAAAAATTATGGAAGCTGCTTATTGACAAGGATTTGAAGAAACAGGATCTGAGATCATTGGCGCATTTGAGCTCTTCGACGATAGCTAAGCTGAATAGGGGAGAAAATGTCAGCACCGCCGTATTACTGAAGATATGTACGGCGCTTCATTGTGATGTGTCCGATATTATGGAAGTCGTTGAAGATCAGTCTGTTGCTGAAGAGATTGCTGAGCAGTAACAAAGATGAGCATACGAAAGGAATGGCGGTAGATGTCCAAACTTGAAGAGTTGACTGTTGGCAGCAGCGTCAGCGGTCTTGTGAATAATGAATCCGTCCAGGTGGTTGCTGTGAAATGGTATGGCAATGCCGTGATGGAGATTACATATAAGAACAACCAAGGACTCCTTGCGAATCAGCTGCTTTATCGGGAGGATGAAGCAAGGCTGAACGTTGAAGACTCAAATTTGCCGTGGAGTTTTGATGCAGATGGTGATGTGGTGCGTCTGGCATCAGAAGCATACCGAATCAATCTCGCACATATCTTTGATCCATATCTGGCGGTACACACATCGTCGATAGAGCCACTGCCACATCAGATTTCAGCTGTGTATCAGGAGATGCTTCCGAGACTGCCGCTCAGATATATTCTTGCGGATGATCCGGGTGCAGGAAAAACCATTATGACCGGTCTGCTACTGAAGGAACTGATTATTCGTGGAGACTTGAGACGGTGCCTAATTGTTTCACCGGGAAGCTTGTCTGAGCAGTGGCAGGATGAGTTGTACAGCAAGTTCCATCTGAAATTTGATATTCTTACCAATGACCGGTTTGAGTCTGCAGTGAGTGGAAATGTCTTCGATGAAGTTAATCTTTGCATAGCTCGCCTGGATAAGCTTGCGCGGAATGACGTGTTGCAAGAGAAGCTGAAGGCAACAGAGTGGGATCTTATCGTCGTAGATGAGGCTCACAAAATGTCAGCTACCGTTTGGGGTGGAGAGGTGAAGTATACAAGGCGCTTCCAGCTTGGAAGGCTGCTTTCGGATATTACCAGACATTTCCTTCTGCTTACAGCTACGCCGCATAATGGCAAGGAAGAAGATTTCCAACTGTTTATGTCCTTGATTGATCCGGAACGATTTGCCGGAGCGGCAAGATCCAGTGCGCAGGCTATCGATGTTTCTGATGTCATGAGGCGTCTGGTAAAGGAAGATCTTCTGAAGTTTGATGGAACACCTCTGTTCCCTGAACGGCGTGCCTATACAGTAAATTATGATCTTTCTCCGAAAGAATCACTTCTTTACCATGAAGTGACTTCCTATGTACAGGAAGAGTTTAACCGTGCTGATCAGCTTTCAAAGGACAGAAAGAGCACGGTCGGTTTTGCGTTGACAATTCTGCAGAGAAGGCTTGCCTCTTCACCGGAAGCGATTTATCAGTCGCTTCATAGAAGGCGTGAACGTTTAGAGAATCGCTTGAATGAAGAACGCCTTGGAAAGAGAGCAGAGGAATACCGTTCGACGATACACTTTGATGTTGATTATGATGATGACGATTATTCATCAGAAGAACTTGAAAGAGAAGAAGAGAATGTAGCAGATCAGGCTTCTGCAGCCCGTACCATCAAAGAATTGGAAGCGGAAATCAATACGTTGAAGGATCTTGAAAGGCTTGCTAATGAGGTGCGACTGAGTGGAGAAGACCGCAAGTGGGATGAGCTCTCAAAGCTCCTTCAGGATAACGAGTGCATGTTCACGGCAGATAAGCAGCGAGAAAAACTCATTATCTTCACAGAACACAGAGACACTCTACGCTATCTTACAGAAAAGATCCGTACTCTTTTTGGTAGTGATGATTCTGTTGTCACTATCCACGGTGGTATGCTGCGTGATGAACGTCGGAAGGTAGAGGAACTGTTCCGGCAAGATAAAAATGTTCGTATCTTGATTGCCACGGATGCTGCCGGTGAAGGTATTAACCTGCAACGAGCACATTTAATGATCAACTATGATCTTCCATGGAATCCTAATCGTTTGGAACAGAGATTTGGACGTATTCACCGTATCGGACAGACGGAGGTCTGCCATTTGTGGAACCTGGTTTCTCAGGAAACAAGAGAAGGCATGGTGTTCCAGAGGCTCTTTGAAAAACTGGAGGAAGAGAGATCAGCGCTGGGTGGCAAGGTGTTTGATATCCTCGGTGAAATGACATTTGAAAATCGTCCGCTTCGCGATCTATTGATTGAAGCCATCCGTTACGGTAATGACCCTAAGGTCAGGGAGAGACTTTGGCAGGTGGTGGATCACTCCATGAATACAGAAAAGTTCCGTGAGCTGATTTCCGAGAATGCTCTAACTGAGGATTCAATGGATGTTTCAAAGGTCATGGAGATCAGAGAAGAAATGGAACGAGTAGAGGCTCATAAGCTCCAGCCGCACTTTATCGAGGCTTTCTTCGTGGAAGCATTCAAGTCTCTTGGTGGAAAGATCCATAAGAGAGAGCATGATAGATACGAGATAACATCTGTGCCGTTTGCCATCAGGAACAGGGATATGCAGATTGGCTTCGGGGAGTCTGTGCTACCGCGTTATGAGCGTGTCTGCTTTGAAAAAGATAACTGTAATATTCCAGGGCTGGTACCGGCATCATTGATATGTCCTGGACATCCGTTGTTGGATGCTACCACGGATCTCATCCGTGAGAGATATGCGGATGCAATGAAGCGCGGATCCATATTTATTGATGAACAGGACTTCGGAAGAGATCCGAGGCTGTTGTTCTATATCGAAGATGCTATTCAGGATGGCGTTGTGCTGCCGAATGGCAATAAGCGGATCATTTCAAAGAATGTTCATTTCGTTGAACTGAAAGAAGATGGAACCGCTAAGAATGCAGGCTATGCACCATACCTTGATTATCGTGCAGCAACAGAAGATGAGACAAAGGCGATCATGGACTTTGTGAAGTCTCAGACGTGGCTCACGCAGGGTGTAGAAGAACGTGCTCAGGGATATGCGATTTCGGAGATTATCCCATCACACTTCGCATCTGTCAGAGATCACAAGTTGAAGATGCTCGATAAGATAGCCAAGGCTGTTAAGGATCGTATGACACAGGAGATTCAGTATTGGGATTTCAGAGCAATTGATCTGAAAGAAAAAGAAGCAGCAGGAAAAGGAAATCAGCGACTCACCTCTGCGAATGCGGCAAGACGTGCGGAAGAACTGGAAGCAAGGATGCAGAAACGCCTTGCAGAAATAGAGACAGAAAGAATGATATCCGCAATGCCACCGGTGATAGTAGGCGGGTCATTGGTGATCCCCAAAGGACTATTGCGCATTCTGACTCATCAACCTGAGCCTGATACGTTCAGTCAGGGAGATCGGCAGGCTGTCGAGTACGCAGCGATGAAGGCAGTGATGGATATCGAAGTAAGGCTTGGTAATACGCCAGTCGATGTCAGTGCTGCTAAGTGCGGATATGATGTGGAGTCCAGAATTCCGGAGCGCATTAGAGCATATGCAAAATCGCTCAGAATGATCGAGGTAAAAGGTTGCAGAAAAGGATCATCTACAGTAACTGTTTCAAAGAATGAAATATTAACCTGTCTGAATAAACCGGATGAGTTTATTCTGGCAATCGTAGAGGTGGATGGAAATCAGACAAAGACAGTATATCTGAAGAAACCATTCAAGAATGCACCGGATTTCACAGCAACAAGTGTGAATTTCGACATCGTAGATCTGATTAATAATGCAGAGATCGAGTATCAGGAGTGAGGAGAAAAGCATGGCAACAAAGAAATTGATAGAAGTAGCATTACCGCTGGAAAAGATTAACTCTGAATCCGAAAGAGAGAAGCATATAACTCAAGGACATCCAGCCACTTTTCATCTGTGGTGGGCTAGACGACCTTTAGTCACTGCAAGGGCCGTCATATGGTCTTCGCTTGTAGATGATCCATCTAGTCATCCGGAGTTGTTTCCTACTGAGGAAGATCAACAAAAAGAAAGGAATCGTTTGTTTTCTATATTAGAGGATTTAGTTGTGTGGGAGAACTCAAATGATCCTTCTGTATTGAAAAAAGCAAAAGATGAAATTTTAAAGTATACAAATGGTATTATGCCCAAAGTTTTAGATCCATTTGCTGGAGGAGGAACTATTCCGATAGAAGGACAGCGTCTTGGGTTGGAATCGTATGCTTATGATTTGAATCCAGTTTCAGTCACAATTAATAAAGCTATGTTAGAGATTCCTTCAATCTTTAAAGATGTATCTCCTGTTAATCCGGACGCTAAGTCACTTTTGGGGGCTGATATTTCAATTATAGGAAGCGAAGGAATTAAGAGTGATGTTGAGTATTATTCCAATATGCTCAGGGACAAAGCCTTTAAAAAGGTTGGCCATTTATATCCCAAAACCCGATTGCCTGGTAATAATGTTGAAAATGTGGTCAATACATGGATATGGACGCGAATTGTTCACTGCAAGAATCCTGCTTGTTTGTGTGAAATACCGTTAGTTAGGAGTTTTACATTATGCAAAAAAAAGCAGAATGTTTGGGCTGAGCCAATATATGATGGAAAAGAAGTTAGTTTCAAAATACATACTGATGGTTCTTCAGACAAAAAAGGCACTGTCGGAAGAAAAGGTGTATTATGTCCCAAATGTGGTTCAAGTCTTTCTTTAGATGAGGTAAGAGAAATTGGACGATCGGGTAGAATAGGGGTAAAGATGCTAACTATGATAGTTCAAAGTGGAACTAGAAGAGTTTATGCGCCCCCCACAACTGAACAATTGTTAGCGTCAAATGTGCAAAAGCCTGATGATTATCCAGAAGGGAAAATAGCATATTTCCCTGGCTGCCTAAATACTAATAGATATGGATTAGATGAATTCCATTTATTGTTTTCAAATAGACAATTAACGACATTATTATGTTTTTTCTTCACTAATTAGTGAAGTCAGGAGAATTGTCTATGAAGATGCCTTAAAATCTGGAATGGATAAGAGTAATGTGAAATTGAAGGACGGTGGTTCTGGCGCTTTAGCATACTCAGAAGCTATTTCGGTCTATTTATCTTTTGTTGTAGATAAATTAATAGACTACAATTCGACTATTTGTACTTGGCATGTAAACAATCAACAAATAGCCCATACATTTGGACGCCAGGCTCTGCCTATGACATGGGATTTTGCGGAGGCAAATCCATTCTGCTCATCAAGCGGTAGTTTTGACAGTATGCTTTCGAGTTTTTTGAAATGTTTTGATAATTTCCCTCAACATAATATAGTTGCTGGTATAGCAAAACAGAAGAATGCCCAGGAAGATAATGGATTACGTAATGTATTAGTTTCTACGGATCCACCCTATTATAACAACATAGACTACTCTGATATTTCAGACTATTTCTATATTTGGTTACGAAAGAATTTACAAGATATATATCCTGAATTATATTCAACTTTGCTTACACCTAAAGCTGATGAATTAATTGCAATGCCTTTTAGATTTGATGAGGATACTGAGAAGGCAAAGAATTATTTTGAACAAGGTATGTTGAAAACATGTAAGCATATTTTTGATTATTCTTCGGACGATTTTCCGGTGTCAATCTATTATGCGTATAAACAAAGTGATGTTGATGAGGATGAGGATAATAATCAACAGATTGCATCCTCTGGATGGGAAACCATGCTTCATGCTATTATTGAGGCCGGATTTACAATAACTGGGACGTGGCCTGTTCGCACAGAAAAAAGCGGACGATTAAGAGCTAATGGAGCAAATGCTTTGGCCTCATCTATTGTATTGGTATGCAGAAAACGCTCGAAGGATGCTCTTGTTTGTACTAGAAGGAATTTCATTAATGAATTAAAAAGAGAACTTCGTCCTGCTCTTAAGAATCTGCAGAGTAGTAATATAGCACCTGTTGATCTTGCACAGTCGGCTATAGGCCCTGGTATTGGTGTTTTTTCAAAGTATGCAAGAGTTTTAGAGGCTGACGGCTCACCAATGACAGTTCGTAGTGCATTACAAATAATTAATCAGGAACTTGATTTATATTTCAATGATCAAGATGGTGATTTGGATGCTGAAAGCCGTTTCTGTGTCGACCTGTATTCTCAAAATGCATTTAATGAAATACCGTTTGGTGATGCTAATACTCTTGCAACAGCTAAGAATACTTCTGTTGCCACCATGGCCTCTCATGGTACATTGTATGCTCAAAAAGGAAAAGTACATTTGATAGAACGTCATGATCTTTCGACAAAAATAGACGAACACGAAGGGAATATTTGGCTTCTTTGTCAGCAGCTGACATACAAGATGGAAAAGGAAGGTATAGAGGGATGTGCTACTGCAATCGCCAATATGTACGGTTCCAATGCGGAACGTGCAAAGGATCTGGCATATCGACTCTATACTATTGCAGAGAGAAAGAAGTGGGCGCAGGAAGCCTACGCATATAATGCTCTGGTTGTTGCATGGCCAGAGATTCAGTCCAGAGCTGCAGAGCTTAAGGCAATTGTACCGCAGCAGCTTACTTTGGAGGACTTTATGAACAATAACAATTAACACGAGGTGTTATTATGTCATATAGGAAGTTGATAGAGACAGAAATGCCTGTATCAAAGACTAACTCCGAATCGGAGAGAGAAAAGACAGCTAGGAACGGGATGCCATCAAATGTACATATTTGGTGGACAAGAACTCCTATGGCTGTTTCAAGAAGCACATTATTTGCTTCACTCATTGATGATCCATCGGAGCATCCGGAGTTGTTCCCTACAGAGGAAGAGCAGCTTCGTGAAAGAAATAGACTAATAGAACTATCAGAACGTTTGGCGGAGGTGGAGGCTGCAGACGATAAAGAGCTGTTGGAAATTGTCAGAAGGGAAATTGAGAGAAGTTCTAACGGACAATTACCGATAGTGTTTGATCCTTTCGTGGGAGGTGGCTCCACACCTGTTGAGGCTCATCGCTTAGGATTGAAGAGTATATCGTCAGATTTGAATGCAGTTGCAGCGATGATCACAACTGTTGTGTCAGATATTCCGTCCCGGTTTGCAGATACTGTACCGGTTCATCCAAGGGGTGAGATTGTTCTTCCGATAGCTATCTCCGGAGCTAATGGCTTTGCAGAAGACGTTCGCCATTATGGGGAAGAATTACAAAAGCAGGCATTTAAGAAGATCGGTTATCTGTATCCGAAAGTACAGAATCCGGAAGATGGAAAAGAAGTAGCTGTATCTGCATGGATATGGGCACGGACTATAAAATGTCCGAATCCATCCTGCGGATGCAATATTCCTCTTTCTTCGAGTTATGATTTGGCGAAGAAAAAAGGAAGTGAAGCCTGGGTAGAACCTATTGCTGAGAATGGCAGGATTCACTTTAAGGTGCACCATGAGCCTCGCACAGAGGTAAAGGAAAATCCGAAGGTGGCTCAAACAGCTGTATTTAAGTGCCCGGCCTGCGGAGAAATCACACCGGATGCATATGTAAAGGAATGCGGTATTAGTCATAAAATTGACAGTCAGCTTATTGCTGTTGTAATTGATGGAGAAAAGAAAAGATTATATCTGGAAGCTACAAGTGAACAGGAGAAGGCAGCGCAAGTAAACGCACCAAAGAACATAGCGCATGGAGTTCTTCCCATCTTTCCAAAACGTTTTTCTCCGCCGTCATTTGGATTGAATGATTATGCTGATCTTTTTACAAATAGACAGCTAGTATTCATCACTACAATGATGGAGCTAGCTAAAGAATTACAAGCAGATATTGAGATCGCAGCAAAAGAAAAAGGATTCGCAGATGATGGAATATCATTTGCTGACGGAGGATCCGGAGCTCTTGCATATGCGGAAGCCGTTCGGATGACATTAGTGCTTACCGTCAGTAAACTACTGGATCGGTGCTCTAGTCTATGTAGTTGGAGTACAAGCAGCGGAGGTGCTTTAAGAAATGTTTTTTCGAGAGCAGCAATGCCGATGATCTGGGATTATGCAGAAGGTAATCCATTTGCCGGGGCAGGTGGAAGTTTTGCAAGTGCGCTTTCAAGAACTTGTGATACTCTTGCACTTCTTCCATCAGGGGTTGATGGAAAGACTTATGTTGCAGATGCTTCATCGCCAAATAATGTTCGTAATGCAATGATATCTATGGATTTGCCATATTATGACAGAGCTGCATATCAGGAACTATCGGATTTCTTCTATGTGTGGTTGAAATATGGCATTGGAGATATGTATCCAGAATATTTCAAAGAGACGGTCACATCAAAGAAAGAAGATATGACAGCTTTCTCATATAGGTTTAACGGCGACAAAAAACATGCTGATGCAATTTATACAGAGATTATGAAGGCATCATTTGCGAATCTTTATGAGAGTTCATCAGAGGACTATCCATCCTGTGTCGGATTCATTTATAAAGGCTACGATGGCGGCGCCAAAGAAGAACTGAGCGAATGGGAACAGTTTATAACGGCAGTATGCGATGGGGGATTTTCAATTACGGCATCATGGCCATTGGGGAGGAAGTATGAAAACAACATTGAACTTGCCGAATCGAGAGGCATTCCAATTACGGTTGTGCTTCGCAGGAAAGATTCGGAAGCAATGCAGATTACAAGACGATCATTCGTGGCAGCAGTAAAAAGGGAAGTTCCCGGAATTATAGAAGAGATGTTTCAGAAGGTAACGATAATGGATCTTAGACCATCGGTTATTGGCAAAGCTCTGAACATATATACAAGGAACAAGCAGGTTTTGGATGCCGATGGCTCAAATATGAAGCCACATATGGCATCAAGGATCATAGAACAAGAAATAGATACGCTGATCTCCGCGTATTATGAAAAAAGTTTAGCAAAGGATACAAGTGAGGAGGAAACA
>AUXO015642350.1_pt1 | contig 13351 bp, 13 predicted proteins | sample 768731 | NCBI WGS metagenome assembly AUXO01 (sample SAMN02715735, study PRJNA202380) | gut metagenome | biome: sheep rumen | host: Ovis aries | place: New Zealand: Palmerston North
GAGAGGGAGCAATCTCTCCTAAAAGACGACTTTCATTATCCGAAAAATTCTCCTCAAAAATCATAGGCAATTATTAAGTTCTTTTTTCAATCCTTTCTTTTAAATCTTTTAATGCCTCCCTACTGGCTTTGTCCTCATAGCTACTAGCTTTATCATACATAAGGACAAGTTTCTGGGTAGTCAAATTAATATTATATACATAATTTACATTCACAATTAAACTTTTTCCAACACGGGCAAAGTCGTTTACATATTCCGGTAACTGCTCAATAAGTTTATCTTGAATTTGTCCTAACTGGAGAGTAACAGTTTTCTTTATATTTTCAAGTTGATATATATCGCAATAGTTACCTTCGGCTTTAATACAAATAATGCGACTGGCAGCAATTCGTACCAGTTCTGTGGAATTTGATATGATTAAATGTGTGTTTGCCATAATTGTCGCATTTTCGTTGCAAAGGTACGACTTTTTTAACAAATGAACAAATCTTTAATACGGAATTGTATAAAATACCTTTTTTGTTGTATGAAAAGATCTACGAAATAATTAATGATGCTGTTCCCGGTTCGAAGTGTTCCATCCATCGCAAGCAGTCAATGCAAATCAATCCGTTCTTCTCTTTGATTTGCCGGCAAATGGTATGACCGAAGACTTGCTTGTATGGTGTTCCTTCGAAAAGATTATAATTCTCCAATATCCATGGACGAATCCAAAGAGGAGATTGTGTAGGTCCTTCGGCAACAAGATCAAATCGTTTGTTCTCGCGGACGAGGAATGGACGGTACGTCAGTTCCCAAAGGTTGTTAATTTGAATGGCGACCTCGTCCGGAGTCTGTCCGTTGTAAGAACCGAAGTACTGATGATACCAATATCGGCTCACTCCGGCATGGGTGATGAGATATTGGTTGTTGATGCTATAGGCTATTCCGTTGAAGAAAGGAATAGTATCTTGGAAGAGTTGCTGAATGTTTGCAGCATGCTTTTCGTCGAAACGGCTATACCGTTCTTCAATTTCGCCATAAAAGAGATAGTGAAGTTCGTGATTCCCATAAAGGATAATCGTTTCCGGATGGGCTTTCTTGAAATCGATGATTTCTTTGAAATTGGAAATGCATTTTTCATAAGGAATGGCGTAGGTGTAAGGATCAAAGAAGTCTCCGACGAATACATTAATGCAATCGTCTTTTACGAGAGATTTCCATACATCCATTCCATGGATATCTCCAATGATATTTAATATGGGTAACATCGATAATTATTTCCTATATGTTTCCTTTCGCGTGTTAAATAGTCATTATTTATTTGGGCTCATAATAACTAAAAAATAGTATTATAAGACCTCCTAAAAGCATGGTAAATCCAAATATAAAAGATTCGACTGCGATACCAATAACGCCACTTAAAACAAGCAATACCCCCCATAAGACATTTTCTTTATGCTTTCGTTCAGATATGTTAGATGTATCAGGAATCTTGTTTATTGGCTGCGTAGCTTGTGTAAATTCCGAGGGTACAGTTGCTTTGAAGTATGTGTCTATCCTTTGTGAAGACGGTGTCTTCTTCTGGGTGTTATTGGTACTTGCAGAACTAGTAGCACCCACCTTGGCTTGTTTAGAAGATGTTTTTTTCTGGATGTTACTACTGCTTGTAGTCTTGTTAACACTCACCTTGGTCTGTTTAGACGGTGTCTTCTTCTGGGTGTTATTGGTAATTGCAGAACTAGTAGCACCCAGCTTGGCTTGTTTAGACGGTGTCTTCTTCCGGGTGCTACTGCCTTTATTTTGGGAAGCATCAATGACCTTCTCTTCTGATACAGATGTTTCAATAACCTTGTCCCCAGCCGAGGAGATTTCTATAACTTTATCTCCAGATGATGGAGTTACCTCGATATCAATGTATTTTGCTCCTTCTAAGGAGATAGAATTTTTTTTACTTTTTGCCATCGTATATTTTTGCTTAAATAACCTACAAGCCTTGAATCATTGGTAATTATATTGCCGATAAGCTTCTTCTACGTCATTAATGTTGATGAATCCTCTTCTTTTGATACCCTGATCATTCCAGTGTACCATAATGTAAGTGCCTAAATGGTCTAATGTGCAGACTTCTCCTTTGATAATAGTTCCTTGATTATATACAAGATTCAAATATCCCATATATGTTTGGTTTCGATCATTGTTAGCCATGTAGAAATCGTACAATTTAGCTTCTCTAACAGTAACTCTATAGTATGGAAGGCTCTTCATAATATTCCATTTCCGGAGCTGTTTCTACTTCTTCAGCTGTAGTTGAGAAAGAATTATAGTATTCATCCTCTGTCGATTCTGGGGAATAATATGAAGTGTTCTCATAATTATAGTTATAGGTCTCGTTTTCGCAAGATCTAAATAAAATCGCCAATACTCCCATCGTAAGGAGTATTCCGACAATGAATAGCCACCATTTCACTTTTTTGCGCAATGGGGTTCCACACATGTGGCAAAATTTTGCTTCTTTAGGATTTTCGGCTTTACATTTAGGACAAGTTTTCATTCACACATGGATTTAAGTTTTTCACGAATGGGATCTATATGTCTCTTCCTAATAAAATATGAGCGTATTACCCCTACTAAGGTAAACCACCATTCTATCCTACGTCGCCACCATTTTCTGTATTCAGCGCCTAGTATGGATTTTTCTAACTCTTGAGGATAATGTAACCTCATTAGCATCTCTACATGCTCTTTGTAGTTTTTCTTTTCTTTACCGAAGATAGTTTTAGCCACACTATTTGCATATTGTCTCCCATCATAGGCAGCTAATATTCTTTTAGAATATGAATTCTCCTTGATGATCTCCAACAGAATTTTATCAATTTCGCTGATATGATTATCGGGAGAGACATCTGCTAACTTGGTTCCGCAGATATGACAGAAATGAGCGCTCGCTTCATTTTCTGCTTTACATTTTGGATTAGGACATTTCATATGAATATGCTGATGATATTATTTCCTTTTTTGACCGCATTGCGTACAGTAATTGGAGTAAGGCATATAATATTTTTTACCACAATTAGGGCAGTATATACTCTTGAACGCAGAAGGGGAAGACGTGTTTGACGCGTCTCCCGAACTATTTTGAGAAGCATCAATAACCTTGTCCCCGGTAGTGGAGATTTCTATAACTTTATCTCCAGATGATGGAGTTTCATCAACTTCAATACATTTCGCTCCTTTTGAGGAGGTAGAAATATCATTACTATTTGCCATCGTATATTTTTGCTTTTAATAACCTACAAGCCAGAAATCACTCTCAATATATTTTCAGTTCTGCTACTGGTTCTGGATTCCCAAGCCAGCTCTTTGATAAAACTGACGTTCCAATTCCCGGAACTCTTCTTCTGTGTAATATCCATCATATTCCCACCGCATAGTATAGCCATCTTTTGTGGTAAATGCAACATGCCCCGAATAATGCCTCTTATTATTTTCTGAGTTAGAATAAGTCTGAGAGGATTGTTGCATTTGTTGAGCAGCACGTTGCTCTGTTAAACGTTGTTGTTCTATACGTTTCGCCTGTTCATCAGACTCTCGTTGGGCTTTTTCTCTGGCTTTACGCTGTTCAGCATCTCTCTGCGCAGCGGCCTTCTGCTCTTTCTCTTTACGAGTAGCCTCCCGTCGTTCTGATTCACGTTGTTTTCGCTCAACCTCTTCTTGAGCCTGCCGTTGCTCATTACGACGTTGCGTCTCTATCCTTTCTTGCTGCTCTTGTTCTTCTATTATAGCATATCCTACAAAGCCACCACAAGCGACCAATAACACAATTAACACAAGAATCCATATCCAACTATGTGATTTGGGCGTTTTGGGGGATTTGTCTTTTCCTGAAGTATAAATAACCTTTTCTCCATCAATAGTATCAATAATCTTCCCACCAGAGACAGATGTTTCAATGACCTTGTCCCCAGTGGAGGAGATGTTTATAAATTTATCTCCCGAAGATGGAGTTTCTTCAATTTCAATACATTTTGCTCCTTTTGAGGATGTAGAAATATCATTACTTTTTGCCATAATTTTACTTACTTATTTTTTTTACTTACGGAATCCACTATCATTTCATCAGGTATGAATTTTTGTGCATCTTGTAGTTTCAATTGTTCTTCCAATTGCAAGAGCCTTGTTTCGCGTTCTTGAAGTATAATTTTCATTTGGTCAATTTGGATAGATTGATGCCGTATGGTCTTTATTCCATATATAAAGCAACCTAGTACCATCAAAAATGTTACGCAAGCAATGGCTATTATCCACGACCAGATATGAGATCTTTTATTAATAGGCAATGCACTACACCCGGAGATGTCTATTGTCGATGAATGTTCGTTAACTTTATTTACAGCTCCTGTCGAAACAGAAACATCATCGATTATTCCGCCATTAACGATAATATCTATCATTGTATCATTGGGTGATATATCATTTTACTTACACTCTTCCGGTACTAAATCCATTAAACCAATAGAGTGCATAATATGTTCATTGTATTCCTGTGATAATATTGGAACAATAGTCGGTATGTTATTAAAATCTTTTCTTGACTTACCCAAATAACTTAAATTTAAATCTATCGTGCCGTCTTCTTTCCTACGCGCACAAAAATATATTTCGGTTTTTGGTGTGATGTTAACGCCCTTTTCAAAGGAATAGGGTTCATCGTATATCTTTGAAATATTATATTTGTTAATATTCTCATCGTTAAAAATGACGTCTTTATCCGGACAAGTGTTTTCGTATAAATCCACTTTTATACAAGTTTGTCCCGCCTCTTTAATGATAAATGGTTGTGGGATGCTAGTATATACCATAGCATCTGTTGATAAGATTAAATTTTTTATCATCAATTCTTCTTTTCCTGTTTTCTTATCCCTAAGGATAAAAGACGTACCATAAGAATGTGAGGATTTCTCTTCAACACTTTTAAGCACTCCTTCGTCTTGATTCTTCCCTTCTTCGAGCATTTTAGCATAAATTGCAGCTCCCATTGCGATAGCAATATCAGGTCTAGATACGGGAAGCCAATCTGATTCGCTGCGTCCATTTGCAACACGTTCAGCTAAATATCGAGAAAGGTTATTTTTAATCATAGGCATATTTGATGATCCGCCAGCTAAAACGCAGCGGTCAATTTTAGCCTTTCCATTTTTAGCCGACTTATCCGCCATCTCGATGGCTGCTTTTACTACTTTCAGACAATCTTGAACGAGGTTGTCAGTAATACGCTCAAACTCAACTCGAGAGACTTCCTCACTAGTCCAATCTGGAAAAACAAATGATACTTTAGGATTATATGACAGATCTATTTTGCATTGCTCAATTTGGTTTCTCACTCTCCATCTTTCCGATTTTTCTTCCAAATTAGGGATTCTTCCATATACATATCCGTGTTTTTCTACAACGTAACTCATCAATGCGTCATCCCAATCCTTACCACCGAGATGTTTTTTTAACACATCTTTGTCTCCGGCAGAAGCCAAAACGGTGTATTTGCCACGATTATTAGTGACGATACTAACATCCAGAGTTCCTCCTCCCAGATCAAAGACAAGAATCGTCTCTCCGGATTTAATACCATAGCCAATAGCGGCAGCCGTTGGCTCATGAACCAATCCAAGAACTTCAATGCCGGCTAACTCTGCTGCCTTTTTCGTACATTCACGCTGCTTATTATTAAAACTTGCAGGAATGGTGATAACCGCTTTTTGTGTAGGAGTACCACCACGCCCTTTTTCTTCTTCATTTGCACTGGTAATCAGATGATGTAATATACAAGCAGATCCTTCAATAGGTGATAGCGTGGTTTCTTTCTTCTGAATTAGCACTTGTTCCGGGTAGTTATCTTCTCCCATATAGCGTTTGACAAAAGAAAGTATTCGTTTTCCACCATCAGGAACACCATACATGTTTTTTGCGCTATTACCAACGATGGGTGTTCCAGATCCTGCCTCGTAATAAATAACAGAAGGAAGTATGACTCCGCCAGAAACAGCGTTCTTCGGTTGAATGGGGCTTGGCTTATGTTGATCATCACATCTTGCGACGCACGAATAAGTGGTTCCTAAATCGATTCCAAATACAGTTGCCATAATTATTTATCCTCTTTTTCTATTTGTTTGACATTATCAGTAAATACATATAATATCACATCTTCTTCCATTAAAAGAAGCGACGTGTCTTGTTGTTTCGTAGAAGGCAAAGTCCACAAAAACGCAGGAGTTACTGAGCGTGCAACTTTACCATTTAATTGCTCGTTGTCAGTAGGAATATTTGTGTAATGACCTGTTTTCATACGAGAGGGGTTGAAATCTGATCCAACTTCTGATGCAATTACTTTAACCCCAATGGACTCAAGTTTCTGCGCCATCATAGTTAAAACTTTCTCCAACTTGTTATCCTGCTCTATATAGAGTTGCTCTGCAACCTGATTATAAATAGAAATCTGCGAGTCTATTATGTACTTTCGCAATAATTTCAAATATAGATCCTCTTCATATTCAGACAATTTTGACTGTAGTACTTGCTTGTACTCACTATCACTGGAATTAGAAGCAGATCCGGAACGCACGTTATAGTCAATATTACCTACCATTTCTTCAATACCATCAATCTTCTCTTCGAAATGGTGTGTGGTTTCATTAAGACTCTCTTGAAAAGAACGCATATTTAAATTACCATTTACAATCAAGTCTCTGAGTTTAATCACATTGTTATTCAATGCGTTTATCTCTTGATGAAGAGATTTAAACTCATCTTTGATGCCTTGAATATAGTCTGGCGAAATGCTTATGGAGAGTTGAATTTTGTCATTAGGCTGCGAACGGTAGCCTTTTTCATTATTTTTCTCTGGATTCATAATTATATCAGTTTTAATGGATTTCAATAATAAATGTCATAACTAAATTCCCGATAAAAATATCATCGCGGTCATTGAGCATTTCTCCTTGTTTATTAATCTTATTAGATTGATTTCTGAGATGCATATCTCCAGATATCGATTTAATTTCGAAATTATCATTAGAGCAGTCAATAGAAAAATGCTCTTTTTCAAGACCTGAGCAAGAAGTCAAAATTCTATGTGCATGCACGTCATCTTTCTTTTGCGGCGAACGCCCATAGATATTTATTCCTTGAAGAATAGGCAAAACGTCAAGGACTCTATCTTTGTCATCGATTGGTCTGAGTATCAAATAGCCTTCTGCAGACTCGCCACGATTCTTATATTTTTCAATACGTGCATTTTCATATGCCTTTACAGCATCGCTTGCTCCTTCCGGCAATATATGAATCTCAAATCCGCATTGCGGACAAAAAGATTCATTTTGCGGTAGTTCATGATTACAAATAGGACAAGTCATAATTAATCTTAATTACAAATTTATTTTTATATTTCCAAATAACTGGTGAATGTCGGTTATAAACTGTATCTCCCCTCCTTCTTTTCCTCCTTGCAAAATTCCTACTAAAACCATATCGTTTTTTCGCACTACAGGCCCGCCAGAGCACCCATAAGTGGCACTAACATTAGCATAAATGGTGTCGAAACATCTATCATTCCATTGATGTTTTTTCTCATAATTGTTGATAGAACCCTCTACCAGTGAAACATCAGTAGCAAATGCCGAGCCATCCGGATAGCCACACAATATCAATTGTGTTAATTTCTGTGGCGTTTTGTCAAGTTCTTTGTCCAATTCTATGAATCGGGCATTATCAGGCAGTTCATCAACTACCAGAAGTGCCATATCTTGCTCATAATTGTTCCATAAAACATGTGCATGCGTCACAAACTTCCCTGAGAACATGCGGAATTCAAAAGACGTAGCATTTTCTATAACATGACTGCAAGTCAAAATATATCGTTGACCAATGGATACGATAAATCCTGTTCCTTCACCTATATCACTATGGAGTAAGCCTACCGCATTGTCCAAATCTTTAATATCTTTAGCTCTTTTTGCAGACTCTTTCGATACACAATCTATAAAAATCTCATTAAAGCCTTGAGAGTTTTGACTCTCTGAAGATTCTATAGTTTGTTTGGTATTGGTGGATACTTCAACTACAACATCATTAAAATTCGGGAAATCTTCAGCAATGATAGAAATATAATCCGCATCTTCCATGTCATCACCCATACTTGCTACACGGCAGTTTTGACGACTCATAATATCTGACAAGAGATTATTACAAGTACGCACGTTTCCGAAATGTGCACCATTTTTTCGCTCTTGGTCAAAGAATGCATCCGCATATGGTTTACATGTATCTTTATCTATAGTTAGATGCTGTTTGCAAATATTTGAAGCAAGAATTTGCCATAACTCATCATTTGTATAATCATCGAACATGACCCTATAAGCAAAACGGCTAGACAGACCAGAGTTGGCATTTAGCATAAGCATTATATCTTTTGTATAACCAGCCATAACTATTGCCATCTTCCCTCGATAAGCCGGATTAGTCATGTTAGCAGTTATTTGATCTAGTGCTTCCATGCCATATTTATCTTTAGCCAACATATATGCTTCATCTATAAAAAGTACTTTACCATACGATGCGTTGAACATTTCAGTTACATTCTTTTCTGTATCTCCAACCCACTTACTTACAATTTGATCTTTTGTGTACACATTAACCTCATCGCTTGTTAAAAGACCGTATCCACAAAGAATCTTGCCTAATAATTCTGCAACTGTTGTTTTTCCAGTCCCAGGATTACCAAGGAATAGAAATGTTAGGTTCTGCATAGGCATTTCCTTTACCAAACCTCGCTTGACCTTTTTGCGCAACCCTTGCGCATTATGGGTTATGGTTCCAATAACACTTTTTACATTTTGTAGACCTATTAGAGCGTTGAGCTCACTCATATAGTTCTTCTCGTCCTCGGATGAAATTTCTTTAATACCACGCAGATAGCATTCAGGTATACAATCAACATCAATAGGTCCTTCATCGTTATGAATTTCACGATATTCGCTTAATATATCACTAGCGACCCTTTCCATCACTCGTGCATTCCCAAATGTAAATGGATTGCGTTGATTATATAAATTTTCCACTATGATAGGAAGCATTTTATCAAACTCCGGAGTTGTCTGTAATCTACCTAAATTAGAACGTAAGATCGTAGTTAAAACATTCGGTTTGTAATCTTCAAACTCAAATATATTAGTCACACGCGACCGAAGTCCAGTATCTGCCTTATCCAAAAACTCATTCATTTCTTTTGTGTATCCGGCAAAAATGTATAAGGTATCCGTACGACTTTCCAATTCTGTAAGAATGACTTTAAGTGCATCTTTACCATAACCATGTTCATCCTTCCCCTCATAGAGTTGATGTGCTTCATCAATAAACATCACACCGCCACGAGCTTGCTTACACATTTCTTTTGTTCTATCTGCAGTTTGTCCTATATAGCCTCTGGTAAGATCTTCTTTCTTTACTTCAATGAAGTTGCCAGTGGATAACAAATGTTCTTCACGCAGTATTTCTCCTAAAATACGAGCTACTGTTGTTTTTCCAGTCCCCGGATTACCAACGAAAGCAATGTGTGGGCGGAAACGTGCAGCTTGAGGGTGCTCTTTCGCATAGCGAAAATCGCGAATATATTTTGAGAATTGTTTTTTAATATTTTCAACACCATACAAACTATCCAGTTTTTCCATAGGTTTCCGATTGTCGGGTTCTACCATCTTAACGAGAGCCGGATCAATTTTGCCGTACGATTCAAAATCTTCGGGTTGAATAATAGTTTCACTTAATTTCTGCTTTTTCATGCGGTTGCCCATACGTGTGTATAGGGCGGTCAAAAGATTCTCAACTTCTCGAGCGTTGGAGAAGTTTTCGCGGTTTAAGCGATTAAAATAGTCAATCGCATAAGGACGACAATCATCATGTAATACTAACGGAAACGGTTTGTGATGTGCTGCATGAAGTTTTAGTACTTGCCACAATTCCTCACTTGTGTAGTCATCGAAATGAATTTGATTCGGAAAACGGCTGTGTAACCCTTGATTAGACTCCATAAAACGACTCATTTCGGAAGAATAGCCAGCTAAGACTACTGCCATCTTACCCTTGTAATCATCCTTTGTAAGCGCATCTGTCAAGGCGTCTACCGCTCGGGTGTCGCCATGATATACAAGAGAATATGCTTCATCTATAAATAGTAATTTTCCGATGGCTTTATCACAGAAGTCAATCATGTTTTCCGCAGGATTGCCAGTGTTGATTTTATTTACATCTGCTTCAATTATATCTGGGGAGTCTAAAATGCCAAATTGATATAGGATATTTCCCATTTTTTTTGCTACCGTCGTTTTTCCCGTCCCCGGATTACCAGCAAAAATATAATTCAGATTCCTAGAACCATATCCAACTTTGTTGGTATTTCTCATGAGATATCTCTCTGTTGATATAAGATTAACTAAATCGTGTAAGGCTTCTTTAACGCGCTTTAAACCTATCAACTCATTTAGATCCTTCATTATCAATGATTCTTCTTCGGGAGAAATATCCTTGATATGTCTCATGTATTCATCCGGGAAACAATCCATATCCATCGGACCGTTTTTTGCCAACTCAATATAACGAGTGCATAAATTCTGAGCAATCTCTTCTGCACTTCCTGCATTACCCCATGTTTTGCGGCTACGAGTAGCATATTTGTATGCCAGAAGCATTTTGAGAGCGGTACAGAAATCCTCATTCGTCTCTTTGCCGTTGAGGGCATTCATACATATCTGGTATAATACTTCCGGTTTGTAGTCATCAATATTCCATTTAAAAGGAACTCGCCTTTCCAACCCAGGGTTACCATTCTTCAAAAAAGATTCTATTTCTTTCGGGTAGCCGGCAAATATAATGACCATATCATTCTCAGGGGATAGCATGTGAGTCAATAAGGCCTCAATAGCCTCTTTTCCATAGTCAACATGTCCCTTATATCCTTCTTGATACAAACCATAAGCTTCGTCAATAAATAAGATTCCTCCCTTGGCGCGCCTGCAAATTTCAGTAGTTTTAACTCGTGTTTCACCGATATATTGTCCAATCAAATCGGCTGGAGCAACTTCTACAAAATGACCGATCGAGATTAAACCTTCTTCGCGTAAGATATTCCCTAGTATACGGGCAACTGTTGTTTTTCCCGTACCTGGGTTGCCTGTAAGTGCTATATGTGGAATAAACATTTTTGTTCGCCCATTTCTATAATCATGGAAAGCACGAATATATGCATCAATTTTTTGCTTAAGAGTGTCTATTCCTAATAGCGCATCAAGTTGCTGTCTTCCGTCTTCAGTTTCTAATTTTTCAAGCGTATACTCCAAACTGTGTTTGTCAATAGAAAGCATCTCGTTAAGCGATTGGATCTGTCGAACTCTGCCATTTCTTATATCGGATATTTTTTTGCCCGATGAATCTCGCATTGGAAAATCACGCCATAGTTTTTCGCACGCAACATCCATCGGTTGGTGGAAGACATAACCAACACCATCGAAAATGCGTCTGCGATTTAGGTAGTTCGCAATTTCATCATACCAAGGTCTATCAATATAAAAAGCATATCTTCCATCAATAGAGAAAGCTTGTTCTTCATCATGTGATGGAAATATCATATCTCGAAAATACTCACTACAAAAGAATAGATTAGACCTAAAGAAGTTAAGAAGTTGGGAGGCGTTTATGGCATGATACAAGACTAAGATACGTAATGGCATGTTGGTTATGCGCTCCCCTCCATAACGAGCCAAAAATTCCGTTATTACTTGTACAGGACTATCAATCTGCGTTTCACCCGGGGTAGTGAATATGACGGCCAATCGCTGATTGCGATGAGTATCTATAAAGTTGAAAATCATATCGAAAATACGATTTTCGGATCTTTTAGACATGTAGAACATTCCTACTTCGTTATTACCACCTCTAATTATATCTGCATACTCTCTTGTGGGACTATTTGCATCATTGGACAAAGTTCCCGATTCATCGTGTAGTGTATGTGGACGGTTGTTACTGACAAATCCTAATGGACCTCGACATTTAGGATGGCGAATTCTACTATTCTCAGTTTGAGATTCAGTAACATCTTGAGCAGATGAGTTATTATTCACCTTCCCCAAGAACAACTCCATGTCTCTTAGTTGATAACTAAAGAAATTATACTTGGGATTATAAAATATAGCGACATAGCCTTCATCGTGCAGATAGCGATAAAGTTCTTGCCAAAGATGATACCTACAAAGATTTCTTTCGATGTAAGGCTCATTCGTCGCAGACAATCCGTATATGCCGGTAAATAGTTCCCTGCGGTTTATATCTAGATTTTGTATACGTTTAACCGTCATTTAATGCTCGATTTTAAGATTGTTTCTCTCTAGCACGGATACGCTCACTTGCACCTTGCTGAGACATGGCCGCAGCAGAGTCCATTTCCGGCATTGGCATATGTCCTATGCATTGAGACTTCCCAATTTTATATCCGCTTTGTTTTATCTGTTCGGTTATAGCATCCGTTTTGCGTTCCTTCTCTTTATCAGTATCCTCACCTCCACTATAATGGAAATCAAGAGAGTTTATTAGTTGGTCTTTATCAGGATTTACTGATATGGTAACCTCCTCACCCATGTTGTTCCTTAAACGAGCAAAAGCTCCCTCTCTGAAGTCAGACGCAACTTCTCCTCCTTTGTAATCAATTTCCTCTTCACCATTACTCTCTATTACCTGCCAATGTTGTTCTTCCATAGCGCCTACGATATCATACACCGCTTGCATTCGCGCTTGGGATAACGTAACTCGTTGCACAGATTGGGCTGTAATTTCTTTTATTTCCGCCTCTCCTCTTACAATCTCTTTTTGTATTTCATCCAAACGTTCGATGGACATGTCGTTATAACCATGGTCAATAATTTCTTGCTGCAAGAGCTTCAGTCTATCAAGTAAAGTGTTGTATCTTCCTCTTGACCAAAAATTATTCTCCACTTTAATGGGATTACCCTCGTCGTCAGATAATTCAATCTCTCGATTTTTATTAACAATCTCAAGAACAGCCTCCAACATAGTGCGAGTCAGTTCTTCTTTTTGTTCATACTTAAGACGTTCACGAGTACATTTAATCTCCAGCTCTTGAGCTTCGATTATAACCTCATTTGCGGCGGCGGCCAATTCGGCTCCCGAAGCTTTGAGTTGTTGTAAATTTAGTAATCTACGACGAATTGCAGCTGCTTCCTCGGGAACAAAACGATCCAATTGATTCTTGCTTTCAATTTCAGACAACCATTCCTTAGCTATATTGGCGCGCTCCTCACCTCGGCTT
>AUXO011602879.1_pt1 | contig 13350 bp, 8 predicted proteins | sample 768731 | NCBI WGS metagenome assembly AUXO01 (sample SAMN02715735, study PRJNA202380) | gut metagenome | biome: sheep rumen | host: Ovis aries | place: New Zealand: Palmerston North
CGGTCAAATAATATGGAAGGCGGCAATTATTCCGCTGGGAACCTCTTCCTACGCTGTCTACAATACCGCCAGACCAGAAAATTCTAGAGTCATAAGAAAAGGTCCATACGAGATTTTCAATGCTCAGGCTTTGAATTATGAACGAGATTTATTTATTACTTTCGATGAACTGGATGCCCTCAGCCTTGAATCTCTAGGACACGCCGCTATTGCTATTGGAGATCCAAGAAATCTGCCGGTACTGCTTGAAACTTTAAGACAGAAAAAAAATGAAAACCGCTGCTACTATATCTGCAGAAACAATGAAACCAGAGAGAAGGATATTGCAAATCAGCTAGGCAACTATCTGGTTTCTTTAAATAACCCATACAGGATTATCAATCTTGCTCTGCCTTACAAGTCTATTAACGAAGCACTCTGCAAAACTCCAGAAACCCTGCGTTACAGACTGGATAATTTTAATGATCTGGTAACCTTCTCCCCTGAAGGAATAATAAGAAAAACTGAAGATATAAAATTTATCGAGGATTCAGTTTCCCTTACCAAGCTGGAACTTTCCGGCAATCTGTATACATTCAGCGGACAGGCACCTCTTTTACACAGGCTTGTAAGCGACATTATCAGCAGCAACGAGTGCTCCATTCTCTATGCCGGCAACAGAGTTCAATGGAAAAATATCTGTCAGTTTGTCAGCAGTGACAGAACTTTCGGCTACGGAGATAAAAGCGCAAAATTCATCAGCATTGATGGCGAGCACATTCAGGATCAGCTGATGAAAAACCTTTCAGCATTACTGATGCTTGTAGAATCATCTTTTGTTACAATAGTCGACCTTTCTGCCTGTTTACCTCAAACAGCATTATCGACTCTTGAAGCACTAGCTGATTTAAGTGAAAAAATGAAGCTGCCTATTGTTGCATTATGCAATCAGAAGGTTAGATATTTTGCAGAATCTCTTGCTGTTCAGCAGCTCGAATTCAGCTATGCAAATGACGCGGAAATAGAAGTCGACACGCTAAGCGCAGGCGGAAAACCTTTGAGTTTTATAAAATACCAGGGAATCTAACGCATGCGACTTAATACAGCTCAACAAAGTGCTGTTGACTATATAGACGGCCCCTGCCTCGTTCTGGCAGGAGCCGGATCAGGGAAAACCCGCGTAATAACCACCAAAATTGTTAAGTTAATAAGAAAAGTCGGTATAAATCCGCAGAATATCTGTGCTGTGACTTTTACCAATAAGGCTGCCGCCGAAATGCGTGAAAGAGTTGGCGCAGAATTAGACAGCGAATCTGCTAAAAAAATTTCAATTTCCACCTTCCATTCTCTGGGACTGAACATTTTAAAGATAGAGCACGAATATCTTAATCTAGGCTCAAATTTCTCCTTATTTGACCAGAATGACAGTGAAAAGGTTATTTATGATATTGCCAGAGAGAGATATCCGCAGCTTTTGCTGAACACTTCTGCCAAAAATGCGATAAATGATATCGCATCACAGATTTCCAGCTGGAAAGGCAAGCTGCTTGCGCCAGAAGATTTAGCAAATTCACCGGTAGTTTCTCTTTACAGTGATTACCGGAATTACCTAGATGCCTGCAATGCAGTTGATTTTGATGATCTGATCTTCCTTACAGCAAAACTTCTAATTAACAACGATACTGTTCGCAACAGATGGCAGAACATCTTCAAATATATTCTTGTGGATGAGTATCAGGACACAAATGAAACTCAGTATAGACTGCTGAGAATTCTTACTGCCAAGCACAACAGATTCACTGTGGTAGGTGATGACGATCAGTCTATCTACTCCTGGAGAGGAGCAAGACCTGAAAACATCAACATTCTGGCACAGGATTACCCTGATCTGAAGGTAATAAAGCTAGAACAGAACTACCGCTGCACAAAACATATTCTCAACTGTGCCAATGCAGTGATTTCTCATAACTCACACATCTTTGACAAGACCCTGTTTACCAATCTTGAAGAAGGGGCTCCAGTAAAAATTATCGAGGTGCGTAACGAAATAGATGAAGGAGAGCGCATTGCCTCGGAGATTCTTTCCCATCAGTTCCGGCACGGAACTTCATGGAATGAATACGCGGTGCTTTACAGAAGTAATTTTCAGTCAAGATTCGTTGAAAATGCATGCGTTCTTGCCAGAATTCCTGTATCCGTAGCTGGTGGTCAGGGATTTTTTGAACAGACCGAAATTAAGGATATGATGGCCTGGTTCAGGCTTATATGCAATCCGGATGATGATATGGCATTTTTAAGAGTCATCAATATTCCAAGAAGAGGAATCGGTCCTGAAACCATTGCCGTTCTGGCCGCAGCCTCAAAGGAAAACGATGCTTCCTTATATCAGAATGCGCTGAACTCTGCCGTAACCAATTCTTTAAAACCAAGCCAGATGCGTGCTCTCAGCTCTTTTATTCTGCTGCTCACGTCCTTAAGAGAAAAAATAATTTACTGCCCTGATGAGTATCCGCCTATTGACGAGATTATCGAGAACATAGACTACGAAAGCTATTTAAATGCCTCCACAGACAGCAAAGTTGCACGAGATTACAAAATCAGAAATGTGCATATGCTGGAAAAATGGCTCAAAAACCTGCTCGACAAATATATTTCAACTCCAAGTTATGCTTTCTCTGCGGCTATAGACTCTCTTAATGTAAGAGAAATGCTTGAAAGAGGCGACAAGTCTTCTGACAATGATGCTGTTCAGCTCATGACGCTGCATGCCGCCAAGGGGCTGGAATTTCACTATGTTTATCTAATAGGAATGGAGGACGGTCTGCTGCCGCATCACACCAGTCTTGAACAGCCAGGAGGATTAGATGAAGAGCGCCGTCTTGCCTATGTCGGAGTAACCAGAGCTCAGCGCGAATTAACCATCAGCTACTGCAACCACCGAGGCGGCTCTAATTCCGAAAAAGATGGCAAATGCGTTCCAAGCAGATTTCTAAACGAGATGCCTGAAGACGATCTTCAACTGGATTTCGAGGTCAGTCAGCTGCGCTCTGGCAAAAAGAAGCCTGCCCCTCAAAAGGAAGAATCAGAAAGCGATATAGACAGGATTTTGAGAATACTCGAAGGCGGCGAATAAAAAAGGAGATGGAATTTTTACTCCATCTCCTGATAATTAGCTATTTCTGTCTTGAAAGCAAATCTGCAATTAGTTATTTCCTACAGAAATTTCTTTCATATCGGACATATAAGCACGCAGTTTACGTCCTACAACTTCAATTGGATGATTGCGGATTGCGTCGTTTACCTTGATAAGCTCTACGTTATCTACGCAGTTGTCACCCTCTAGGCCCTTGCCGAATACGTCAGTCTGAACCTTAGACATGAAATCCTTGAGAAGAGGGATTGCTGCATTGGCAAACAGATAATCACCATATTCTGCAGTATCTGAAATAACTACGTTCATTTCGTATAAACGACGACGTGCAATCAGATTAGCAATCAGCGGCAGCTCGTGCAGAGACTCATAGTAGGCAGACTCAGGGTAAATACCTGACTTGGTCATGGTCTCAAATGCCAGCTCGATGCCAGCCTTGGCAAAGGCTACTAACAGGATGCACTTGTCAAAATATTCCTGCTCGGTGATCTTGGTATCGCATGCTGGAGCATTTTCAAAGCCGCACTTGGCAAAGTTCTCTCTCCAGGTAAGGAGCTTCTTGTCGTTGTTTGCCCAGTCTTCCATCATTACTCTAGAGAATTCGCCGCTCTCAATGTCATCCATGTGCTTGAGATACAAATCTTTCATGATGGTCTTTAATTCAGCAGCCAGATTGTATGCCTTGATCTTGGCAGGGTTAGACAGTCTGTCCATCATATTGGTGATACCGCCCTGCTTTAAGGCTTCACAAACAGTCTCCCAGCCGTACTGAATGAGTTTTGCTGCATAACCGCTGTCAAGTCCAAGCTCCATTGCTCTGTCGTAGCATAAGATGGATGCAGCCTGCAGAACGCCGCAGAGAATTGTCTGCTCGCCCATCAGATCTGATTTAACCTCAGCCACGAAAGAAGATCTCAGGCAGCCTGCGCGGTCACCGCCAAGTCCTGATGCCCAGGCTTTGGCAATTGCCCAGCCTTCACCTTTAGGATCATTTTCCGGATGCACAGCCAGCAGAGTTGGAGTGCCGAAACCTCTGCGGTACTCTTCACGTACCTCGGTTCCTGGAGCTTTTGGAGCAACCATGACTACAGTAATGTCTTTTCTTACCTGCATGCCGAGCTCTACAATATTAAAGCCGTGTGAATAGCCTAAGGCTGCACCAGGCTTCATCAGAGGCTGTACAGCATTGACTACGTTTTCATGCTGTTTGTCAGGAGTAAGATTGATTACAAGATCAGCTGTTGGAATCAGATCCTGATAGGTGCCAACCTTAAAGCCGTTGTCGGTTGCTCTCTTGAATGAAGCTCTTTTTTCATCGATTGCTGCCTGGCGTAATGCATAGCTGACATCCAGACCAGAGTCTCTTAAGTTCATACCCTGATTCAGGCCCTGAGCACCGCAGCCGACAATTACAATCTTTTTGCCCTTAAGGAAATTGCAGCCATCTGCAAATTCGCTTCTATCCATAAGTTCGCAGCAGCCTAACTGAGCTAACTGCTGGCGTAAATTTAAGGTGTTGAAATAATTAGTTGCCATATGTTTGTGTCCGTATCACTGGAATAACAAAATAAAATGAATCTGTGTATTCAATTTAGCACATTTTTTTAATTTTTGGCATATAATTTATATTATGTTGCATATTGCGCAACAGCTCACATTTTCTGCCACATTAGGAATGCCTCTTGATTGATTTAAAAGACGCTGAAACATTTTTACGCTTGTGCGAGACCCTTAACCTGACGCGCACTGCAACCCTATGCAAAGTAAGTCCATCCACTCTCAGCAGGACACTGAACAAGGTCGAAATGGACATTGGTGCAAAATTGTGCATCAGAGACAAAAAGGGCATACAGATAACTCCGGCCGGCAGAAAATTTGAAGTTTTCGCCCGTCAGTGTATTGAAGGCTATCATAATTTAAAAAATTCTCTTGATACCAATGTAGGAAAACTCACAGGAACTGTAAAAATATACTGCTCTGTTACAGCCAGCTATCTGTTTATACCGCGCATTCTCAATGAAATTCGTCTATCAGAGCCTAACCTCGAGATCATGATAGAAACAGGAGATCCTGCAGACGCTCTTGGTCATCTAAATGATAAAAAGACTGATTTTGTAATCAGCGCCCTGCCTAATGAAATTCCTTCAAACATTCAGTACGTTGATCTGGTATCTTTTCCTTTAATTCTGATTGCCCCCAAGACACCTCTTTTTGAAGGCGGCTACGGAAACAATATAGACAACTATACTTTGTCCAGAGTACCTTTTGTAATGCCAGAAAAAGGACAGCTGCGCTATGAAGTAGACAAATGGCTGAAATCTATAGAAGTTACACCTAACGTATACTCTGAAATTGCCGGTCACGAGGCAATACTGAGCCTGACAGGTCTTGGACTTGGCATCTCGGTAGTCCCGAGACTTGTGTATGAGATTTCCCCATTTAAAAACGATGTGGTGATCTTAAAGACGCTGCCATGGTCAAATTTCCGTGTAGCCTTATGCTCTTTAAAATCAAAGGCAGAAGAGGAAAAAATCAGAGCAGTCACTAAACTTACCAAAAGACTTGCTCCAAGTTTTATGCCTGATTTAACAAGAAGACGCGCTGAAAATTCTATATAAAGCCATCAGCGCTATATATATCAGTTAACAGACAGATAATGAATGTTAGCTGCCGGTGTTACTTCCTTAAAATCAAAGTCTGAAAGCTGATATAGACTGATTTTTTCTGATTTGTTCTGAAAATAGTAAGTAAGCCATGAGAGACCGGCATCTACAATTTCATCAAATCTTAAGCTTGCAAGCACACCAGGATCATTAGACCTGCTCTCCACTCGATGATTTTCTAAATCTGCCCTGATATCGCTTATACCTACAAGGCCAAGACCTGAAACCTTTATAAGACACTCTTTGATTGTCCACAGTCTCGTGAACTCTGACATCTGATCTTCTAAGGAGAATTTATCAAGCCAGGCGCGCTCTAAAGGGGACAGCACTCTTGCCTTTAACCCCTCAAAATCGTGCCGCTTCTTTACAAACTCGAGATCTATTCCCTGATGATATCCGCCGACTGCGATAACTATCCAGTCGGTGCTATGCGATATGTTAAAAAAAATCCCCTTATGATCAAAAAAATAAGGTTTTCCGTGTTCAAGCTTTTCTATTACGGGAAGCTGCTTGAGATTATATCTGCAGGACAGAATATGCTGCAGTAACGCTCTTCCACCTAGCAGGCTTTTCTTTCTTTTTTCAGATAAATGCTCAATACTAAAATCTGAAAGTTTTAATTCAGGCTGTTTTTCTGATAATAAATACGCATCTTCTATTGAGGCGACAAAAATATCTGTCATTCTGCTCTCGTAATTTTTATTTATAAAACTATATATTCTTTATTTTACAGGTATTACCGCTGCCTAGAAAAGAGAATATACTTGCTGTCGGCATAGCCTCTAGGCTGTCTATATTTGCTACAATTACACTTTTGAATTAACGATAATTTAAAACTCTTTCGCAAAATTTATTATAAATAATAATGGAGATAAGCGGTGTATAAGAAAATCTCACTATACACCACTATATTTGTAAATGTTTGTTTCTAATCTAGATCCTGTCGCAATTTCCATAGGAGCGATCCAGGTTCGCTGGTACGGATTACTGTTTGCCGGCGGTTTTTTGATAGGCTATGCCATTATGCACTGGATGTTTAAGCAGAAAGCCTATAAAACAGAAGATCTGGACAAAATGCTGCTGCTGCTTTTCATTGGAACCGTAATCGGTGCAAGACTTGGTCACTGTCTTATATATGAACCAGACTATTTCCTCTCCCACCCTGTTGAAATATTAAAAGTCTGGAAAGGCGGCCTGGCAAGTCACGGCGGTACCGTAGGCGTATTGCTTGCAATTGCTGTTTTTGTCAGCAACAGACCTTATACATTTCTGGAAATGACAGATATGCTAAGTGTGCCGGTTGCTCTGGTATCCACCCTGATTAGGGTAGGAAATTTTATAAATTCTGAAATTCTTGGAAAAGCAACCAACTCAGACTACGGCGTAGTTTTCGCAAGACTGGGCGAAGATTTCCCAAGACACCCGGTACAAATATATGAGTCAGTGGCCTATTTCGTCACCTTCCTGATTCTGGGGTTAATCTATATAAAATGGAAAAACAGGCCAAACGGCGCAATCTTTGGCTTACTGTTTATATTTATCTTTGGTGCGCGCTTCTTTATTGAACCATTTAAAGTTGAACAGGCAGACTATTCAACAGGAACAATATTTACTGTAGGGCAGTATTTAAGTATTCCTTTCATATTGTTCGGAATTCTCACTATCGTGTACGCAAAATACAAAGCAAGAAAAGGATAAAAAGATGGCTTTAGAAATCATTATACTTGCAGCTGGCAAAGGGAAAAGAATGCATTCAGCACTGCCTAAGGTATTACATAAACTGGCAGGCAAACCGCTTTTACAGTATGTCATCGAAACTTCAGCCGCCCTGTCGCCAAAAGCAATTCATATTGTTGCAGGCCATAAGGCAGAAGTTGTACAGGCCTTTATAGACTCTCTGGATGAATCTTTAAAAAAGATTATTTCTGTATCCATCCAGAAGGAACAGCTCGGAACCGGACATGCCGTAGCCACTGCTCTTCCTAAAGTCGACAGCGGCAGTGACGTACTGGTTCTGTATGGAGATACCCCGCTTACTCCTGTTGAAGTTCTACAGGATCTTGTTAAAGAAAAGAGCATTTCTGATATGGCAGTACTCAGCGCTATTGCTGATAACCCGTTCGGCTACGGCAGAATTATCAGAAACTCCGACGGATCACTAAACAGCATTGTGGAAGAAAAGGATGCCTCTGCAGAGCAGAAGCTTATAAAAGAAGTAAATACCGGCATGATAGTTTCTTCTGCCAGCCTTTTAAATGAGTATCTGCCTAAAATAAAAAATTCCAATGCACAGGGAGAATATTATTTAACCGATCTTGCTGGAATGCTCGCATCTTCTGGTCATACTGTCAGTCTAAAAATCGCTCCTGACTTTAATATCCTTGCAGGAGTTAATTCAAAACCACAGCTTGCCTCCTTAGAGCGGCTGCTGCAGTTAAACAATGCCAGAAAGCTTATGGAATCAGGCGTGACACTGGCAGATCCAAGCCGCTTCGATTTAAGAGGCAGTCTTGAATGCGGAGAAGACTGCTTTATCGATATCAACTGCGTATTTGAAGGCAGTGTAAAACTCGGCAGCAACGTCACCATTGGCGCCGGCTGCGTATTGAAAAACTGCTCTATAGCGGATAATTCAGAAATCTCCCCATATTCGGTAATTGAGCAGTCCTCTTTAGGCAGACACAATACTATAGGACCATTTGCCAGACTCAGACCTGGCAATGTATTAGAAGATGAAGTTCATATCGGAAACTTTGTCGAAGTTAAAAAATCCTTAGTCAAGCTTGGCACAAAGGCAGGCCACTTGTCTTATCTAGGCGACGCAGAAATAGGTAAAAACGTCAATATCGGAGCTGGAACCATAACCTGCAATTATGACGGCGCCAACAAACACAAAACTTTGATAGGGGACGACGTATTTGTCGGCTCAGACACACAGCTGGTAGCTCCGGTCAGTGTGGCAAACGGCGTTACCATAGGTGCAGGCTCAACGGTGACCAGAAAGATAAAAGCACCGGAAAACGCGCTTATAGTTACAAGGCCTACCCCGAAAGTTTTTGAAAACTTCCCAAGACCTACTAAAAAGCATTGACTTTTTATAGAATTTATTGAATCTTAATGGCTAATTATCAGATTTGTTTAAGGTAAATACATTATGTGCGGTATCGTTGGAGCAGTTGCTCAAAGACAGGTAGCCCCAATTCTGCTTGAAGGTCTTTCAAGGCTGGAGTACAGAGGATACGACAGTGCAGGCATCTGCACTGTCGACAGTAATGAGTTCAGCTGCATTAAGACTGTTGAAAAGGTACAGGCTTTAAAAGAAGACGTACAGGCGCATGGCTGCAGAGGCTCAATCGGTATAGCTCATACCAGATGGGCAACTCATGGAGTGCCTAGTGTTACTAACGCCCATCCGCACATCTGTGATAATTTAGCACTCGTGCACAACGGAATTATTGAAAACTATGCATCTCTCAAGGAGATGCTGATAGCAAAAGGCTATTCCTTCAAGTCCCAGACAGACTCAGAAGTTCTGTTATGCCTGATTCACAGTCTCTATACTTCAGGAAAATCTCTGCACGCAGCCCTGCTTAGCGCATTAAAGCAGGTCGAAGGTTCTTACGCCATTGCCTTAATCAATAAAGATGATCCGTCAACTTTGTATGTTGCCAGGAAAAACTCTCCTCTGGTCATAGGTCTCGGAATTGGCGAGAATTTCATTGCCTCTGACGTACTTGCTCTGTTACCCGTAACCTGCAACTTTATTTACCTCGATGACGAAGAAGTGGCCACCTTAACTCAGGACAGCGTTTCAGTATGCAATCTTGAGGGACAGCCTCTCAACAAGCAGTCAGTGCAGTCTGATTTAGATGCTGAAAGTGTATCCAAGGGTCCGTACAGACACTTCATGCAGAAGGAGATCTTCGAACAGCCTACTGCCCTGCAGAATACCCTAGCGGGCAGATTAAAAGGCAATACCATTGCAGATGAGGCAATCGTAGGACTTAAGGCTGATTCTTTCAAGAATATCGACAACATAAAAATTGTTGCCTGCGGTACGTCTTACCATGCAGGACTTGTTGGCAAATATTTCCTTGAAGAATATACCGGCATTTCAACCTCTGTCGAAATTGCCTCTGAATATAGATACAGAAAAGCCATTGTCAAAGACAATTCTCTGTTTGTTACCATATCTCAGTCAGGAGAAACAGCTGATACCTTAGCTTCGCTGCGTATTGCCAAAAATCAGGGCTACTGCAACAGCCTGTGTATCTGCAATGTCGCAGGCTCTTCAATCGTAAGAGAATCAGACTTCGTACTCTTCACCAAAGCCGGAGCAGAAATCGGTGTAGCCTCAACCAAAGCCTTTACAACCCAGATACTCTGCCTGATGATTTTTGCCATGGTAATTGGCAGACAGAAAGGAACCCTGACTGAGACAGATTCCGAAAAGCTCATTGATGCAATCAAAAAGCTCCCGGGTCTTGCCGAAAGCGTGCTGGCCTGCGACAAGTCAATTTCCAAACTTGCCGAAGAGTTTGTGGGTAAAAAGCACTGCCTGTTCCTAGGCCGCGGCATTATGTATCCAATTGCCCTTGAAGGTGCCCTGAAGCTTAAGGAAATCAGTTATATTCACGCTGAAGGTTATGCGGCAGGAGAACTTAAGCATGGTCCTATAGCTCTTATTGATAAGGATATGCCGGTAGTAGTGGTTGCCCCTGACAATGCTCTTATAGGCAAGCTGATATCCAATGTTGAAGAAGTGCGCGCCCGCGGTGGCATCCTGTACATCATTTCCTCTTCAAAACTGGATATAAAGGATGATCCGCAGACCAGACTTATCTCAATTCACGATACCAACGAGATACTGCAGCCGATACTGTTCACCATACCTCTTCAGCTGCTTGCCTATCACTGCGCCGTTATCAACGGTACAGATGTAGATCAGCCAAGAAATCTGGCCAAATCTGTAACAGTTGAATAATCAGAATTGAGATCTTTATCACAATTTTAAACGCCTATATTAAATTACTATAGGCGTTTTGTAATTTTGTGTATTTATTATGGTTTTTATTTTATATAAGAACAACTTTTCTTGAATTACTACAAATCTATCGTGGATAAAAATTCGCCTTCATTTTTAGAAAAACTCTCGTTCGGATTCTGCGCTGTCTGCAGAGATACAGTTTATATGCTGGTTTCCGGCTTTTTCATGCTGTATCTTTACTCAGTATGCAACCTTCCAATGATATTCATTACTGTAATGTTTTTTACAGTAAGAATTATCGATGCACTCACCGATCCTATTATGGGATTTGTCACCGACCATTTCAGAAGCAGAATGTTCGGCAAATTCAAACCCTGGATATTAGCAGGAGCTGCCATCAACAGCCTTTTCCTGATCATGATGTTTAACAACCCGGGGCTGGACAGCAATGCACTTAAAGTTTACGAGGTTTTCACCTACAGTCTCTGGGCACTCTCCTACAAGATAAATGATATTCCCTTCTGGGGCCTGATCCCGACCTTCGGTACTGACAGTCAGGTAAGAGAAAACATGACTGCCATTGCAAGAACCGGCGCGCTTATCGGCGGTCGTATCGTAATTATTGTCGGACTGCCTACCATATATTATCTAAGCGTTGTCAGACAGTACGGAGCAGTTGCTTTCGTGATCTTTGCTGCCGTCACCGCCTGCCTCTTCGTTTTAGGAAGCATTATCCTCATCTGGAATGTGAAAGACAGGACTCCAGCACAGCAGGAAAGGATCAGACTTTCAGAAGCTCCTAGTCTAATCTATAAAAACAGTCAGCTGATTGTAGTTTTCTTTTTAGGACTGCTTCAGCAGATAGTTTTAGGACTAGTTAACAGTTCCCTGACCTTTTTTATGCTGTTTATGCAGGATCACGACAAACTGATTTCTGTGTTTATGATCCCGGGCGGCTTTGCAATGCTGCTGGCCTTTGTAAGTTTCTCAAGCATAATCCATCTGACATCCAGACGCTTTGTATTCGTAAGCTCCTGCCTGCTTATGCTCTTCGGCTACAGCTGCATGATTTTCTTAAACTATACCAGCGTGCAAAGCATCAATGCACTGTCATTTGCCTACTGTATCGCAAGCTTCGGCATGGCCTGGTCACAGGCATCCACAACGGTAATGACCGCAGACTGCGTCGACTATGGCGAGTTCAGGCTTAATGTAAGATCAGAAGGACTGGTATTTTCAATCCAGACCGCCGGAGCAAAGCTCGGCACCTCAATAGCCCTTATACTTTCAGGAACTGCAATGGCTCTGGTTTCATACCTGCCGGGAGCCATGCCGATAACTAGCCAGATATACTCATTCAGAGCCTCCCAGATAATCGTATGTCTTTTGATGGTCCTGATGATCTTTATCTATCTAAACTACTACAAGCTGCACGGGATCTTCTTTCAGAAGGTTCTAGATGTTGTCGAGCAGTTCAAAAACGGCTTTATATTCAACAATAAGCAGCAGAGTCCGGTTAGATATGCCTTAAATAAAGATGCGATACTTCATAATCTTGACGCAGATACCCAGGACGAAGTGATAAATGCCTTAATTGACAAGCTAGATGAGGTTAATGCCTTAAATTCCAGACAGGAATTTGCCAAATGTCTTAAGCAGAAAATGGAACTGGCTCCTGCCGGGATAGCCCTCGGAATTGCCATTCCCCACGCCAACGGTGACTTCGTGCGCAGAGCTGCTCTGGCAGTAGCCACTCTGAAAAAGCCGCTGGATTTTGGTTCACCTGATGGCAGAAAATGCGATCTGGTATTTTTAATCGCTGCCCCTAACAACGGAAAATCTCATATCAATCTTCTTGGAAGACTGTCATTGATCTTAAATGAAAACGGCTTCCCGGATAAACTCAGAACCGCAGGCTCGGAAGCTGAAATTATCAATAGAATACTAAAATGCGAACAACATTTAATAATTTAATTTCAAAAGGAATTCTGGCAGGTTTTGCACTTGTCTTTTGTAATCTGTCTTATGCCGGCACCCTTAACGTATGCGCAGTGCCTCAGGTTTATTCAGCCCTTGAGCAAATAAAGGACAAATCCAGAATAAGCTTTGATATTCATTACGACATTGCCGACAATATCTACTCCAAAATCGTAAACAAGGAATTAAAGTGCGATCTTGTCATAAGTTCAGATGAAAAACTGCCTATACGTCTGGTTCGTTCAAACAACGTGGTAGCTGAAGACTTCAGACCGTTTGCAAAAGCTCCGCTGCTGTTATGGTCTATGCAGGCAAATGTTCTAGACAGCCAGGCAAAAGTTGTAAGTGAAAAAAGAATACAATCTCTGGCCGTCGCTAACTACAGCTTAACTCCCGTTGGTTTTGCCACTCAGCAGGTAGTTACTTTAAAGGAATTTCCTACCCGATATTTAAATGGCAGAATAAATCGCTTCAGGCAGGAATATCAGGTGCTGACTTCAGTAGAGCATGGCGACTCTCAAATGGGTTTTGTTACCAAGCCGGTTATCGTACAGCAGTTTGGAAAAATCCCCGGTTCATACTGGCAGGTGCCA
>AUXO015240589.1_pt1 | contig 13350 bp, 20 predicted proteins | sample 768731 | NCBI WGS metagenome assembly AUXO01 (sample SAMN02715735, study PRJNA202380) | gut metagenome | biome: sheep rumen | host: Ovis aries | place: New Zealand: Palmerston North
TATATGGATAATCCAAATTATCCAGAAGAAGTTTACTTTGATCCAGCCGAAAATGTTTGGTTTATTCCAGAAGATTGGGAAAAATGAAATGGATAATTTACACTGATGGTGCGTATTCTCCACTTAGAGATCAAGGAGGAGTGGGAATAGTAATAACTGAAAATAATACAGAAATACAGCGATATTCTAAAGGATATAAAGGTGTAACTAATAATAAAATGGAATTATTAGCAATAATAATAGCATTAATATTTGTTAAAGAACCTTTAGAATCATTAGAAATTAGAACTGATAGTCAGTATGTAATTGGATGTGCTACCATGGGATGGAAAAGAAAAAAGAATGTTAAACTTTGGAATAAATTTGATGAAATTTTCAAAGAGAAACAAAAGTTGATTTCTAATCCTATAACATTTAATTGGGTTAAAGGACATTCCGATAATGAATTTAATAATATATGTGATGAAATTGCTGTTGCAGCAAGTAAAGAATTATTAATATGATATTAAAAGGATCTGATTATGAATTAAGACAAATTGATGATTTTTCTCCTCTTTGGGATGTATATATATTAAAAGTAATACGGCCAAAAGGATGTCAATCTAGAGAAGAACTTACAAACATTGCCTATGGTTGTACATTAAGTTCTGCTATTAGAAAAATTATTAATTACAGAATTAATAAAAAACACTTTGATAATGAAGGAATACTGGAATTACAAACCTATATCAAAGAGTTTAAAAGTTCTGTAGATAAATTAGATAAATTATGTAAAGTAGAAATTTCAAAATTAGAAGAAGAAAATTTATGATTAAAGCTAGTATTATTTCTCAGAAGTATTTTCATAATGGAGATACTACAGTGTGTTTAATTCATGCACAAATTAAGAGTTATTCTTATCTTTCCTCTACAATTAAAATTTTTAGAGGTAAATCAAAGAGAAATTCTAATGATACTTATGATCAAGCTATTGGTGATATTTTAGCTGAATCTAGAGCATTTGAAAAACTCTATAAGTATTGTAATCGTTTGGCTGAAGAGTGGAAATCTGAATTGCTAAAAAGTTATGACGAATTTTGTATTGATTCTATAAAGTATAGAAATTTACTACAAGATGAAAAGGATCAACAAGAATGGGATAATCTTGTAGAATCTGCAGAAAGAAGGAAAAAATATAGGAAAGGTAAATGAATAAACAATTTATATTAGCAGTTTTTATCTCTTTACTTGTTGGATTTATTATTGGAACTTATTTTTCAAGACCTAAGGAAATTATCATAGATAATTCTAATAAGATAGACTCTTTATATCAGATAAATGATAGTTTAAATACAAGATTAGATAGTGTACATAAGCAATTAGAAGTTAATGGCTATATATATGAAAAAGCTTGTAGTATTATTATTAATCAGTCTTTTGCTGCCGATAAAGAGTCTTTCTCAAAGTATCTCGAAAGATTCAGTTCTGATTTTAAATCCAGAACAAGTAAAGACAATTAATTTAATTTTTGCTGAACATGAGAAGTTTAGTAAAGATATTCCTCTATTAAAGACCGAAATATCTACATTACAGTCTGCTAATCAAAATTTAACTAAAATAGATTCTTTAAGAGTTCAGGAAATAAATCAGTATAAAAACAATATTAAACAGTTAAAAAAATCTATTAAAACTAAAAATATGTTAAATGCTGGTTTGGGAACCGGATTTTTATTATCTTTACTTATATTAATTATTAAATAATGTTAGGAAAAGATAGATGGGGAATTGAGTATAAATTTCCTCTTAGAACTTGTAAAGATTGTAAAAAGTATCCATGTATAAGTGGAATGGACAGATGTAAATGTGATTTTGCTCGATATGGATGTTTAGACTATGCCTAAAATTACTATTTTAGCTGAATTAGTTGATTATCTAGAAGATTTAGGTGGATATATTATTTATGTATTTAAAAATTTGGAACCTACTGATTGGACAAATAGGTACATAATGTGTACAAGAGTTCCAAATTGGCAGTCTAAATTTGTAAAAATACATGATGTTGGATATTTAACGTATCAGGAGGTAATAGCAGGAAAAGATAAATGGTATAAAAACGATAAAATAAATTATTATAACTATAGTAATATTTATTTTATAGAATTTATACCCAAAACAGATAAACCAAATTCAGAAGATTATACATTATGAAAAGAAATAGAAAAATATTTTATGGGAGTACTCGGTGAAAAGCTAACTCAAGCTTTAGAAGAAAAAGTAAATAATGTAGATAACTTTATTTGGAAATTTCCAAAAAAGGAAGTAAATGGAGAAATAGTTCAGGATGAAATCAAAATGATGGATGCAACTCCTGAGCAATTACAAAATTTCTATAATCATTGTATGTCAATGTTATATAATACTGAAAGTAAGAGAAATCCTGGAAGATTTCCACTTAAGGAATTAATTAATGAACAAAGACATAAATGTAATGTAGAATTGTATATTCGATATGTGGAAGGTAAATATATGAACATTACAGGTAGAAAAGCCTATCCTAGATTCTTATATTTACAGGATTTAAGAACTTTCTTGTCTAATAATAAGATTGATTCTACAGAGTACAAAAACATAAAAATTGAGCAAACAACTAGTAATGTTCCTGAGGAATTTAGAGATATTACAGTTGCAGATGTAGTAGATGGGTGCTTAGATATTCTTGGATATTTTGATAAAAGTCATATATCTTTAAATTTTATTGCAGATTTGGGACTTTGGCCAACTAAACAAGAAAAGAAGGACTTGGAAGAAATTAATCCAAAAACTGGAAAAATTAGAGATTGGATTGATATTATTAAGGAAAGACATGGGTTAAGAGGAGAACTGCAATTAAAAGTTTCTCCAATTGGATTAACTTATTCTGAACTCCGAGCTATGTTTAATCTAAAAAGTAAAAAGTATTCAGAATTAACTACTGATCAATTGGTTTTATTGAGAAATAAAGTACTCTTTAGATTTGAACAAAAAGTGGATATGCACATTAGACAATGGCAAGAAAGAATTCGTCAGCTTCAATTAGTAGCCAAAGAAAGAGGAATTCAATTAGAAACTAAATGAAACAATTAGATTTATTCACACCAATTTCTAAAGACGAAAGACAGGAACAAGGAAGAAAGACTTGGATAAAAAATAAATGTAAGGGAACTTTTGTTTGGCCCACAGGTACTGGAAAAACTTATGGAGCTATTAAATGTATTAAATCAATTGTTAATAAATACCCAAACTTTAAAGTACTTGTTGTAGTACCAACTGATCCATTAAAAAATCAATGGCAAACTTATTTTGATGAAAATGACTTAGCATTTAATTGCGAAGTTCAAATTATTAATACCGTAGTTAAGAATTATTATAAATGTAACATTCTAGTACTAGATGAGATTCACAGATACGCCTCAGATCTCTTTGCAAAAGTATTTGAAGTAGTAGATTACAAATATATATTAGGATTAACTGCAACCTTTGAAAGATTAGATGGAAAAGAAGCTCTTATATCAAAATATTGTCCAGTAATTGATACTATTCTTGTAGAAGAGGCTTTATTTAATGGATGGATAAGTCAATATAAAGAATATGCTGTTCTTTTAGATGTAGATGATATTGATGTTTATAATGAATACAATAAAGAATTTTATGAGCATTTTGAGTTTTTTAATTGGGACTTTGGATTAGCAATGTCTATGACAGGCCCTACTGGATACAAAGCTCGGTTGGCTTATAGAAATGCATTATGTCCTAATGGTTCTGAAGCAGAACGTAGTATGGTATTAAAAAGTATTCTTAAACATATTACTGGTTTTACTAAGGCTTTACAAAATAGAAAAAGATTTATTAATAATCATCCTAAAAAATTGGAAGTAGCCAGAAAGATTATAGAAAAACGAAATGATAAAAAAATTATTACTTTTTCTAATAATGTTAAAATGGCTGAGTCTATAGGAATAGGAGAAGTGTATACTGGTAAAATTAGTAAAAAGAAAGGACGTACTACTATAGAAGAATTCAATAATAAATCTGCTCCAGCAGTTATTAACTCTGTTGCAAAACTTAATGAAGGAGCTGATTTAAAAGGACTTTCTGTTGCAATTCATTTAGGTATTGATAGTTCTAAAACTAAAGCAGTACAAAAAAGGGGAAGAGTAATTAGATTTGAACCTGGAAAAATGGCTGAAAACTTTATATTAATTATTAAAGGAACAGTTGAAGAAAAGTGGTTATCTAACGCATATGGTAGCTCTATTACAAAAATAAACGAAGATGAACTAGATCAGATTTTAAATGGAGTTGATATTGATATATCAAATAAACCATTGACGGATCTTATTTTTAGATGGTAAAAAGTAAACCAATTAAACACTCTGAGAAGAGGATAAGCAAGTATTTACAGTTAGTTAGATTATACCAATAATCTTAAATATAACTGTTTATGAACGATTTTAAAGTACGTAGGAATGAATTATCTTGATTTAGATAACGAATTGGTTATATTGGAAAAGTATGATCTAACTCCTACGGAATTGTCAGTATTAAAATATATAATACTGTATCAAGAAGATAACACAAGTAATTATTTATCAAGATATTTAAAAAGTAATAATAAATCTACTTTTAGGGATACTTTAGTATCTCTTCAAAATAAAGGAATTATATTAAAATCTTATAAAATTCCAAATAAAGGTGAAAAATTTGATCCCAATAATATAGCAATTAATTTAAATGTAGTTAAAACTTTTTGGAAAGGCTCTTACGAAATTGGAAAAGAATTATTTGAAACTTATCCAATGTTTGCCCAAATAAATGGAGCATTAGTTTCTATCCGAACTATATCTAAAAAGTTTAATACACCTGAAGATGCTTTTAGATATTATGGTAAAGTAATCAGATGGAATAAAGAACTTCATAATAAAATTATTGAATTATTAAAATGGGAACAAGATAATGATATACATTTTATAAACATGAGTTTATCTTCCTTTATTATTGATCAAAAATGGAATGAATTAGAGGCTTTAAAAGATGGTAAATTGGTTAATATAAACTATGATACTATTAAGAGCTTATGAGTATAGTTGATTCATTCTATGGAGAGATAGAAACTGGAAGACAGGGACGTAATTGGGGTTTTAGCACTGGTTTACCTAAGTTAGATAAGTTAACTGATGGTATAAAGAAAGCTAATTATACTGTTTTATTCGCACTTTCGGGAGTCGCGAAGACCACGATAGCGTTGTATAGTTATGTGTATCAACCAATTATGCAACATCTAGACGATGATAAACTAGAAATTATGTTCTTTAATTTGGAGATGAAAGAAGAGTTTATTTTAGCCAAGTTGCTTAGTATTTATTTATATGATAAATATAAAATTAGACTTGGAGCTAAACAAATTCTATCTATTGAAATGAATTATACACTTTCTGACGAAGAATATGCAAAAGTAATCGAAGCCAGAAGTTGGCTAGAGAAAGTTTGTAAAATTCTTCATTTTGATAATGGAATTATGAACTCAAAAAGTTTCTATTTTAAAGTAGTAAATTTCTTAAAAACCAAAGGAAAATTTGCCGATATAGACCATCCTAGTAAGGGCTACACGCCTAATAACCCAGACAAGGTAATATTGTTCATTGGAGACCATTTAAACCTTGCACGGCCACAAATGGGGTCTACTAAGAAACAAGAGATTGATGGTATCTCTGATTGGTGTGTTAAGTTTAGGAATTGGACTGATGCAAGTTTCTTATGGATTATGCAAGCAAATAGAACTGGTACTCAGGTTCAACGTATCACCTCAGGATATAATGAACCTAGAATTGAGGATATAATGGATAGTTCAGTACCAGGATTTGATGCAGAAACAGTTTTAGCAGTTTATAGTCCGATTAAAGATAAACTAAATACTTACCGTGGATATAATATAAAGAAATTAGGAGCTAAGTGTAGATCTGTAATCTGTTTAAAAAATAGATATGGAGAAGCTGATGCTGCAGATTGTTTATACTTTGATGGACTAACTGGATGTTTTAGAGAGTTACCTAATCCAGAAAAGATTTATGATTACGATAATATCTTTGATTCAGAAAAAGATAGTATACAGATGATAAGTAATGAAAATGAAAATTTAAGTTTTACTTTATGAGCCAAATTATTGGACTTGCAGGATTTAGTGGTAGTGGTAAAAGTTCAAGTCTTAAAACACTAGATCCAACCACAACTTTTATCATTAGTTGTACACCAAAACAATTAGCTATCCCAGGATTTAGAAAACATTATTCTAAATTTACTATAAAAGAGGATAAACTTACTGGTAATTGGTTTTTTACTAATAAATTTGATAAGGTTAATATTATGACTAAAATAGTTAGTCAAAAAATGCCTCATATTAAAGTGTTAGTAATTGATGATGTAAATTATTTGTTAAGTGATGAAATGTTTAGTAAAGCATTAGAAAAAGGTTATGAAAAATTTACTGTGCTTGCTAAAAATTACTATGATTTTGTGTTAAATTGTATGACTCTTAGAGATGATTTAACAGTAGTATTTATTTCTCATTTAATTAATGCAGGAACAGATATAGAACCAGAGTATAGGTTATTTACAAGTGGTAAAATGTTGTCTAATCAAGTAAATATTGATGGATTATTTAATTACATATTGTATGCGGAGAAAATTGAAAGTGCTGATGGAGAATCATTAGAATTCAAATTTAGAACTACTCCTGGTCCACATGATACTTGTAGAAGCACCGCAGGATGTTTCCAAGATAAGTATATTGAACCAGATATGAAATATGTAATTGACACTATTAATACATTTGAAAACAATGATTAAAATATTAAAACAAACATTAATAACTCAGTTTGTAGATGAAGAAACTGGTGAGTTATTTGAAGATAAAAGAGAGTTTAAAGAGGACTCTATAAAAACCTCTGGAGCAAAGAAGGCCACTTCTAAAAAGAAATCTAAGAATCCTTATGATGAAGAGCCAGAACCAATTCTTGTAAGAGAAGATAATAAACTTATTTTAAATCAGGCTGCTGTCGATGCATTGTCTGCAGGAGAAGGTGATAGAATTGCAATTAAAGAACAGGCTATTAATCGTAAAAAGCGTTTAGTTATCGGATTGTCCGATACTTTTGGTACCAAAGAAGGTAATTTGTTGACTAAATCAAATACTATTAGATGGTCTGGTAAGAACCAAGAAATGGTTTCTAGATATGGAGACGAATTTAATTTTGTTCCCCATGATAAAACAGAGGGACTATTTATATTGGTTAACAGAAATGAAGATGAGGAAGTTACTAATCCGGATGAAGAAGAGGAAGTAATTGACGTAGAAGCAGAGATTAACGAATTAAATGCAGATTTGGATGACGAAACAGAAGTTTTGCCAAGTGATTTAAATTTTGAATTTTAATTATGAGTAATTTTGATTTTGGTGGTTTTGCAGATATTAAAGAACCTGCTAGTAGTAGTTTTTTGAGACCTTGGGGAATTTATAATCAAGTAAATTTTGCAGGTATTGGAGACAAACAAACAGGTACTAAGAAAGACGGAGGTACTTGGAATGCTTGGGATTTTAATTTTGAAGCATTAGAAGGAAAGTATACAGAGAGAATTTTTGAACCAGTGAACGATGAAGATGGAGAATATAATGGTAAAAAGATTCCATCTGATTTTAAGAGAACTCAGCAATTCATCGCCCAAGTGCTGTCTGTTTATAATCCAGAAGGTTTAAATAAATTGAAGGATTTGACTCGTTCTGGAAAAGTTAAGAGTTTTGAACAATTCATCGGTTTAGTTAAGAAACTCTTAGAAAAACCTGTTAAAGCAACTGCTGAAAATAATATACAATTAAAACTTCAGGGAAGAAAGAATACTAGTGCAGATGGTACAACACGTCAATTTGCACGTATTTGTGGATGTAGCTATTATGAGAATAGAGTACTTATGGATAAGTTTATAGGTAAAGACTTAAAGTTTACTTCTTGGGAGGAACAACAAAAGAAAGCCTATGAATCTGCAACTCCTTCTAATCCAGAGACTGCTACTCCAGTATCAAATGACATTGATTCTTCAAATACTGAAGAAATTTCTGATTTTGACTCTTTACTTAACTAATAGATAAAATCGCAAGAAATTGCTATTTTATTTTCTAATAATAGTTATTATTTTAAGGGTCCAAACAAATGATAATATGGAATGGAAATTTGATAATTTAGACCCTATAATTACTAAAGAATTATTACTTTCTCATTATTCCGAAGAAACTTATATGTCCTATTATTTAGGAATACCTGTAAAAAAAGGTTTATTTTGTTCTCCATTAAGAAAAGATAAGTCTCCTACTTGTTCCTTCTATAGAAATAGCAATAATGAGCTTATTTTTAAAGATTTTAATGGATCTTTTTATGGGAATTTTATAAATGTAGTCATGTATAAATATAGTATATCATATCATGATGCACTTTACATGATTGCTGTAGATTTTAATATTGTTAATGGCAATAAGAAATCTAAAAAAATTCCAGTTAAAGTTTTACAGCAAAATAAATTTACTGATAAGGGAACTTCAGATATTAGAGTTGAAATAAAAGAATATACTAAAAAAGAATTAAATTGGTGGGGATCCTTTGGGATTACCCCATCAATTTTAAATAAATTCAAAGTATTTTCTTGTAAAAACATCTTTTTAAATGGTAGTGTGTTTATAACTTCATCTAAAGATAGTTTAATATTTGGATATTATGAAGGAAAAAAGGATAATAAAGAATATTGGAGAATATATTTTCCAAAAAGAACAAATTATAGATTTTTATCTAATACTCCTTCAAAATTAGTTCAAGGTTATGCACAATTGCCTAAAAAAGGAAATTTATTAGTTATTACTAAATCTATGAAAGATGTAATGACTTTATATGGTTTAGGAATTACTGCAATAGCTCCAAATTCTGAAAATTTATTTATTACAGATAAAATGTTAGAAGATTTAAAACAGAGATTTAAGTACATTGTTGTACTTTATGATTCTGATTTAGCTGGAATCTCTAATATGAATAAAATTAGAAAAGCACATCCAGAACTTTATTATACATGGATTCCAAGGAAATATAATGCAAAAGATATAAGTGACTTTAGAAAAATGTATGGAAAAGATAAGACTTTAGAGTTTATAAAAAATAATATTATTAGATTAAAAAATAATGTAAAATGAAGAAATAGGAATTGAATACTTCAGTAAGATTAACTTATAAAGATGGTCATACTGAAGATTTTACTACAATTGAAGAGGCTAGTGAAATTAGTGGATTAAGCATACAAGCAATAAAGATTAGAGCCAATAAAAACTCTATTCCAAAAGATGGTATCGCTTGTGAATGGTTAGATGAACATACTAAACGTTCTTACAGAGCTCGTAAAAGTAAAACCAAAGGAAAAGACTTAGAGTATCAAATTAGAGACAGACTTAGAGCAATTGGATATGAAGGTTGTGAAAGATCTGCAGGAGAATCTAAGAAATTGGATAATGCTAAGGTTGATATTTGTGATACAACTGGAAAGTTACCAGTTAATATTCAAGCTAAAAACTATGCAAATACTCCAAATTACTTTGGAATTAAAGAACAATGTCCAGATAAATCTAAACCATTTTGTTTATGTTGGAAAAAGAATACTTTGACAACAGATAATACCATTTATATGATACCAGATGAATTTTTTTATCAATTATTGGATGCTTACACTAAATATTATAAAATATTATGAACACTTATCGCTTTCAATATAAGGATTCTAAGAAATCTAAAGAAAAGTATATAACAGCTAATAGTTATCATCATGCTATTGACAAAGCTGAAATATTTTTAGAGGATATGTATGAGGATTTAGACTTAATAGGTTTAGATTCTTGGGATGAAGTTATGGATGAATGTGATAACTTCGGTATTTTTGTTTCTGATTTAGAAGAAATTGTCGAAGATTAAAATTTGTAAATGTAAATGTTAAGGGTATCATTAGATATAGATGGTGTATTAGCAGATTTTAATCAAGGATATTTAAATAGGTTTAAGAAATGGCCTAATCATGATTGGGCTATTACAAGAAATGTAAATAATATCCTTATAAAAGAACGAGAGTTTTGGTTAAATTTACCAGTTTTAAATAGAGTAGAATTTCAACCTAGAATGTATTGTTCTGCACGAGTAAATAGTAAACGATGGACAAAACAATATTTAAGGGATCATGGATTTCCTGAAGCTCCATTGTTTCAAATTCCTGGATATAAGTTAAGTAAATATAAAGCATTAAAGACTTCGGTATTTTTGTTTCTGATTTAGAAGAAATTGTCGAAGATTAAAATTTGTAAATGTAAATGTTAAGGGTATCATTAGATATAGATGGTGTATTAGCAGATTTTAATCAAGGATATTTAAATAGGTTTAAGAAATGGCCTAATCATGATTGGGCTATTACAAGAAATGTAAATAATATCCTTATAAAAGAACGAGAGTTTTGGTTAAATTTACCTGTTTTAAATAGAGTAGAATTTCAACCTAGAATGTATTGTTCTGCACGAGTAAATAGTAAACGATGGACAAAACAATATTTAAGGGATCATGGATTTCCTGAAGCTCCATTGTTTCAAATTCCTGGATATAAGTTAAGTAAATATAAAGCATTAAAGAGTAGATGTGATGTACATATAGAGGATTCTATTAAGAATTTTCTAGATTTAAATAGTAAAGGAGTTCCTTGTCTACTTTTAGATAATGAAGTAAATCAATCTACTGGACCAATTCTTCGTATTTATTCTCTTGATTATGAAGAAATAGAAGAATCTTATTACTTAGCTAAAGAATCTGGAATTTTTAAGAATTTTAATAACTTATTTAATTTATAAGGACTTTATATATTTCCAAAAAATATATACCAAAGTAATGAAATTAAGTGAAATAAAAATCACTCCTTTGCTTGATAGCCTACGATTAGAGGATATATCGGATGAAGTTTACTTTAGTGAAAAGTATTCTGATTATGTCTCTAATAGTAGGCTATCTTTAATTAATCCAGAACAAGGAGGAACTCCAGAAGATTATTTTGAAAAACAACCAAAAGAATATTCTGATAGCCTCATCTTAGGTAGTGCAGTTCATGGACTTATATTACAACCAGAATCTTATATAATGGTTGAAAATGTAAATCGCCCAACTGCTAAAGCTGGATTTATGGCAGATTATCTTTATAATGATGGAAAAATTCCTACTAATGAAGAAATTATATCAGCATCAGATGTAATTGATTATTATAAAGGTAAAATGAATGATAAAAAGATTGCAGAATTAAAAGAGAAATGTACTAAATATTGGAAAGATAGAGCTTCCTGGGAAGAAAATAATAAAGAAGAAACTCGTACTCCAATATTTTTAGATGAAAAGAAAAGAGATATTGTTGATTCTGTTTTAAAATCATTTAATAATTATAGTGAATTTAAGAAATTATTAGAACCAACTTATTTAATGGAGAAACCAATTTCTGGAAATGAGAAAACTATATTATTAGATGTTCAAGCAGAAGTTCCAGATCATGAACCTTTTATTCTGCGATTAAAATCAAAATTAGATAATTATATTATACATTTTGAGGAAAATAGTATAACAGTAAATGATGTAAAAACAACTAGCAAACCTGTAAGTTATTTTAAATCTGCCTTTAATAAATATCATTATTACAGAGAATTGGGTATGTATAGTTGGTTATTAAAGTTGTGTGCAGACAAATTCTATAAGGTATCTAATCCAACTTTAAAAGCATATTGTTTAGTATTAGAAACTTTCCCAGAGTATAATGCTCTAGTTTATACTTTGAAACCTTCAGATCTTATGAGAGGATTTAATGAATTTAAAACTCTATTACGATTAGTAGCATATTATAAGACTAAGGGATATGGGGTATAAAGAATTAGAGTCTATTTATAATCAGTATTTTACATTAGGATTTATTGCTGCAGATATAAAAACAAAATTTGCACTAATTTCTCTTATTTGTTATATTACAAATGATTTAAGGAAAAAACGTCCTGATGTTACATATTATCAGATTGTTACAAAATTAAGTACTGGAACAGGGTTAACTGAAGATGAAATAAAAGGGTTGTCAATAGTTTGTGAAGGTTTTGGTTATGGATGTACAGAATTTCCTACATTTGAAATTAAACCATCCGATATGCCAAAAACAATAAAACAAATTCTTAATAAAAGATTACCTTTTTAACAAAAATTAACAGTTAAACTATTGGTATTTATCGTTTAGATTGTTTATAATTGTATTACTTCCAATAAGGAAAATGGAAGTAATCTAAATCAGATCATTAATTAAGAAGCAGATTATTTTGAAAATGAATTAATGTGAAAGGAAAATTTTTATGAACGTTTTAAATGGTAAATTTAGTAAGGTAGAAGTAACTGGTATGTCAAAGAAGGAAGCTCTTGATAAGGCTCCATTCGCAATTATGGGTGATGCAACTCAAGCATGGAAGGGTTTCCAAAAGAAGAATCCAAATTACACTGAGGCAGACGCTAAGGAGTTTATGTTGGAGTATTTGAACAAGAAGTCTAAGATGGTTCCTGGTGTTGGTTTCTATATCACACGTAAGGCAGCTGTAGATAACACTCGTGAGCGTCCTTATAAGATTGAGAACGTAAAGAACGAGTTGGGACGTACCAAGTTTAAGACTGTTTATCGTTGGGTTGACAACGTAACTAAGGAAACAGTTGTTGAAGTAGATACTACAAAGGCTGATGCAGTTGCTGCTTTGAAGAATATGTATACCAAGAAGGGTTACAAAGGCGATGCTAAGCTGATTAAGGTTAAGATTGTAAAGGAAGGTCAAGAAGTAGCAGCTATTGCTAAGTATACTCCCTCTAAGAGTGCTACTATTGGCGAATATGTAGTATTTGGTGTAGAGAAATAATAAACCTTACTAATAATTACATATATTTCAAGGGTAATCGGAAGTAAAATTCTGATTACCCTTTTTTCTTTTTATAAAAGCGTAACTGCTTAATCTAAAACATTGAAAAATGAATAAAATAAGCGAAAATAAAATAATAGAATTAACCAAAGAATTAAAAGAACTTTCTTCTCTTCAAGAAAGTAGTAGACCTATTACATATTGGTATCAACAAAAGAATAATGTTGTAAATTCAGAGAATTTATCATCGGATTTAGTTAAAGAGTTTTTAGATGAATATGAAAGAATCAAAGATAAAACTTATAAGGATAATATGAATATTCATTCTGAAAGAGTTGAAACTGATGATA
>AUXO016335494.1_pt1 | contig 13348 bp, 12 predicted proteins | sample 768731 | NCBI WGS metagenome assembly AUXO01 (sample SAMN02715735, study PRJNA202380) | gut metagenome | biome: sheep rumen | host: Ovis aries | place: New Zealand: Palmerston North
GTTTTGTCTCCTTCAGCTACAGCAGCTTCAAAAGTTTTAACAGCTGTTTTATATGCTGATTTAACCATATTATTTTGAAGAGTTTTCTTTTCAATAATATTTACTCTTTTAATTGCTGATTTAATATTTGGCATTTATTGCACCTCCTTCACTTAATTGTGTTTCGCACTCAAGTATTTTAACACGAGATATTTCAAAAAGCAAGTACTTTCTTAAAAAAAGAGGATAAAATAGAAAAAATATTAAAAAAAGCACAAAGAAGCCTAAATTGGTTACAAAAAATTCACATTACAAATGAATTATTTTATTGTAAGAATAAATCTAATGTGATATATTAAATTTGATTTTATACAAAGGAGATTAATAGATGATTGCAATAGGTGCAGACCATGGCGGTTATGAATTTAAAAAAGAAATAAAGAAATACTTAGATGAAGTAGGGATAGAGTATATTGATTTTGGGACAGATTCACCAGAAAGAACTGATTATCCAATTTATGCATCAAAAGTTGCAAAGGCAATTCAATCAGGACAATGTGATAGCGGTATACTAATTTGTAAATCTGGATATGGAATGACAATTGTAGCAAATAAATATAAAGGTGTTAGATGTGCAACTTGCTATAACGAGGAAACAGCAAGACACGCTAAATCAAATGATGATGTTAATGTTATTGCTCTTCCAGGTGAATATATTGATATCAGTGATGCAGTTGTAATCATTAGAACTTGGCTTGGAACAGAATTTATGGGCGGAAGATATGAAGAACGCCAAAAGATGATTAGAGATATAGAAGATGAAAATTTTAAATAGATACAATATGTGGAAAGGATGACAAAATGTGGGGAGACATTGCTATTGCTTTTGTATTGGCTTTTATAACATCGTATATGTGCACACCTCGTACAATTCAAATAGCTAAAAAACTAGGGGCTGTCGATAGTCCAAAGGATAAGAGACGTATTAATAAAGTAGTTATGCCACGATTGGGTGGATTAGCTGTAATAACTGGCTTTTTTGTGGCTATAATCTTTTTGTTAGTAGTAATGAGTATTGAAAAGAATATCGATTTAAACCAAGGCGAGTGGTACAAAAAAATAGGAGGGTTTATTGCAGGTTCTGCAATTATAATCTCAGTGTGTTTTTACGATGATGTACATGGTGCAAAAGCAATAATAAAATTATTAGCTCAAATATTAGCAGCTATTATAGTAACTTTATGTGGTATAAGGATAGATAGAATTGAACTGCTTAGTATTCAATTGCCACAATGGTTTTATACAGTATTAACAGTAGTATGGATTGTTGGATTAACTAACTCGATAAATTTGATAGATGGACTGGATGGACTGTCAACTGGAATTGCAATAATATCATGTATTTCGTTATTGATAGTATTTTCATTAAACGGATCAGTATTGATGTCAATTATACTAATTACAGCATTGTGCGGTTCGCTATGCGGCTTTTTACCATACAACTTTAATCCTGCAAGAACGTTTATAGGAGATACAGGCTCTAACTTTGTGGGATTTTGCCTATCAATAATATCAATTTTAGGAGTCGCAAAAACATATACAGCTATAATAATTGTAGCACCTATTATTATATTAGCATTACCAATTTTTGATACAGCATGTGCAATTTGTAGAAGATTAATTAAAGGAAAATCTATTAAGGCAGTTTTTGAAGCTGATAGAGGACACCTACATCATAAAATGATAGATGCGGGATTTACTCAGAAACAGGCGGTAATTATTATGTATTCGGTAACTGCAATGCTCGGTTTATTAGCAATTGTTTTAATGGAAAGTGGCTTTTGGAAAGCATTGGCATTTGCTCTGGTTGTAGGAATTGTAATTGCACTTACATATAAGGAATACTTCAAACAAAGAATGATTCCTGACCATAGTGAGTTTATACAAATAAAAGAAACTAGAAAAGAAGAATCAACTAAAAGTAAAACTGAAAAAGATAAATAATAAAAGTAGCCCCTTGTTAATAAAATTACATGGGGCTATATTTTGACAAAAAGCCTTTATTTTAGTATAATGTACGCTGTGAAAAATTGATTTTAAAAAAAGGAAATGTCAATGTTTTATAATTGGAAAAATAGTATTAATGAAATAGAATTAAATGATGTAGCTAATAGCATAAAAAATGGTGAAATAGTAGTAATGCCAACTGAGACTGTGTATGGTGTCGGGGCTGACTTATTTAATGAAGATGCAATCAAGAAAATCTTTATTGCTAAAAATCGTCCCGCTACTAATCCATTAATTGTTCATATTGGAAATAAAAATGAAATTGATATGGTGGCACAAAATCCAAATGAAATAGAGCAAGCACTAATAGATGAATTTATGCCAGGACCATTTACTATTATTTTGAAGAAGAAAGATTGTATACCAGACATAGTATCTGCAGGTCTAGATACAATTGGCGTGAGAATGCCAAGTAATGAAATTGCCAATAGAATTATCACAAAAGTTGGTAATCCAATAGTTCTTCCAAGTGCTAATATATCCGGTAGACCAAGTGGAACACGCGTAGAAGATATTTTTGAAGAATTAGAAACTAAAGTTTATGCAATAGTTGATGGTGGTGAAAGTCAAATTGGGCTAGAATCAACAGTTGTAAAAGTAGTAGATGGTATGCCGATTATATTAAGGCCAGGTAAAATAACACCAGAAGATATTATAAGAGTTGTCGGAAAATGCGAATTGGATAAAAATATTTTTCAAAAACCAGCAGAAGTGGTTGATGCGCAAATGCCTGGTTCAAAGTTAGAACATTATGTTTCAAAGTTAGAGTGCAATTTGATTTGTGGGCAAAATAATGACAAGATAATTGACAAAATTAAAGAAATTATTCAACAAAGAAATGGAAAGGTAGCGATTATAGCTTTTGAAGATATAATTGAAAAAATTGATATTTCTAAAGATAGATTATTTCGAATTTCAAGAACAGATAACATAGAAAAAGACGAGCTAGAATATGCAGAAAAGCTATATAGATATATTAGAGAGGCAGAAAATACAGATAGCGATTTGATACTAATTCAAGGAGTGAAAGAGGAAGGTTTGGGAGTGGCAATTATGAATAGATTACTAAGAACTAGCTCTTTTAGAATTATCAATGTAGATTAAAAGGTGGAAGATATGAAGCTAATAGTAGGATTAGGAAACCCAGAAGATGAGGCAAATTATTCTAATACAAGGCACAACATGGGTTTTAATACTGTTAATAAAATAGCAGAAAAATATGAAATAGATATATCAAAAGAAAAGTTCAATGGATTATATGGTACAGGAAAAATATTTGACGAAAAAGTAATAATACTTAAGCCACAAACATATATGAATTTGAGTGGCTTTTGTGTGTCTGAATTTGTAAACTATTTTAAAGTAGAATTAAAAGATTTAATAGTTATATATGATGATGTTGATATTGATGTTGGAAAAATTAGAATAAGAAAGAGTGGTTCACCAAGCACTCATAATGGAATGAAATCATTAACAGAACAACTAGGATCAATAATGTTTCCAAGGGTAAGAGTAGGGATTGGAAAACCAGCACATGACATGATATCTCACGTTATAGGTGCAGTGCCACAAGAAGTCTTAGATGAACTTGACAAAAGCACAAGCATGGCAGCTGAGGCTGTTGAGACTATCATAAAAGATGGTATAGATGTAGCAATGAATAAATATAATTAGTAAAGGTAAGATATGAGAGAACTATTAATTAAGCAAGTTGAAGATAAAGAGTATATATATTTGATAGAATCTAATCATTTAGTAGAACAATATGTTCAAAGCGAAGAAAATCAAACTTTAGAGGGTAATATTTACGTGGGAAAGGTGCAAAATGTAATTAATGGTTTGCAAGCAGCTTTTGTGGATTTAGGAATTCCCAAGAAAGCATTTATCCACCTTAAAGATATACTTCCTAAAGTAGATATATTAAAAGAAGAATCTGTTAATCATGATAATTTAAAAATATCTGATTATATTAAATCTGGTGAACCAATAATTGTAGAGGTTAAAAGGGATTCAACAGAGAGTAAAGGTCCTAGACTTTCAACACATATAAATTTTAAAGGTAGATTTATTGCATATATGCCAAATGCAACCTTCATTACTGTATCACAAAAAATCACAGACCCAAAGAAAAGAGAAGAGTTAACAAATATTGTAAAAAAATATTTACCAAAAGGGACTGGGGCAATTGTAAGAACAATAGCTGAAAGTGCAACTGAAGAACAGATTAAAGCTGATATTGAATATCTTGTTAAAAGATGGAATAAAGTGACTTCACAAGAAGTTACTAAATTTCCAAAACAAATCTATGATGCAGGTGGAATGCTTAGAAAAATAATTGTAGATATAATAGATTATGGTATAGACAAAATAGTAATTAATAGCAAAGCATTAGAAAAAAAGATTAACACAATTCTAAAAGAATTAAATATGACAGTTCCAATTGAACTAACCAAAGAAGATATCGATGAGATGTATGATATAAAAAAAGAAATGGGACTAATTGAAAAAAGAAAAATTTGGCTAGACAATGGAGCTTTTATAACTATAGAAAAAACGGAAGCACTTACAGTAATAGATGTAAACTCTGGAAAATTTGTTGGCAAGAATAAAGTTGAAGATACAATTTTTCAAGTAAATAAAGAGGCAACAATCGAAATAGCAAGACAATTAAGATTAAGAGATATTGGCGGAATTGTAGTAGTAGATTTTATTGATATGCCAAATGGAGATACCAAGGAAAAATTGAGAGAAATTATTAAAAACGAAGCATTAAAAGATCGAAGTAAAGTTCAAATAGAGGAATTTACAAGACTCGATTTACTGGAACTAACGAGAAAACATATATGCGGTAAAATGGAAAATTAAAAGTGAAAGGTTATTTAGTATGAAAGTTGGTTTTGTGTCATTAGGGTGTAGTAAAAATCTAGTAGACACTGAGATGGCAATAGGACTAATGAAAAAATTGGGGTTTGAAATTGTAAATGATGAGTCTCAAGCCGAAATAATAATAATTAATACATGCGGATTTATTCAATCTGCAAAAGAAGAGGCAATCAATACAATTTTTGAAATGGCTCAATATAAAAATGAAAATTGTAAATATTTAGTTGTAATGGGATGCTTAGTAAAAAGATATAAGGCAGAACTTGAAAAAGAGATTCCAGAAGTTGATTTATTTATTAGTTTGGAAGAGTATGATAATTTTAGCAATCTAATAATGAAGTTAGTAGGAAAACAAGCATCAATAAATACATTAGATTATTTAGATAGAATTATTTCAACAGGAACTACAACTGCGTATCTTAAAATTGCTGAGGGATGTAGCAATAATTGTACTTATTGTGCAATTCCAAAGATACGTGGAAAGTATGAAAGCAGACCATTCGAAGATATAGTTAAAGAGGCAAATCAATTAGTTTCACAAGGTATAAGTGAGTTGATTATTATAGCTCAAGATACTACCAAATATGGAATTGATTTATATGGCGAACCAAGATTGGCAGAATTGTTGGAAACAATAGCTTCAATAGAAGGATTAACTTGGGTGAGATTTTTATATGCTTATCCAGAAAGTATTGATGATAAATTAATTGAAGTTGTAAAAAGTAATGATAAAATATGCAATTATTTTGATATTCCAATCCAACACTATAGTGATAATATATTAAAAAGAATGAATAGAAAAACTAGTGGTAGTGATATTGAAAAAATTATTAATAAATTGCGTAAGGAAATTCCAGATGTAATTATTAGAACTACTGTAATGGTTGGTTTTCCAGGTGAAAGCGAAGAGGATTTTGAACAATTATATGAATTTATTAAAAGAATAAAATTTGACAAGCTAGGATGCTTCATGTATTCAAAAGAGGATGGAACTCCAGCATATAATTTACAAGATTCTGTAAGTACGTTGACAAAAAAACACAGATATAACAAAATAATGGAAACTCAATCACTAATATCTTCAAAAATGTTACAACAAAAAATCGGAAATGAGTATACTATATTGTTAGAAGATTATACTGATGATGGAAAATACTTAATTGGAAGAACATATATGGATATACCAGAAGAAGACGGAGTGGTTTTTGTTGAAAATAGTAACGAACAAGAGTTGATTATTGGCAACTTTTATCAATGTGTTATAGACGATGTTGCCTTAATTGAGCAAGAGGGGAAAAGAGTTATGTCCAACTATGATTTATTAGGACATATTATATAAAATAATTTACTTTATTTGGATTTTGATATAGAATAAGCGAAGAAGTATTTAGAATAAATTAGAAGAGGTACGAGCCTATGCTAAGTAATCTTAAAGAAATACTAATGATAGCCAAAACCAAGTTAAAAAAGAAGTTTAAAAATAGATTTTTCAGAAGAAGATTGGTTTTATATATTGTGTGCCTTTTAATTCTTATTTTGATTCTAACAATTGCAATAAAAAATGGTAAACGCAAAAAATATGAAAATCGAATTAAAAATTATGAAGAAAATGTATTTGGAACACTAGAAGAGGAATATGCAAATATTACTAAATATTATTCTTATGGAACTCACTTTCATGTGGAAGGCACAATAAATAATATTAATAAAGATAATTATGAAAGTGTAAGCTTATTAATCTCAAACGAAAATGAAACTAAGGAATTTAGCATTAGTGGAAGTTTAACAGATGATGTATTAAGTTTTACAAGTGGAAATCAATTAAATAAAGGTATCTATTTAGATGAGCTTAGCAATGGAAGATATTATATAAAAGTAAAGGTTGTATTGAATAATAGTAATAAGCCTAAAATTTATACACTAAAAAACAATAGTACTTATCCATCTATCGAGTATTATTCAGTTACAAGAGATGGAAAGAACAAATTAGAAAAGATTTATTTTTCTACATATACAAATTTTTCAAATCGTACCTTTGATTGTTTATTAGTAGATGTAGAAGATAAGCAATTACCTTCTGAAGTGTATGATATAGTAATAGATGCAGGTCATGGTGGAACTGATGCCGGCGTACATACTGGCGGATATGAAGAGAAGAATATAATGCTAGATTATGCCAAGGCTTTAAAGGGCTCTTTAGAAAATTGTGGATTCAAAGTTAAGCTAACTCGTGATGATAGTAATACAGATAGATATACAGATTCAAATATGTATGATTCAGATGGAAGAGTAACTGTTGCTTGTCGAACTAAGGCTAAGCTTTTGCTTGCACTACATATAGCAGATGGTTCAGCAAGAATGACAGGATGCGAAGTTTATGCACCAACAAGAAGTGACTTGAATTTAGCACGCAGTATGGCAAATAATATGAAGAATAGTACAACTATACCCTTTTCAAACAATTCGGATTTTAGACAAACAGATGGAGTATATGTTAGGAATTATACAACAGCACAAATTGAAGCTTTAGCCAAGACAGCTCGTAACATGAACTATGAGCCATATAATATAACAACTCAAACACCATATCATTATATGATTCGCGAAACAGGAGGAATAGCAACTGGCGCATATGTTGATGGAAGAAATACTGCTTATGGTAAAAATGTTTATTATGATTCAAATCAAGCAATTGAATCTTATTTAATAAATTTTGGATATATAAAAACTGATTTACAAGTTATTTTGGAGCAAAAAGATAAATTTGTAGAGTCAATAACTCAATCAATAGCAAATGATTGGAAATAAATAAAAAGGAGAGAATAAAATGGAAAAAGTTTTAATTTTTGGGCACAAAAACCCAGATACTGACACAATTACATCAAGTATAGTTATGGCAAATTTTGAAAATAAATTAGGAGGAAATGCAGAGGCATGCGCATTAGGAACACCAAATAAAGAAACACAATATGTTTTAGATTATTTGGGAATTGAAGCCCCAAGAGTATTAGATTCTATTCCAGATGGAACAAATGTAATTTTAGTAGATCATAATAATCCACAAGAATCAATTGAAAATATAAATGAATTAAATATATTAAAAGTTGTGGATCATCATTGCATTTTTTTAAATACATCATATCCTCTATACTATAGAGCAGAGCCAGTTGGATGCACAGAAACAATTTTATATAAAATGTATAATGAATATGGAGTAGAAATTGACAAAAAAATAGCTACACTTATGTTATCAGCTATTCTTTCTGATACATTATTATTTAAATCCCCAACATGTACAAAACAAGATGTTGAAACAGCTAAAGAATTAGCTAAAATTGCTGAAGTGGATTATGAAGTATATGGAATGGAAATGTTAAAAGCTGGAACAGATTTAAGCTCATTTACAATTGAAGAGATACTAAGTCTAGATGCAAAGAAAGTAGATTTTAAATCAACAAAAGCAATTGTAAATCAAGTAAATACAGCTTCTATTCCAGAAGTAATGGCTAAAAAATCTGAATTAGAGCAAGGAATAGAAAAAATTATAGAAGAGAAAGACTTGGATTTATTTATGCTATTAATCACAGATATAGTAAATAGTAATTCACAAGTTATAGCTTTAGGAAAAGATGCACATTTAGTAGAAAAAGCATACAATGTAACATTAGAAGATAACACAGCTTTGTTAAAAGGAGTTGTGTCTAGAAAGAAACAAGTAGTTCCTATTATGACAGATGTTGCAGAGTAAAATGAAAGATATAAAGAGGATAAAGTTTTGAGTTCTAAAGGAAGAAATTTATTAATATTATTAATAGTTTGTATTATAATTGTAGTTGGCGTTGTTGTATTTTTTAAGATTAAGCATAAACCAATAGTTGGATTGGATACAATTGATATCTCTGATTATATATATTTTGTCAACTATAATAAAGAGGGAAAAGTAGGTGTTATAGATAAGAGTGGTAAGACCATAATTGAACCTCAATATTCTGACGTATATATACCAAATCCAACTAAAGATGTATTTATTTGTTTTACAGATGAAGCGAGTAAAGTAATAAATAGTTCAGGAGAATTAATTTTAGATCAATTTGAAAATGTTTCAGCTTTAGCTACATCAGATAGTATTTTGTTGGAGTTTGAGAAGGATGTATTAAAGTACAAAAAAGGCAACTTATATGGGTTAATTTCTATTGATGGTAATGTGTTGACACCAGCTGTCTATGATGAAATTACTAGCTTGAATGAACGTCCAGGAAGATTATTAGTAAAAAAAGATGAGAAAGTAGGAGTTATCGATACGAAGGGGAATATTGTTATTCCTATCAATTTTCAAGCAATAAAAGGTGATGGATACTATAGTAATCAAGATGGATATTTGAAGGCTGGATATATTCTTTCAGAAAAAACTAAAACTGGTATCTTTTATGGTTATTATGATAATGAAGGCAAAAAAGTTATAGATTTAAAATATGATTCAATTGAAAGAGTTCATGATGACGATTCTTCATCTACATTTCTTATCGTAATGAGTAATGGTAGAAAAGGCGTGTATAGAGATGGAAAGAAAATAATAGATTTCAAATATGAGGGATTAAATTATTCTAATTTGTCTAATATTTTTATAGTTGAAAAAACTGGTAAATATGGATTTATTAACCGCGATGGACATGTGATATTGGAACCAAAGTTTTCATCATATGAAATAGCAGGAGACTATATTTATGCTACTGAAGGCGAAAAGAAAGAACTATATGATATAAATGGAAATTTCATTAATAATAGAGCAAATTATAGTCAAATTTTTGAAGTGGAAAATACAAACTATTTTATTGGTATTAGTTCTCAAGATGGAACATATAAGATTATTAGTAAAGAAAATGAAATTGCAAATAATTATAAAATGATTTCATATTTATTTGATGATTATTTTGCGTTTAGTGATAAAAATGATAATTATGGAGTTATAGATGCTTCAAAAGGGAGTGAAGTGATTCCAGCAACATATTCGTCAATTCTTAAAGTTGATGGTGTAAATGCGATTGAAGCCAGAGATAACAAGTATGCCGCAACAATTTATTCTGCTAAACTTGAAAAAGTATGCACAATGAGTGATGCTATTGTGGAAATTGTTGCACGTAATAATAAAGATAACTATGCTGAAATTTACAATAAGAACGAAAAAGTCTATATTAATGCAGAAGGAAAAGTTGTAGACAATAAAGAAATATATGACGATAAAGCAATTCTAGCATTTAAAAAAGATGGGAAATGGGGCTTTGTTAACCAATCAGGTGAAATTGTTGTTGAGCCAAAGTATGATATGGCAACTGAGGTTAATGAATATGGATATGCTGGAGTATTAAAAGGCGGAAAATGGGGAATAGTAGATTCTAAAGGAAATATCTTGGTAGAACCAAAATATGAAATTGAATCATATTATTTTCCAAGATTTATTGGAGAAAATCAATTAATTTTCGCACAAATTATTTATACAGAAAAATTATAAAAAAGGTATTGATATGAAAGTAATTGTTGTAGGTGGCGGACCAGCAGGTATGATGGCCGCCATTACTGCTAGTAAAAAAGGTGATAAGGTTACCTTAATAGAAAAGAATAATTTTCTGGGAAAAAAACTATTAATAACAGGAAAAGGAAGATGTAATATTACAAGCTCTCTAGATATGGATGAGTTTATTAATAATATTCCTGGAAATGGAAAGTTTTTATATAGAGCATTTAAGAATTATACCAATCAAGATATAATATCTTTTTTAGCAAATCACGGATTAAAGGTTAAAGAAGAGCGAGGTCATAGATATTTTCCTGTTACAGATAAGTCTAAAGACGTTTTAGATTGTTTTATGAATGAGCTAAAAAAACAAAAGGTGAGTATGCTTTTTGATCAAAAAGTTGATGATATTATAGTAGAAGATAATAAAGTTACAGGGGTAAAGATTGGTAACAAAACAATAAGTGGAGATAAAATAATATTAGCAACAGGTGGAAAAAGTTTTCCAGGAACAGGTTCTACTGGTGATGGTTATTATTTGGCACAAAAATGTGGTCATACAATAGTAGCTCCTAGAGCTTCAATAGTACCATTAGAAGCTGATAAAAAAAGAACATCTAGACTACAGGGGCTTTCATTAAGAAATGTAAATATTCAAATTAAGGATGTTGATACCAATAAAGTAATATATGAAGATTTTGGAGAAATGATTTTTACACATTTTGGAGTAGGTGGACCGATAATTTTAAGTGCATCTGCACATTTATTACGTTATAAGGATATAGAGGAAAAGTTAAAACAAAAAAAGATAATACTTTATATAGATTTAAAGCCTGCTCTTTCAGAAGAAAAACTAAATGAAAGAGTACTTAGAGATTTTGATGAATATAAAAATAAAGATTTTCAAAATAGTTTAGATAAGCTTTTACCAAAGAAAGCAATTGAATTAGTAATAGAAGATACTGGTATACCAAAAGATAAAAAAGTAAATTCTATAACTCGAGAAGAGAGAGCGAAATTAGTAAAAGTATTAAAGAATTTTTCATTTAGAATAGATGGATTTAGGCCAATAGAAGAAGCAATAGTAACAGCTGGTGGAGTATCAATAAAAGAGATTAATCCGCAAACAATGGAGTCTAAAATTATACACGGACTATATTTTGCAGGTGAAATCATAGATGTTGATGCATATACTGGTGGATTTAATTTACAAATTGCATACTCTACAGGATACACAGCAGGTTTAAATTAGGAGAAATTATGTATTATTCGATTAAAGATAGTTTGGTAGGTGAATACTCAGAAAAAAAATCAAAATTTATTGCTAATGTGTATTATATTAATTCGGAATCTGAAGCCCAAGAAATACTTGCTACTATTAGAAAGAAATATTTTGATGCAAAACACAATTGTTATGCATATAGAGTATTTGAGAATGGAAAAATAATAGAAAAGATGAGTGATGATGGCGAGCCATCCGGAACTGCAGGTGCTCCAATAATGAATATCTTACGTGGCAAGAATTTATGCAATTGCTTTGCAATAGTGACAAGATATTTTGGGGGAATATTACTTGGTACTGGAGGATTAGTAAGAGCATATAGTGAAGCAGTAAATAATGCTTTTGAAAATATTGAATTATTTCAAATAAAAACAGGTGAATCAATTACATTTGAAGTTTCATATCCTGATTTAAAAAATGCACAATATTATTGTCAAAATAATGAAATGAAAATAGTAAATCAAGAATTTGGAGAGAATATAAAACTATATATAAATTTGCCAAAAGAAAAATTACAAAAATTAGAAAATGAAATAGAAACCATAAATTTTACTATTATTAATTTGGAAAAAATAGGGGAAATAGTATATTTTAATTAGGAGGATAAAAATATGCCAATTCATAATAATGCCAAAAAAGGTGAGATAGCAAAAACAGTATTAATGCCAGGAGATCCATTAAGAGCTAAAATGGTTGCTGAGAATTATTTAGAAGATTATAAACTAGTAAATGAAGTTAGAAATATGTACGCGTATACTGGAAAATATAAAGGAAAAGAAATAACAGTAATGGCTTCTGGAATGGGAATGGCTAGTATTGGAATATATGCTCAAGAGTTATATGATTATTATGAAGTGGAGCATATAATTAGAATAGGAACTTGTGGAGTGTTTGACGAAAGTGTTGGGTTGTTAGATGTATTATTGGTAGATGGTGCATATAATGAAGGAAACTTTGCATATAATTATGATGACGATGATATTCATTGGGCTGAAGCAACTTCATCAATTAATGACTTAATTATGAATATTGCGACAGAGCAAAATATCAAATGTATTAAATCTAATATTGCATCTACAGAATGTTTTGATCCATATCAACCACATCATGCGGTAGGTTATTTAAGCAGGTTACCACAAGATAAGCATATAGTTGGAACAGAAATGGAAGCATTTGCATTATATTATTTAGCCAACAAATTAAATAAGAAAGCATCTTGTCTATTATCAGTTGTTGATACCAATTATAAAAATAAAGATAATAGCCAAATTGTATCTGTTGAACAAAGACAAAATTCCTTGAATGACATGATAAAACTAGCTTTGGAGACAGCAATAAAATTATAAAAAATTTTTTTAAAAAAAGAGTTGACAAGTGTAAATAACGGTGTTAGAATATAGCACGTTGAGCAAATAATTTTTGAAAATCCTTTAGCAAAAAGTGTTTGCAAAAATGGCATCAAAAAAAGTAAAAAATAATGAAAAAAATGATTGACAACTCAACATGATTTATGCTAAAATATCAATTGTCAACTTTGAGGAAGATGCAACAAAAAAGCTCGAAGTACATTGAAAAATAAACAATAAACAATATCCTTTAGAATTTAAACCAAGCGGTTCTTTTCT
>AUXO018645226.1_pt1 | contig 13344 bp, 10 predicted proteins | sample 768731 | NCBI WGS metagenome assembly AUXO01 (sample SAMN02715735, study PRJNA202380) | gut metagenome | biome: sheep rumen | host: Ovis aries | place: New Zealand: Palmerston North
CTGTTTACAAAACAGATGTACTGTAATATAATCCATTTGTCGAACAGATTTATATTGTCAGGAGGCGAATCCATGAAGATCACATTACGAACATTTGAACTTCTCACTGTAGCAACTATGCTATTAGGTATGTTTTTCGCATTTTCTTCTATACAGTCGATCCGTATTTTCGGCTATCTTGTCATTGCCGGCGGTGCATATCTGTTGCACGAGATCGACGAGGAACGCCGAAGACAGCGACAGCGGGCACGATTTTATCGCCGCATCAGCCGGCTGGTTGTAAATCTTAACCCGGGGCTTTCTCAGCTCCACGAAACCACAAGATCCGACTGTTCTTCTATTTTATAAGCCGCGAAGTATGCTTCTTCTTTCGGAATCCAAACCGTTTTGAATTTCTCTAACCGGCTCGCATCATCCCCGATCCGGTTTCGGATATTTTCAAGCTGTGATTCCGAGTCAATATCCATAAAAATCCGGAGTGCATACGGCGCTCCGAAATATGGATGCTGGCTATAGGAGCCTTCAACTATATTGAGGCGTCCCGGTCGAATTTCTGTCATTTCCTCAGGATCAAAATCCATGAGTCGACAGTTAAACGGACGATACTTTACCGTATCCCCGTAAAAGATCGGGATGAGCACTTCCTCACGAAAACGTTCATAATCTACATTGCCGCCCGGCTCCGCCATACGTTCTTCCGTACGCTGTGCGTTCTGTAAATAAAAATCATCCATATGAAAGATCTTTGTATCCACCTTGCATGCTGCAAAGATCTTTTGTAAATAATCCGCCAAATAGCTTTTTCCGCTTCCGGAACGTCCATCAATGGCGACAAGCATCCCTTCTTCCTGTTCCGGTTCTTCCAGAAGCTCTGTAATCGCTTCTACTACCTCTTTAAAACGGATTTCTTTCATATCGACTATCGTACCCATGCATTCTCCTTTATATCAAAGTGCTCTCTAAAGAGAGACACTATATTGTTTTTCTTTATCTATGATATAATGAAGATTCATGAAACGAAAGTTTTTCTTTCATATTTCCATGGAATCCTTCCTATTCGTGTTCCGCAGTACTCTGCACACGAATGCATGGGCTGCACGTCTCAATGCGTTGCAATTACGTATGGCGCGTATGCGCTTTAGGATACAAACCATTCAACCGGTACAGTATAAGGAATTACACATGAATATCAACGAAGTCATTAGTAACGAATTAAACATCAAAACCTGGCAGACCGAAGCCGTGATCAAACTGATCGATGAAGGTAACACCATTCCCTTCATTGCCCGTTATCGTAAGGAAGCCACCGGTGCCTTAAACGATGAGGTACTGCGTACCTTTGCAGAACGATTAACCTATTTACGAAATCTGGAAAGCCGTAAGGAAACCATCCTGACGTCTATCCAAGAACAGGGAAACCTGACCGACGAACTCCGTGCGGCAATCGAAGCCGCTGAAACTTCCGTAAAACTGGAAGATCTATATCGCCCATATAAACCGAAACGCCGGACCCGCGCTATGATCGCCCGAGAACGCGGTCTCCTCCCGCTTGCAGAATACATCCGCTCCGTCAAGGCATCCACCCCGGTACCAGAAGAAGCCAAGACATATATCAATGCCGAAAAAGAAGTGCCGGACGCAGAAACTGCCATTGCCGGTGCACTCGACATTCTTGCGGAAGAAATCTCCGATAACGCCGATTTCCGGAGCTGGATTCGTCGTAAGACCTACAATGACGGTCTTTTAACCTCCGAGGCCAAAACCAAAAAACAGGCCGAAGAAAAGACCGTCTATGAAAATTATTACAGCTATCAAGAACCGATCCGCAAGATCCCGGGACATCGTATTCTCGCAATGAATCGTGGTGAAGCAGAAAAAATTCTTAGCGTAAAAATTGAAGATCCCGCAGAAGAAAATATCCGGTATCTCAAAAACCACACCCATGCTGAGCGAAACAGTCTCACCGCAAGCTATCTTTCTGCAGCCTGCGAGGATGCCTATAAACGTCTTATTGCCCCATCCATTGAAACAGAACTCCGAAACGAACTTACGGAAAAAGCCGAGGATGGTGCCATAAAAGTTTTCGGCTCCAATTTGACCCAGCTCCTGATGCAGCCACCGATCATCGGGAAAACTGTTTTAGGCTGGGATCCGGCATTCCGTACCGGGTGTAAAATTGCCGTCGTGGATCCTACCGGTAAGGTTCTGGATACCACTGTTATTTATCCGACTGCACCGCAGAATAAAGTTACCGAGTCCATGCGTGTGATTGAACAGCTGATTCGTAAATACCATGTAGATATTATTTCGCTGGGAAATGGAACCGCAAGCCGCGAATCCGAACAGATCATTGCCGATTTCATCCGGAGTTCTCATCTTCCGGTACAATACGTAATCGTAAACGAAGCCGGTGCTTCCGTTTATTCCGCATCCGCTCTCGCCACCGAGGAACTTCCGGATTTTGATGTTGGGCAGAGAAGTTCCACATCCATGGCGCGCCGCCTGCAGGATCCTTTGGCCGAGCTTGTAAAGATCGATCCAAAATCCATTGGCGTCGGTCAGTACCAGCATGATATGAACCAGACAAAGCTCAGTGAAAAGCTGGGAAATGTTGTTGAGGACTGTGTAAACCATGTGGGTGTTGATGTTAATACGGCCTCACCGTCTCTACTCAGTTATATCGCCGGTATCAACAAAACGATTGCTAAAAATATAGTTACCTATCGAGAAGAACACGGCGCTTTCCAAAGCCGGCAGGAACTTCTGAAGGTACCTAAGCTTGGCCCGAAGGCATTTGAACAGTGTGCCGGTTTCCTTCGTATCCGTGACGGAAAGGAAGCACTCGATATTACTTCCGTACATCCGGAAAGCTACAAAGCAGCAAAAACGTTACTGAAAACGCTGGGATATACCGAGGACAGTATCCGGAACGGCAGTACCCGTGACGTTGTCAAAAAAATGAAGGAACACCATCTGACTACCGCTGCACTTGCAGAGGAAATGGGCATTGGCGAATATACGCTGACAGATATTCTGAACGAGCTTGCCAAGCCCGGTCGTGATCCTCGTGAAGACATTCCGGCACCGGTTCTCCGCAGCGATGTTCTGGATTTTGACGATTTGAAAGAAGGTATGATTCTGAAGGGAACCGTTCGAAACGTTATCGATTTTGGCGCTTTCGTTGACATCGGTGTCCACCAGGATGGACTTGTTCATGTATCACAATTGGCAGATCGCTTCGTAAAACACCCTCTTGACGTTGTCAAGGTCGGCGACGTAGTGAATGTTCGCGTTCTTTCGGTTGATAAAGAACGGAAGAAGATCTCACTCTCAATGCGAAATGTAAATGATTAAAGCCGAACAGACACCTATAAAAAGGGCCTCCACTGCAGAATATTCTGCAATGGAGGTCCTGATTTTTTACAATATCTCTTTACATGCCCGCTTCGGCTTTCACTTCTTCCAGCTTTTCCGAGGTGGTTTCCCATGCCTCATACAAATCACCAAGACGCGCATCATTGGCCTCATGCTCCTTGTGAAGCTCCATCAGGCGTCCTACATCCGCTGCAATCTCCGGATTCAGATACGCATCATCCAGCTCTTCATTTCGGCCTTCCAGCTTCTGAATCTCTGCTTCGGTATTTTTAAGATCCCTCTCCAGCTTTTGAATGGTTTTCTTATATTCCTTCTGCAGCTCCCAATCGGTTTTCTGCTCTTGCTTTAAAACCGGGCCGGATGTCGAAGCCGACGTTTCGGAAACGGCACTGACCGCACTGCTGCCGGAACCACCGATCTTGCGGACATCATCCTTCTTTTCCAGATAATAATCGTAATTTCCGATATAATTGTCAAAACGATTCTCAAAAAGTTCCAGAATACGGGTTGCGGTTTTATTGATGAAATAACGGTCATGTGAAACGTACAGAACCGTACCATCGTAATTTTTGATTGCATCCTCAAGCACTTCCCGTCCCTGAATATCCAGATGGTTCGTCGGCTCATCCAATACAAGGAAATTGGCATTACTGAGCATCAGTTTCGCCAGTGAAACACGTCCCTGCTCTCCACCGGAAAGATCTCCGATTCGTTTATAAACATCATCTCCCCGAAAAAGGAACGCCGCCAAAACATTCCGCACTTTTGTATCACTAAGCTTCGGATAATCATCTTGAATTTCATCAAAAATGGTCTTCTCCATATGGAGAACCGCATGTTCCTGGTCATAATATCCGATTTCTACATTCGTTCCAAGCCGGAACTCTCCCGCATCTGCCGATTCCAGATTGTTTAGTATCTTAAGAAGGGTCGTCTTTCCGGTTCCATTGGCTCCGATGATAGCCATATGCTCTCCGCGCTTGATTTCAAAAGAAACATCTGTAAACAGATGCTTTTCGCCAAATGCCTTTGAAAGTCCCTTGACGCTTAAAACATCATTTCCGGACTGAATGCTTGGCGTTAATGCCAGACGCATCTCATTATCAAGCTCTTCCGGTTTCTCCAGGCGTTCTACTTTCGCAAGCATCTTTTCTCTGGATTCGGCACGCTTAATGGATTTCTCACGGTTGAACTGCTTTAATTTATCAATTACCGCCTGCTGGTGCTTCAACTCCTCCTGCTGGTTGAGATAGGCCTTGAGCTCCGCATCGCGGATCATTTTTTTCTTCTCCGCATATTCGGAATAATTTCCGCGATACATGCGGGCCCTGCCATTGTCAAGATCGATGATCTTCGTCACAACATGATCAAGAAAATAACGGTCATGCGATACCAAAAGCACGGCACCGTCATATCGCTTTAACACCTTCTCCAGCCACTGTATAGAATCAATATCCAGATGGTTCGTCGGCTCATCCAGGATCAAAAGATCCGGCTTATCCTGCAGGATTTCTTCCAGGCGCTTCCGGGTTTTCTGTCCTCCGGAAAGCGTATCAAAATCATCCAGACCGGTCTCAATATCCGCATGCTGCTGTGCAAGATAGCCCATCTTCTTTCCCTTGGCAAAGGCAATGATGGTCTCGCTGTCGTCCGGTTCTTCCTCACCAAGCAGACACTTGATCAAGGTCGTCTTTCCGGAACCATTGATTCCGACAATGGCGGCCTTTTCCTTATCTTCAATGTGAAAACTTACTTCCTTTAAAACAGGTTTTCCTACAAAAGTTTTATTTAAATTTGAAACATTTAATATCATATCTATTCGTTACACAATGACCAGATTCATACAACGTATGTCGCCCAGATCGTAAACGGTACCGCTGGTGACCCCAACGACCATCGGCCGCAGCAGAAAATCCGGATTCTTCTTTACCACACGGGCCACCTCACCATTACTAAGCTGCACCAGGGAATCTACCGGATACAGAATCATGGTAGAAAGAAAACTTTTGAGATCCTTCATATCCAGCGTTTCCGTCATGCCCATCATCATCTCCACCGCTTCTTTCGGCGCAATTCCTCTCTTATACGGACGGTTGGTAACCAATGCATCAAAAATATCGGCAATCGTAATAATCTTTGCATATGGATGAATCTCGTCGCCCTTGATGCCATACGGATAACCGCTGCCATCCAGCTTTTCATGATGCTGCAGCATTGCCAACTTTACATCATTACTGATGCTGGTATTATCCTTTACCATCTGATAGCTGTAAAGGCTGTGCTTCTTCATCTCCTTAAATTCTTCAAATGTCAGTTTAGCCGGTTTGTTCAGGATTTCCGGCGGGACTTTGGTTTTTCCAATGTCATGCATCAGCCCGGCCATGCCGATTTCGAACAATTCCTTCTGACTCTTTCCCTGCTTTTTCGCAGTAATCATGGAAATTGTTGCGACGTCTACACTATGCTCCAGTGTATACTCATCGCTTACCTTAAGATCCGCAATATTAACGGCCACCGCATCACTTTTCTTGATGGCTTCCATCAGCTCATATGTAACCGCCTGCGTTGTCTCTGCAAGCTGTACCGGATCCGGATTCGCATATAAGAATTTCACACCTTCACAGATCCGATCCTTCACCACCTGCTCCAAATGTACCTTGTTTGGATCTTCTACACGGTATTTTTCAACGTTTTCCCGGGCTTTATCCGACAGTATTTTATCCGGATCAATGTCAACACCATTATCATATTGAATCTGCAAAGTACCGAGGCCCAAACGACGCAGACGTTCTATTTTATAATCACTCAGTACATCCCCCGGTTTCATGAGAGGACGACCCATTCGGTCTTCAATTGTTCCTCCCAGCGACATTCCTTCTGTCGCATCAGAAATAGAAATAGCTTTACGTTCTATCATATATTACCACTCTCTTTGACGGCTCAATCCCACTCGGCAAATTTTTTCACCGACCCCCATGTTGATTGCTCTGAATCGTAATATTCAAGGCTATTTATTATATCGCAACATTTTTTTAATGTCCATTAGTCAATACGTATCTAAAAAAACGTCATTAAATCTTAAAAAAAGCGGCCATTATGCGGCCGCTTAAAGATTTTTTCATTATTCACCATCTTCCACAATGGTAAATGGCTTTCTGTAAAATGGCTTTGTATCGCCGATAACCTTCTCCGCGATGGATGAACGCGCAGAAAGAATCGCAAGACTCTTTCCGTGAAGATGTGGTGCCGCAATATTTGAGATCTTCTCAAACGTCTCATCAATCGGCCCTACATGGCGGACAACAAGGCAATAACTCTCCTGTCCGTTCCGGCGCATCATACGGATATAAGCCATGGCAATATTTTCATCTTTACGCATATAGCCGTCCAGAGCACGCAGAAGTTCTGCCGTCGGTGCATCACGACGAATGTCATAATAACTTGCGTCCTCGCCGCTTCCGGCTGCCTGTGCCTGAAGGCCGATCTCCTCGCCCTTAATACGGGCACGCAGATCCATAATCATCTGGCGACCGATAATCATATCATCCACACCCGGATTTACAACAAAACCGTTTATCCGGACATCACCGATCGTACGGTCGGCAATCTGCTCGAAGGTCATGATCGCGCATTCCGGCTTCTTATCCTTGGCAAAGGCCTCAACCTTCTCACGATCCGTGAACAGCATATAGAATGCCTGCTTATTCTTATCCATGACAATGCCAAAAGCCGGCTTCCGATCTCTGCCTTCTCCGACCATCATTACTGGTACATAAAACTCTGCACTTGTGCACATCTGGCTCAGCATCTCGGCCTGTGCATTTTTATCGGTAGCCTGTGACGCACGAAGCTTATGCATCGCTGCCATCATTGCCTCATTATTTCTCTCAACTCTATCTGCCATAACAGCTCCTCTTTCTTACGAAATCTTTTGCTAGTTTACCATACTTCCCGCACACAGGCAATTGTATCGTCTTTTTCCGGACTGACAGAAAACCGCAGTTCCCGTTCCTCGGCACGATACCGCTGCAATTCCCAAACCGCCTCTTCGGAAATCCGTTCTCCCGGAACAAGGATAGGAATTCCCGGCGGATAACAAAATACCGATTCACAGGACACATGGCCGACTGCCTTCGAGAACGGAATCATTTCTCTCTCCTGCCCGGCGGCCGCCTGCAGCGTCATGACCTGCTCACGTTCTCTTTTCAGGGGATTCTTCAAACACCGTGTTCCTTTTTCAGATGCCGGTACGGTATCCAGCTCCCGATCCAGAACAAGCAATGCCTCCCCGAACCGTCTCAGCGCCTCCGGATCATCGCCCGGCCCGGTCATGGCAAGTGCATTGTCCGAAAGACTCATTTCCAAAACAAAATGAAACCGGTCGGCCAGAATCCGGCTGAGATCCTCTCCCGTATACGGCGTATTTCCGGTATGAATCAACAGCTTTGAAGGATCATAATCGTAAAAGCCATGGCGCATGGCGGCGCGACGGATCCGTTCTCCCGGAACAAGGATAGGAATTCCCGGCGGATAACAAAATACCGATTCACAGGACACATGGCCGACTGCCTTCGAGAACGGAATCATTTCTCTCTCCTGCCCGGCGGCCGCCTGCAGCGTCATGACCTGCTCACGTTCTCTTTTCAGGGGATTCTTCAAACACCGTGTTCCTTTTTCAGATGCCGGTACGGTATCCAGCTCCCGATCCAGAACAAGCAATGCCTCCCCGAACCGTCTCAGCGCCTCCGGATCATCGCCCGGCCCGGTCATGGCAAGTGCATTGTCCGAAAGACTCATTTCCAAAACAAAATGAAACCGGTCGGCCAGAATCCGGCTGAGATCCTCTCCCGTATACGGCGTATTTCCGGTATGAATCAACAGCTTTGAAGGATCATAATCGTAAAAGCCATGGCGCATGGCGGCGCGACGGCGTGCATCCGGTACCTCTTCCCGTTCCCCGCCGTGGCAGAGCACCTTAAAATATTTCAGTTCTCGGAGCGTCTGATCCAACGCATGCAGATGATCCCTCCAGGCGCAAAAGCATTTCTTTCCTTCCCGAAGCAGCCAGTCTGTACAGCCGTCAAGCGACATGAGAAGCGGATAGGACGGCGATGAACTTTCAAACATGTCCAATGCGCGCTGTATAGCCTCCTGATCGATACGCTTCCCACGGCAATGAAGAAATGCCGTCTGCGTCAGCCCGAGCAGCGTTTTATGGGCGCTCTGCACAGAAAGATCGGCACCGCAGCGGATCGCACTTTCCGGAAAATCCGCTTCCTCCACAAGGCCAAAGTGAGCTCCATGCGCTTCATCCACAAACAATAGCCCTCCGTGACGATGGCAGATTTCCGCAATGCTCCGGATATCCGATACCACGCCCTCATAGGTAGGGCTTGTCAAAATCACACCGGAACTTTCCGGATACTTCCGGAAAGCTTCTTCTACATCCTCCGGACGGATCACTGTCGGGATCCCGTACTCCGGATCCATCACCGGATCAATAAAATGCGGATGAACATCCCGTAATTCCAGGCCGTGATATACCGAACGATGGCAGTTTCCGGCCACGATGAGTTCCCCATGATACGGTGCCAATGCAAACACGGCCGCAAGGTTTCCGGCCGTGCTTCCGTTCACCAGATACCAGGTCCGATCCGCACCTACCGTACGGGCGGTACGTTCCATGGCCGCTTTCAAAATACTCTCCGGATGATGAAGATCATCCGTTCCGGGAACTTCGGTGAAATCCAATGAAACCGGAAGTCCCGGTACAGAAGACAACCGCCGTTTATGTCCCGGCATGTGCATGGGATACCACGGCCCGGCCGCATAGTTACGGAGCTTCGATGCAAGCGCATCCCGGCTCTCCTGCTCCCTGTCATAATCCTGTCGATTCACCCGGTTCTCCCTCCTTATCGCCAAAGGGAGCCCTCCGCTTTCGCGGCCGGACTCCCCATTATATATCGATCCTTATGAATCGAAATCTTATCGCATCGAAGCCGGTGCTTCACTTGCTTCTTTTCTTGTGATCTCGCCGTTCTGCTCCATTTCTGCTTCTGCAACCTTCATCATCAGCGCACATTCCATACGCTTGCGGAAAAGCTTACAGCCGTATTCATATACGCCGTGAATGTCGCCTTCTGCATGAAGTGCATTAGCAGAACATCCGCCGGCACAATACATTCTGGCCCAGCAGTTCTTGCATTCCGGACGGGAATATACATTACACTCCTTGAATTCCTCGCGAAGTGCCGTATTCTGTATGCCATCCCAGATATTTCCAAGTTTATACTCCGGATCATTTACAAACTGATGGCAAGGATACAGATCGCCCCATGCGGTAACGGCCATATACTCGGTTCCGGAACCACAGCCGGAAACACGCTTATATACACATGGTCCATGCTCGAGGTCAATCATGTAATGATAAAATGTGATTGGCTTGCCATCCTTCTCACGACGGAGCATATCCTTCGCAAGAATCTCGTACTGCTCATACAGTACCGGAAGGTCTTCCTCCGTAAGACAGCTCGGGCTGTTTTTATCGGTTACGACCGGCTCCATGGAAAGCTCGGTAAATCCCAGATCATCGGCCATGTGGAAGATATCCTTTGTGAAATCCGTATTAAAGTGAGAATAGGTTCCACGCATGTAATAGCCCTTATCCCCACGTGCTTCTACAAACTTCTGGAAATTCGGCACGATTCTGTCGTAAGAGCCATGTCCGCCGCGATCTACACGGAAACGGTCATTGACCTCCTTACGTCCGTCCAGAGACAGAACTACGTTATAGCACTCCTTGTTTGCCCACTCAATCACTTCATCCGTCACATTGACACCGTTGGTGGTTAATGTGAAACGGAAATTTTTATTATACTTCTTTTCAAGAGAACGGGCATATTCAACCGTCTTCTTGCAGACATCGAAATTGACCAGCGGCTCACCGCCGAAGAAATCGACTTCAAGATTGTGACGCTTTCCGGAATTCTCTACCAGATAATCGATCGCGCGCTTAGCCGTTTCAAATGTCATAAGACCTTCTCCGCCCTTGAACTTACCCTGGGATGCAAAGCAGTAAGAACAATTAAGGTTACAAGTATGCGCAACCAGAAGGCACATTGCCTTTACAACCGTAGACTGCTGTTTTAAATAGCCGGCCGCCTTCTCATATACATCTTTCGTAAACAGCTTTCCGGCATCGGTAAGCTCCTGAATGTCGGAAAAGGTATCCTCCAGATCCTCCGCACTGGCTTCCGGATGAAGTGTACGAAGCTCTGCCTCCGCTTCCTCTCTGCTCTTTCCTGTATCCAGCAGATGAATGGCATCATATGCAAGGTCATCGGTCACATGCACACTGGCACTGTATACATCCAGTACAATATTGTAACCGTTCATTTTATACTGATGAATCATATATTCTCCTCTTTATAAAATAGAAAAAGGTTTTACACGAAAATAATCATAAGACAAAATAAAACCGGGGCGCTTAGCACCCCGGCCAGAAACCTTAAAGTAAATTAAGCGTTCTTGTTCTCGCACTGCTGGTTAGCGATACCGCAGCTTGTCTTACAAGCTGACTGGCAAGAAGTCTGGCACTCACCGCAGCCGCCCTTTTCAGCGGATCTCTTCATATCACGTGTATTTAATGTCATAATGTGCTTCATAACAATACCTCTTTCTTGATAAATGGTTATGTTCCGGATAACCGGAAATCAATCGAAACAATACCTATTTCAATTACGTTCTATAATAACTAATCTACAGATTATTTGTCAAGTAGTAGGGGGCGTCTTACGGCACTTCCGGTCCGGAACGCCTATTTGCTCTTGTGTACCGCCTTTGCCATGGCTCCTGCATAGGTTCGAATCGCCTCGACTGCGCCTTCTCCCGCATCCTGGATCTGCCGCACAATGGCCGACCCTACAATAGCGCCATCACTGATTGCAGCCATCTCCGCAGCCTGCTCCGGTGTCGAAATGCCAAAGCCCACAGCACATGGTACATCTGTATTTTCCTTTACCAGTTTCACCATTGCCCCTATGTCCGTCGTGATTTCCTGCCGCACACCGGTTACCCCCAGAGAGGACACCACATAAATAAATCCGGCGGCTTCCCGGGCAATCTTCGCGATCCGGTCCTCGGATGTAGGCGCAATCATGGAAATAAGCGACAGGCCGGCCGCCTTCGCCGGAGCATCAAATTCCGCCTTTTCTTCGTATGGCACATCCGGAAGAATCAATCCATCCGCCCCGGCTTCCCGGGCAGCCCGCATAAAGCGTTCAATGCCGTAGGAGAAAACCACATTGGCATAAGTCATATAGAGAAACGGTACTTCGATGCCTTCCTCCCGGAGTTCCTTTGTCAGAGCGAATACCTGATCCGTCGTCGTGCCGGAATGAAGAGCGATTTCCGATGCCTTCATAATAACCGGGCCTTCCGCTGTCGGATCGGAAAACGGAATTCCCAGTTCCACGAGATCTGCCCCCGCAGAAACCAGTGTATGAACAAATTTTTTCGTCGTGGAAAGATCCGGATCACCTACCGTAATAAACGGAATAAACGCTTTGTGATTCTTAAATGCCGCCGCAATATGCGCCGTTCCCTGTAGCTGTTCTGCTGTATTCATTCTGCAAGCTCCTCTCCTCTGTAACGTGCCACCGAAACGCAGTCTTTATCACCGCGGCCGGATACGGTCACAACAATACATTGATCCTTCCGCATAGTCGGCGCCAGCTTCATAGCATATGCCAGTGCATGACTGGACTCGATTGCCGGAATGATTCCCTCTTTTCGAGATACATATTCAAATGCCTGCACCGCTTCTTCATCGGTAATCGGCACATACTGTGCTCGGCCGATATCATGAAGATACGCATGTTCCGGTCCAATGCCCGGGTAATCCAGCCCGGCCGATATGCTGTATACCGGTGCAATCTGACCATACTCATCCTGACAGAAATACGACTTCATTCCATGGAAGATTCCCAGCCGTCCGGTATTGATCGTTGCCGCCGTTTCGAAGCTGTCAATGCCACGGCCTGCTGCCTCGCAGCCGATCAGCTGCACTTCTTTGTCCGGAATGAAATGATAGAAGGAACCGATGGCATTGGAGCCGCCGCCCACACAGGCGATTACCGCATCCGGAAGGCGGCCTTCCTTCTCCAGCATCTGCTGCCGAATCTCACGGGAAATCACCGCCTGAAAATCACGGACGATGGTCGGAAACGGATGCGGGCCCATGACGGAGCCCAGGCAGTAATGTGTGTCCGCAATACGGGATGTCCACTCCCGCATCGCCTGGGAAACCGCATCCTTTAACGTACCCGTGCCATCGGTTACCGAAACCACATCGGCTCCCAGAAGGCGCATCTTATACACATTGAGTGCCTGCCGCTCGATATCCTTTTCACCCATAAAAACGACGCATTCCATTCCAAACAGCGCAGCGGCGGTCGCCGTCGCCACACCATGCTGTCCGGCACCGGTTTCTGCAATCAGCCGGGTCTTTCCCATCTTTTTCGCCAGAAGCGCCTGGCCGAGAACATTGTTGATCTTGTGCGCACCGGTATGATTCAGATCTTCCCGTTTTAAATAAATCTTTGCGCCACCCAGATCTTCGGTCATCCGTGCCGCATAGTACAGCCGAGACGGGCGATTTGCATATTCGTTGAATAATTCTGCAAGTTCTTTCTGAAACGCCGGATCATCCTTATAGTGATCATATGCTTTTTCCAGCTCAATCACTGCGTTCATCAATGTCTCCGGAATATATTGTCCTCCATGAATGCCAAAACGGCCATGTGCATTGTTCATGCCTTCTCTCCTCCTGATTCCTTTTCTGTCTTCCTCATTCCATCGTTCTCCCGTACCGCCCGGATAAACCGACGAACCTTCTCCCCATCCTTTATGCCGTCCTGTTCCACACCGGAACTCACATCCACACCATATGGCCGGAGAGTCCGAACCGCG
>AUXO012207755.1_pt1 | contig 13343 bp, 10 predicted proteins | sample 768731 | NCBI WGS metagenome assembly AUXO01 (sample SAMN02715735, study PRJNA202380) | gut metagenome | biome: sheep rumen | host: Ovis aries | place: New Zealand: Palmerston North
ACTAAAAATGTTCTCTAAAGCCGATGTGTGCTCATTCAATTTTGTATCAAGTATTGCTTCTTTTACAACGGCTATTGTCTGGTTGAGCATGTCTGAAGGAACCTCCAGATTTGCAGGGATAAAAATCCAAGCTTCTTGATTATCACCACTTCTTCCAGGGATGTATTTAAGAATCCTTAAATAACAACCTTCATTTGCATGAGAAATACAGTATACTATCTGATCTTTTCCTTCCTTAAATGACAAATGTTTATAGAAGTTTCTTTCATCAGAACTTTCTGCAACTTTTCGGATATTACCTATTTCATTATTTAATGAGTGTATATAACGCACACCTTGTGATGTGCTTGTTATTGTCAAAGACATCATGCCCTTTTGTGGTTTTGGCATGTAATTTTTATCATTATTCTTCATAACATTAATATTTAAAGTCCTAAACCTTTTTTTAGTTTACCTAGCCAACCCTTATCGTGGCCATAAACAGTATCGAGGAAACAAGAGTAAACAATTGATTCTGATTTACCTGGATGAAATCTACTATAATCTTGGAAACATACATCTCCAATATTATATGCTATCAATCCTGGTTCTCCGTCATTAATATCATATTTAGAACAAAGATTCTTCAGATTCTTATAAAATCCAAGATAATTCTCTGATATGTACTGTCTCAATATGTCACTTTCAGAATTACTATCGGTAACATCGAACTTATCGCTCTTTGTTACCATGATATAAATTCTGTCGGTGGTTTTGTCAAAGATTCCATTTTCCTCAATATAGCGCATACAACTTCTTAAGTAAACATCTTGTGTATGTCCTTTGTATGTTCTATTCTCGGCGCCATATTCAATAACAAAGAAATGAATCTTTCGGTTTTTAGAACGATTCTCGACAAGAATGTTCTTCAGATTAGCTAAAGCCTTCTGCTGGTTTTCTAGCAACTCAATGCCTGCAAGATCTTGATGAATGCAGCAGAACAACTCACCTGCTAGGTCTATTGCTGCACACCTGTAATATTTGTGGTCAAATTTAACAGAGCCATCTGAGGATTTTTTTTCGTAACGACCTTCTAGATCAAATTTCATTTCATAAGTATCTGTAACAGCTGTACCACCAGGAAGTCTTCTAACCTGACCTTTCTTAAAATACTCTGACAAGGTCGACATATAGTCATAACCCTGACTATTGGTCATAGGAGAAAAGTCCTGACAAACACGACCACTATTAGCAGCACTTAATACTCCTGCCAATGCACAAGTTTTTCCTGAAGAAGGAATACCCCAGAAATAGAACTCAGTAAATCCATCCTCAATACTTATTAAATCTCCCTTTGGGTCTGGAAGTTTTACCATCGAATCAGCACTCGTTGGCGGATTATTTGTCATAAACTTTAAGAAAGCAGGATCAATACCAGCTTTGTTTTCTAAATCCGAAAGTGTGATTAGTCCTTGTTCTTTAAGACCATAAACGACAAATGAATCAAATGCATTATGATCATAATAAAGCATGTCCAGAATATGCTGACTTTTTATTTTCTTGGATTTCATTTGCTTTACTATAAAATCAAGGAGTTCACCCTTTTTATCCATTATAAAGGGATCGTCATCTATCTCTTGTTTTTTTCGAAGAATCTTTTCTGCTGGAGAATACTCCCATTTTACACCATCAAGCATTGCTTCTGCTTGTTTCTGGTGTGCACCAGTTGGAAATTCATGAAGGAAATCCTCAATATCGTCCATTGAAGGATGACTTTGAGTTAGTTGTTTCCAGCAGATATCCTCCAGTTTTAAACGAGCTTCACGTATTTTTTGACCATCTGGAAATTTTGCAATGAAATCACGAAGACTTTTCTCTGTTAAGCGAGACTGTATTCTATCCCAGTGCTCAACTTCTGCAGCAAATACCTTTTCTTCGATTTTTGCTCGAAGGTCAGCTCTGTCCTTTTTCGAATAAACATCTTCAGGCAAAGCAAAAAGTTCCTCGACGGTAATAATACCTCTTTCGACAGCATCAAGAAGTTCCGAAGGAGAATTATCCGCAGGGTCTTTAAGAATTTTTTGTTTTTCAGTCATTGTATCTATTTTATTTTTCGTTCATTTGAGTAACAATAGAATGGATCTCTTCATCAACATCGTAATTAAAAGTCTGTCCCCTACGTCTTCTACGTTTAGAACCGACATCACCCTTAACAACAATGTTTTCTGTTTTATTTTCCTTATCGTCAATACCCTTGATAACAATTTTCTCTTTTCCACCTTCCTCTATTGTTCCCATGTGAGTAACGATAGATTGAGATCTCACCTCTGATGTGTCTTTGTCGAGTGTTTCTACTATTTTAGATGTTTTATTGGTATTTGCATCTATATCAATTAGTACATTGTTGACATGTCTTTCAACCCAAGACTTATCTCTGCCCCAATATGTATGTAAGTTTCCTTGTTTATCCCTTGCACTATGGGTGCAGAATAAGATATATGTACTTCTGAAATACCTGTCTTGAATAATATATGGAAGGAAAAGTAAAAAGAAAGCAGGAAGTCCAATCAAAGACCATAAAGTAAAGCCATCTGTTGAGAACAAACTTTCAAGAGATGCTATTTTATCATGAACTTCATCTATCTTTTTATTATCAATGTCAAATGCCTCTACATCATTTTCCGTACCTAATTGTCCCTCTGACATAGAAACAAGCATACCATGCCATTCTTCAACAACTTGTGACATTTTGCGTTCATTCCCCATCATGAAAACATTCCAAACACTCACACCTCTCGCCGTTCTGGCAATCCATGCTCTTGCTTCAGATTCCAGTTCTTTGTATTTAGGTGATTGTAACTTCAAACAAAGTATTGAATCGTCAACCTGATACAAAAGTTGGGTGGTAGTTAATTTAATTTCGTTTTGTAATCGTTGTTCATGATTGGAGATTCGTTGAGCGCAGTAATCATCGTAAGCAACAAACATACTGTCAGCAGCTGCAGTTGCCTCAGTAAAAGAAGTTGATACTAAATCTTTATTTACATACACATTCCAAAATTTCATAAAGTAGGTGAACGCATATCCACATGCCAAAATGAGAAATATGACGAACGCACGTTCAATCCAGATATTACGTTTGAAATTGTGTTTAACGGTCTTCATCTTCTGAAGCAGCATCAATAGTGAAAATAATCCCACCATTTCGATGAGTACAGCAACAAGTGCCCACCCAAAATCTGCCTTGGAAAAATAAACTGCCCCCATAAATGTTACATAACCTATGAACATTAATGAAATGAAGGCAACTACATGACCAAATGAGAATTTAAGTCGTTCTCCCATTATATTTGCAAATTAAAAAAGAGCGTGAGCCAGATCAACAAAACCTGCAATACATATAACAACTCCAACAAGCTTAATTATTGTCGCTAGGACACCAGTTGCCGAAACCAAGATTGGCACCTTCTCGTAAACGAACCATCCTATAAGGATTGTAATAAATGCTGTTATCATTTTTTTATTAGTTTAAAATTCGACCATAAATGTCAATAATATGTTTTATTTCTTTTTTTGAATTCCTCAAAGTCAGTCTTCCTTTATTTTTTCTTACTAGGCGTCTTAGATAGACAGAATCTCGAAATCCGTCATGATTTAAATATACGACATTTTGTGTTTCTCCAAATTGCATAAACATTCCATCATCTGTGTCATAAACATTTAACGCATTAGAGATATTTATCACACGCCCTGTAGCCTTTTCAATGAAACAATAATGAGATTCACTAAATGCCCAAAGATATTGGCAATCAGAATGACAGGTTACTTCATCATAACAAGCTGGAATTATTACTCTTTCATCAGAATTGCTCCACAATCCATGTTTTCCGGAAATTATAAACTCAACTGAATCAAAAGACTCATATGAAATAACTTCATCACACTCAAGATCAAAGACGATTCGTTTATCTCTTATTGAGAAAAGTGACTTCTTGTCTAATAATGATACACACGCCAAACCACTTCCTCCAAGAAATTGAATATCATCATATACTGGAGGATATAGATACCTACCATCTTCGGCCATTAATCCATAGAGCGTCTTGCGTTGTATAATGGACACCCCTCCCTTGGTATCTATTACGTTATGTCGTAGATACCCAAGTTTAAAGTCTCTCTCTCGCCTTTTTTCTAATAAATTTCTAACCTCTGGAGTCATTATTTATCTCTGTTATAGAATCCAGTAACCGACGTACTACAAAAGAACCACAACCAAGACCACCAGCATAATACAATATATCTTTCCATTCCGAACATATTCGACCAACATTGTGTGACTCGTTAAGCCTTTCATAAAGAGGGGCGATAGAAGACTTAACAGTTTTATTGTATAAATCTGGTAGAAAGATTTTGTCTAATGTGTCATGATAAATGCTTGAATATACAAATTTCTTTTCACAAGAATCATGCCAGTCATAGATGCATTCGCTTTTATCCATATCAAGAAAAGAACCACTTTTGTATTCTTGATCTTCCGATTTCAATACTAACCAACTATCCTCATTTAATTTAATTAGTTCAACATTTCGATGATTCGTTGTAGTTGCAAAAGTAATAGTTTCCCCAGGGATTATATCTTGAAAGAGAATACCAGGCTGAATAGATTCCTTCCTGAAAACAGGATGGCAAACTTCATGTGACAAATTATTTACTTTCTGTCGAATTTGTTCAACCGAAAGATTCTTGTTTAGATGAATGTATAATTTTCGTTTAAGATCATTTAAGAAATCATCGGATATCTTTTCTATACAAAATGTATAACGATGGAGGTATTCATCATACTGCAATGTTCTGCAGTATGATGAATATAGATGATAAGATATAATATTATTTACCTCCATAATTTAGTTGCAATCTATCCAAGACTTGTCTTACGGCAAGAATGTCAATACCAAAGTTTAGACCCGTTGTTGCGTGTCCATTGCCATCGTCTTTCACGCCTAACTCGTGAACTGCGATAATCCAACCTTGATTATTACATACTGGACCACCGCTATTTCCTCCGTTGGTTGACATTTCATATTGAACCATCGGTACATCTCTACCTGTAACAGGGTCTGTATCTCTATAAGCACTGATGTGACCTTTTGAGAATGATGCTGTGAAGCCATTAGGATTGCCAAACGTAGAGCATTCTTTGCCAACTTGAGTGTGAGTTTTCATCAAATTGAAATAAGGAACCGTCTCGTTGTTTTCAAGTTCAACACTGAAGATTGTTACATCCATTCCTCCCTGTTCAAGTGGAGAAGTGAACTTGATATTCTTTATGTTTCGCTTTTTCTCACGATAAATATTACTATCATCCGGACTATTGGCATCATACAATACTGCAATACTCCCCCCCTCATCAGCAAGAACATGTGTATTGGTAATTGCCAATCCATCAGCATTAATAAAGAATCCTGTACCAATACTGTTTTCCGCTTGGTTGACAATAAGGAACGACCTTTGTTTCATATATAAAGCAATATCTTGTAAATCTGCTCCTGGTCCTTCAGTACTAATCAAAGCTCTAAAGGAATCAAGACTGTCTTGCAAGTGCGCTTCTGTATAAACGTCTTTTCCACATTCCATTAATACAAGACGGTTAAGACATTCCTTCTTTTTATCGTCCAACTTGACATAAGCATAGACTGTAGCATCATTTTTTGTATACGTTGTCTTGCCCTTTGAATCTGCAACCAAAAACACTCTTTTATTGAGATAATTGTTCTTGATAAATACCTCAATAGATGTACCCTCGTCTTTTACGCCAAGCATCTTGACTTTAAGCCCAGAATGCATTATAAGTGTATTTCCCTTCACGTCAACGATTTTACCTTTATAATCGTTGATTTTGAAATCAGATGGACCACTGATTGCATTCCATACAAATATTACACCGATTACAATAGCGATACCAATAAGAATTCTCTTAGCATCCATAATCTCTTAATTTTTGATTTCGATTATACATGGAGATTCTACAATCACTGTACGACCTTGAACCTTTCCTTTACCTGATTCTATCGTAACTAATGATGAACCATCAGTTGGTGCGCCATTACCTTTTACCGAGACGACACTAGAAGGTATGGAATCACTTTTAGACATCCACACAGAATGTAGAGCTTCTCCAGAAAGCTTAATTAACTCAAAATCTGCCGTACCATCTGTATATTTTGTAATCTTATAGCGTTGCTCATCAGCGTCAGGTGACAATCTTGTCCACATATAGACACCTCCACGATTTATAGGATTAAAACCATATACCACCTCTTGAACCGGTTTGGTATTTACTACAGTTTCAGCAACTACGGTCTGAGTTGAAACTGTATCTTGTACATCTACGCCAGTACTTTCATTAGAAACAGACCGATTAGGAGTACCGACATTATCTGTAATATTTACCAGATGTTGTAAAGTAGTTCTCACACTGTCAGACACGAGTTCAGCAGGGATGGTACCGTTATATGCTATACGCATGACTTTCATTGTTGCCTGACATAACTCGTATAGAGCTTCCTGTAATGCTTGATTCGTATTCATATTATATTCTTATTTTAACTGTATTTGTAACTTAGTATTTATCTTCCAAGAATTACCTTCTTTTATCAAGGTGCCTGGCTTTTGAACAATTATGTCTTTGGGCATACCCGTTACGCTTAAATCTTGAACAAATCTCTTGAGCATACTCAAATCTGCTAACATTTCTCCTTTACAAGCATTATTAATAGTATATATAGCAGAAGTAGCTCCCTCAGCAAACTCTACCTCAAACCATGCCCCTTCAGGACTATCTGAAAGGGATCTGCCTAAGATTGACAAATTACCTGTCGCATCCTGACTGAACATAGCGTATTTTTTCACTTTGGAAGATTTTTTCGCAGGTTCTGCAAGGGTGACTACCTTTTCCTCTTTTTTTGGAATGGTTGTTGTAACAATCTTTGGTTCTCTTATGGTAGTTGATGCAGAATTTGACTTAAGGTGTCGAATTTCTGCTGCAAGATTTTCTATGATTGCTCTTTGGGTGTCAATTTTGCTATTCACCACTACCAATTCTTCATCAATCTTTCTCGTGTCTCTACCTGCATCACTTGCAATCTTCTTAAATTTAGCCCTTACTTCTCTGTTCATAACGAAAATTAACAAAAAAGCAACAACAAGTAGAATTGCCAAAGCAACGATAACATAATCATACATCAACAGATCACTTGATATTTCAGTGTCGTTTGCTGCTGACACAGAACACCCTGTGCCAGCAGTTATAATTACGGAAAAAAACAATCTTATTTTTTTCATGATTCTCATTTATTGATTGGAAGATGCCATTTGACGACCGAGCTGGAAAATTGAATCCTTCAGTGGCCAAAAGAACATAGGTTCTTCAACGTTAACAGCCGTACCCTTTGCAGCAAGATTCCTTTGCAGAATCTGCATTTGCTTGAAACTATTCTCTGCAAATTGCATAATTTTCGCCTTAATTCCACGTGTATTTATTTCAGTGTTGTTAAGTACAAGAGCTATGAAATCTTCATTCTCAAACATATCAAGGAATCTCTCGAATTCATTGAAGAGTTCTTTCTTTTGCGAAGCAATGTCTTCAATCTTTATATGTTTGGTAGAGTAAGCCTCATTTTTCCATCCATAAACAAGATTGCGTTCTGGATCAATAGTTGAACCATTTGACATCACAACACCACCTGCTGCGGTAACACGCTTAGGATCTTCTGCGAATTCATCTGCGAATCTTACATCTATCTTCTTAACGTCGATTTTTTCACTACTTAAACGATACTCAAAAATCTTAGTAATGATTTCATTCAAGCAACTTGCATCTCCAATAAGAGGGATATACTTGCTGCCCATTCCAGTGAAAGTGATATGATGAGGAACTTCAACACCATCACGAAGGAATGCAAGAGCCATGTAGTAAATGATACTTGACAAATGAACCAACATCAAAACTTTAAGTTCAGAGCCATCAAGATAATCTGAGAAACCATACTTTTCTTTACCAAAGAGATAGCTAATCACATCAGAAGAATCTGAAGCCGTATCGTCCATGAAAGTTCTAAGGTGTTCCTTGATTTCATCCTCATCACTAAGATTTGCATATCTTGCAGAATTCAAATAGCCTTTGAGGAATCCATTCTGTTTTGAAACAGCAGGATTGGTTCCATCTCCCCAAATATCGTTAGCAGCAAAAATTGCAGAATAAGATATTTTCTCACCACCATCAATTGGGTTGATATATATAATATCTGAAGTACCACCACCTATATCAACGTTTGCATAGGTTTCTCCGAACTGAAGATCGGGTAAAAATGAAAAGTATGGAGCAACACCTTCAAGAGCCTGGATATTCAGGCTCTCATTAACATTCTTAATATTGCTCATTGTTGCACCGACTTCTTTTCTAGCTTCATCCCAAAGTCCACGTAATTTACTAATAAGACTTTTGCGCATTGACTGTGGGTATGTGAACACGAACTTAAAGTCTGGACGACCACCGTTCATAACAGCTTTATTCTTCATAATCCACATAAGTTCTACGAAGAACATCTTAACACGATCTTTTGCCTTTGTATCAGAGTCGCTTGCGCTCCATTTAATATCAGTACGATAGATGCAGTCCTTGTTACCCCCGATCTCATTTAGATAGTTAAAACCTACATTGATGTTACCGAATAACTGTGGCTCAGCTGTCTCCAGATTTGGAATCTCACATACTGTAGTACGCATTGGAAGCTTAAATAAACCGTCTCCTATGACACAAGGTACGAACTCACGCAAAGCTGGAGTCAAGAATTCTGAGAACTGACCAAAACCTGCGTTCGGAGACCCTTTTTCGTGATTGTTGAGATAGACTGTCTGTAAATCGTCTTCTGTAACATCCAGCGACTTAACTCTATCTCTGTTAATTCTTCCATTTCCACCTTGGCTATAGCCGTATGCGATATGCGTATTAGTTGTACCAAAATCGACACAAAATACATACTGACGTTGATTTGCCATCACATCTTTCTCGCACATAATTGGAACGATAAGTCCCTTTGCATTACTTGAAGATACATTCAACTCAACGACATCAAAAGAGTCTTCAAGGTGAATATGAACAGTCTTAACAGCACCACGTGAGCGCAAGTTCTCTTGTTTTTTAAGAGGTTTTGTCAATTCATTAAGACTGAAGAACTCTGCAGTTTTTTCGTCACCCTTATAGCCAAGCATGATGTTATACACATTCTTGCCTCCACCTGTCATTTTATAGAATGGGAAAAATGCAAGATCAAATGCTGACCTGAAGTCAAAACAGTCAACAATAGAGTCATTTGTATATTCACGAATGAACTCCATATTTCTACCATATTTAGTTGGAATGTTCAGGCGAGCAATAACTTTTCTATCATCACTATCAGCATCAATCTCCTCAATAGAGAACATATCTGTCAGAGTTACAGCACCAGTAACCTCATCAACAACAAAAAGATCTTTAGGTTCAAAGAACTTGAAAAACTCTTTCTTTAATGGCAATAAGAAACGTGTCAGGCCACGATTACCAGTAAAAAATTTGTTTATATGCAATTCATATGCAACCTCAACAATTTTGTCTTCCAGAAAATCGTCAATTGTAACGAAAGGATAAGTTGTTCCAAAGAAGCCTGGAAGTTGGCGTGTTGATAAAGTAGAAGGCAATGACGGATCAATGTCGTAAGAAGCCCATTTCTGTCCTTTCCAGTATATCGCGCCATCCATTCCATGTTTGCTCAGAACAAGAGGAGTCTTAACTGCTGTTTTTACGCCTTTAACATCTTCTGTAGCATAACGATCAGATGTTGCGATAATTTCATACTGACTATCAACATCTACAATAATATCTTTTTTGCAGAAAATCTGCATATTACCGATAGATACAGAAGCGCCGTCAACGTCTTTGACCGATTCATAGTTTACATCAAAATCATTTGCATATCCACCTGGTTGTCCTATGGCATTATCATATTCTGCCTTTATTACAAGATCATATTGCCTGCGATTATCGAAAACATAGGTTGTGATTTCCTTAGAAAGAGTTTGTGCATATTTCTCTATGTATTTGTGAACAAAACGACGGAAATCAATATCACGCTTATGTAATGGCACAATCTGATCATCAAAAAGATGACCTTCTCCACAACCACGATAGAATTCATTTTTATTTTGGCGTCGCCAATTTGGACTAGAATATACTAATGACAAAGGAGAAGTACCACCGAGGATTACATTATCATAACGGAATATGTAAATCTTGTTGTAACCATTTAATTTAGGGGTGTTGTCAATTCCATCTTGTAATGCTTCTGCAAGTTTGACATGTTTAGGGTTGCTGCTGTGTTTTAGGAGGTCCACATCACTAGCATCCCATGGTATAATATGGAGATTATGTCTATCGTGTCCATAAACGAAGATAAACTCCATCATGTCAAGCCACTCACTTATTAGAGCATGATATGCAGTAATACCTTCGTGGGCATTATAGGCATCTTCTTTTTGCTTGCTGTTTATTTCACTGAATGCACTTATAAATAAGAAAAGACGTGCATAAGGTGTTGGGATAGAAGTTCCCATTTTATTTAATGACACACCATTTGCTTTCTGGGCATCCTCAATCTGCGATCTATCAACCTGCGAATTGACAAAGCCCTTGCCTCCAATAGAAGTGTTGTCTATACAAATTGTACTCATACTTATTAGATATTAATTTTTGTATTATCTTTCATTATATTATTAGATGCTGTACGCAAGATGTCAAGAAGGACAAATTCCTTCTCTGGAGTTTTGAGCGTTTTTCCTATCTCAAAATGTCCATTATCTGTTAGAGCATTGTTCATTGCGACATCTATATCTGTTTTCCAGAATGTAGGCTTAGATTTCTTTCCGCCCCAAAAACCATTCTCTTCTCGAGTCTGGTCTTTATGAGCAAAGATTCTATGGAATCCATAATTCTCTTTCTCGCCTGTTGGAGTCGCTAAATTAAACAATTTCAATTGATGGCCATTATTTTCATTATTAAGTTCGTCAAGCCAATCCTTATAAAATTCATAGAATTCATGCAAATAATAACAGATGTCCTGAAGTTTATCCGGATTACTTATTGAAGAATTGGTTTTCCATGTTATTTTTTCAAGTCCCAGCTGGCTGAAATACTGCACTTTTGAGAGACTCTTCTTGTCTCCTTCGATACAATCATGGAAATATTTCATTGCAAGTGTAAGGGAGCAAAGTGGTCTTATTACAGAAACAGTATTATCTTTAAGTAAATCAGAAAGGTCTATACAACTTTTACCATTAGCTCCATACAGTTCTCCTTCAACAGCATATTTGAAATATTCTGTCTTAGCTTTGCCTTTTTTTTCATTGTTGGGATCACTGGTGACAAAATGAACTACAGACATAGCAGCGACAAACTCAACAAAGTTTGCTCTATTAAGCTGTTCCTTGCCACCAATGTTGTGATCGAGCTTTGTATCGTTGCTATCACCTACATAGTAGATTGCATTGACGTTTCCATTTAAGCCAGAATCCTCGTAGTAAGACAATGCAGCTTTTGTCTTAGAATTGAACAAACCAGAATTTATTGGACTTTTTGACTTTGGAGGAAGTGAGAAATAAGGAAGAACCATAATTGCACCAAGACGAGCTTGATGAAGTTTCATCTCATTGCTGTTTCTTATAGCAGTTATCAATTCTGGTATTCCACTGGAGCCTGTTCCACCAAATAACGAGCCGATAATCATTATGCTATCAGTTTCAGGATTGAAAAGCTGAACAAAATCCTTGTACTCTGGAGTTTTTTTCAATTCGTGAAATACAACACTTCCGATATTTGGATTACCTTTAAAGCCGACAGTCATATCAATTTCAAGTTCTGCCTTATCTGGATCGATGCTGGTGTCGTAGAGGGACTCCAGCAAGAACTGTGTTTTGTAAAGATCGCCTGTTAACTGCTCATATCCGATACTTTCCTTGTATTGCTTTTCATCCTTTTTGGGGGCATAGTTTAGTTCATAAGTACTTGTGCCATTTTTTCCTTCTTCTGCAAGTGCATCTTTCATTTGACGCATTCTTGCCATAAAGAACTGATCCTTCTGATCCTGATGAGCTTGAAATGCTGTATCGTGAATCTTTGAATAATTCTTAATACAATCTAATGTTCTTTCTTTGTCAGCATTTTCCTTATCATAGTCTATAATGATTGGGAAAACCTGAGTTTCCGAATCGAAACCATCAATACCAGCTGCAAGCATAAAATTGAGCGAGCGAAGGACTCTACATCCTGTTCCTCCAATTCCAAAAATGAATAATCTTTTCATGTTATTTTTTATTTATTAATTAGGCCATTTATGAGGGATTGCAGCGCCAGCACGTGTCATACCCTTAACGCATATTGAAGTTATATAGAAGAAAAGTATTGCATAAATTACGCAACCCAAATCAAATGGCAGACGTACATCCTTTCCATTATCAAGGGCATCCGAAATTTGAGTCTTTTCATCAAGAATTTCTTGAAGTTGCGTTGCATCTTCTGTTTGGCTTGCATAGTTAGAGTTATAATACTTTTCCATTGAAACATAAAAAGAATTTCTGCGGAACATTGAATTTTCATCAACAGTGTTCGCCTTTCCAATGATAGCGAAATCTGCAACGAGATAAGCCAGACCACCAGCCAAGCAAAGAGCAATAATCCACGAAGGAATATTTGCTGTTGATAATGAGGTCTTACTATTACAGCATCCGAAATAGTACGCTGCCGCAACTACAACACCAATTACAAGAGAAACTATCAGCCCAGTAAGGAAAGCATTCTCTTCTACGAAGAACTGTTTGTGAAAATCGAAATTGTCTTCGAGATTAACCCAGAAAAAAAGTTTGTCCATAGATTTAAATTTTATTATTTGTTAATTATGATTTTATTTCTTAAACTTAAAACTTATATCAACAAGATTATCTGAACCTGTACCTTCAAGTAATCCCTCTAATAGATATTGTAAACCAAAAGTCCGTTCTTGGATAGAAGCATTTGACTTGATGTTCTTATCATCTTCATTATATAGGTTAGTCCATTCCTTTGGAATTGTATTTGCAATAATAACCTTAAATTCATTTTCTTTTCCTGGTTTTACTATTGCATTTTTCTCAATCTCTTCAGTAATTGCCAAACGAGAATTTGAAATAGTATAGTTATTTATTTTTGTGCCATTTAAAGTCACTGTAATATTATTTTTTATATATTCATCATTTCCTATACATTGTGGGAACGAAACACACAAATCTGTTTTTGAATC
>AUXO010645698.1_pt1 | contig 13342 bp, 17 predicted proteins | sample 768731 | NCBI WGS metagenome assembly AUXO01 (sample SAMN02715735, study PRJNA202380) | gut metagenome | biome: sheep rumen | host: Ovis aries | place: New Zealand: Palmerston North
GGGGCTTTATATCACTAAAATTCAAACGTTTGAAAGGGGAAAACAATGAAGAAAATCAAGGAATTTTTAGCAAAGCACAATAACAAGGAATCAAAGATTGCACTTGCTGCAGTTGGCGCTACTGGTGCTGCAACAGTTTCTGCACATGCTAGTGCTGGAGAAATCGTTAATAACTTACTTGGTTATATTTTCGGTATCTTTTTCTGGATTGGTGTAGTTCTTCTTGCTTGGGGTGTTGGACAGCTTGTTCTTGCATTCAAGAATGAAGATGGTGATTCTAAATCACGTGCTATCATGCTCATCATGGCTTCCATCGTACTTATGGCAGTTGGTGGTATCTTTGGTGGACTTGGAATTTCTGGTGTTACTGTAAACGCACCAAACACAAATTTCTAATTCGCAATTTGCTAAATACAAAAAAAAGAAAGCAATCGCATTATGCGGTTGCTTTTTTGTTTATTTAATTTTCATTAATGTAAAATATTTTGACTTATTTAGTAGTTTAAAATATCATATTATTCTTATATAATATTTCTAGGAGGGATAAAAATATGATTGCTGGGCTTGGCATAGCAGCTGGTGTTCTTTTTTTAGGTCTTATTTTTGTTTTTTTGCTTTATAAAGAAGCACAAAATAATGTAGTACTTATTGAAAAAGAAAAAGAAGAAGAAATTGCTAAAATTAATGAAACTGTAAAAGAAAAGGATAACCAAATTCAAACACTTTCTGAGAAAAATGAAAGTTTGAATTCAGAACTTGCTACTCAAAAAAGTGATTTTGAAACAAAACTTTTAAATGCTTCTAATAATTCACCAGATTTAATAGGCAAAACTATTGTAGATAATGATGTTTTAAAAAGCAAAGATGACCTCATTAAACAGAAAGAATTAGAAGTAAAAGAATATAAACAGCTTTCTATTAATTTAATAAAAGATTTACATGAATTAGAAGATAAATATATCGATAATGGTGGGAATCTTAGTGATTTATATGAAGATTATAATGAATATTATGGATAAGGAGGTTTAGGATATGTCAAAGCTTTCTATCCTAGTTAATGATAATTATACAGTTTTAAAAGTTATCGCTGATAATACAGTTACACTTATGGGAACAAAATATTGTCCATTATCACAGACTGAAATAGCAACATTATCAAATATTAATCGTGTAACTTGTGGTAATATTATTAATAAATTGAAATCTGAAAATTTATTAAAAAATGAGCCAAAAAGCAGTAAACATCTATGTTTAACTGATGAGGCAAATAAAATTTTAAAAATTTTAGAAAAAATTGATTAAAAATGTTGACATTTTTATTTTCATATGTCATAATATAAATGTAAATAATAATTAATTTAAAAAATATATTAGTTTTAAAATATATAGAAAGGAAATCATTATGTTAAATGTAGCATACGTTATTTGTGAACAGGAACAAATCCAGGCTATCGAATGTATCGATGGTCAAATTAGTATGCAATTTAATAGTTGAATGATTTCATATAAAATAGATAAATAAGTAAAACAATTAAAAGATTTTTATTAGAAGTCATTCACGAAGTGGATGGCTTTTTATTTTTGACATCTTAGCCAAACGGTTCAAGGCAACGGACTGCAACTCCGTGATTATGAGTTCGATTCTCATAGATGTCTTTTAACGCACCTTCGTCTAGTGGCTCAGGACGCCGCCCTTTCACGGCGGAAACATGGGTTCAAAGCCCATAGGTGTGATATGGCGTGTTATTCGAGTGGATACAGAAGCCGCCCTTTCAAGGCGGTCACATGGGTTCGAACCCCATACGCGCTACTTTCGCAGCTTAGAATAACGGTTAGTTCGATAGATTCTCAATCTATAAATAAGAGTTCAATTCTCTTAGCTGTGATTTTTCGGGATATAGCTCAGTAGGTTAGAGCACTGCTCTGATAAGGCAGGTGTCACTGGTTCGAGTCCAGTTATCCCGACTTAATATTGGGGTATCGCCAAATGGTAAGGCACAGGATTTTGATTCCTGCATTTGGGGGTTCGAGTCCCTCTGCCCCAGCTATGGCGATGTAGCCAAGTGGTAAGGCAGCGGTCTGCAAAACCGTTATTCAAGGGTTCAAATCCCTTCATCGCCTTTTTATTGCCCCATAGTTTAATGGCAAAACGTCAGATTCTGACTCTGGAGACGAAAGTTCAAATCCTTCTGGGGCAGTTTATGATATCGTAGTTAAGTAGTTTAAGAACAAAATCCGTAGTGTCTTTTACTTTAACTGGAATAGGTTCGAATTCCACCGATATCTTCTTCGTCCGCTAGTCTAAAGACTAGGACACTTGCTTTTCACGTAAGAAATGTTGGGTTCAAGTCTCGTCATCCAAATTTTCGGAACTTAGCTCAGTAGGTTAGAGCGTCGCTCTGATAAGGCGAAGGTCGTGTGTTCGATTCACACAGTTCCGACTTTTAAAATTAAAAACACCGTCAAACGACGGTGTTTTTATATTATAAAAGTTTTATTATTATAGCATTATCATCTTCATAAATTATTTCATATTCTAAATTTTCAAGAACATCTTTTGCAAAAATAGAATTTTCGGCTTTATCAAAAAGATAATAGTTAAAACTATTTTCTTTTAAAAATTCTTTATAATTAATAATTCCTTCTGCAAGTTCTATATTATCTTCAAAACTATTTTCAACACCATTTTTCTTTTTTAAGTGTGTTTCCATTCTTGCATCGCTATAACAAATAAATCCCTTAAATTCCGAATAATTTCCCGTATAAAATGTAGTATATAAAGTTGAATTAGGTGCTATTTCTTCTAAATAATCAACAGCCTTTTTAAAAGAAAAATCTTCTTTTTCTATAATTCCAGAAAAATTTTTAAGTCCAAAAATAAGTATTATAATACAAATTATTGGTATATATATTTCATATACACCAAAAAATTTTTTAAGTATTTTCACGTCATCTAAATTTTTAATATTTTCAGCAATAAGTAACAATGTGCTTATAATTAGAAATGGTGTGCATTTAACAGCGAAAATTGTAAGACAAAACGTTCCTAAGAAAATTAGTATTAAAGGGAATGATTTTTTTTCTTTTGTTTTATTTGAAAAAATAAGCAAAATAATACAAATTAAAGCAATTTGACCACCAATATTTAAAATATTAGAACGATTCATTTCTGCTATATAAGTACTATATTTTGATGAAGAATTTTTTAAATATAAAACAGCTTCCAGTCCATATGGATTGATTAATGAAAAAAGCGCCATAAGTGGTAAATTTACAAAAAGTTTAAAATCAAAATGTTTTTCTTTAAAATCCATTAAAAATGCAATAGGAATTAAAAAGAAAAATATTAAAAATGAAGAATGTAAATTTGATTCTAATAAAGAAAATATAGGAAGTAAAAATATAACTTTACTATTGTTTTTCTTTTTATATAACAAAATAACATAAATCATTAAAATTCCAAGCAAAATATCAACAAGTAATGGTCTAAATGTACAGAAAAAAACAAAAGGAAGTGAAAAAAGAAAAGAAAGACAATTTGCTGTTATTTCTTTATTTGTAATTAAATATAAAAGTTTATATAAAGAAAATATTATAAGGACTGCAAATATGTCTTGTGCTATAATTATCCCAATTTTTCCAAAAATTTCATACAAAAAATAGCTTAAAATACCAAATAACCATTGTTGCAGTACTATTGGTGGATTATTTACAGTTAAAAAGTCATTATGTGGAAAAGATTTATTTAAGATTATATATTCACCATATTTATATAAAAAATAAAAATCATTATCAACAGCTGTACTGAAAAACAAAATAGGCAAATATTTTAGAATTGTTAGCAATTTTAAAGACTTTTCTTTCATTTTTTACTCCTTTCGTTTTAAACAGTATGATTGTTTTGATTTTAATGTTTTTTAAAATATAAACATAATATTTTAAAATACAGTTTAAAAGTATATTGTATTCAGAAAGAGTGTTTTGTGTTGCAACTTTTTGAATGATAATGTTTGTTGTAGGAATGAATCATATATAAAAGAATTATTTTTTCTTTCCTGTTATAGAAAGTATTCTGACAAACAAATTTACTATATCTACATATATGTCAGCAGCGCTATCAATAGCATTATCAATTGTTGGCGGATACTTTTGTGCTACTTGCCAATCATATCCAATATAACCACAAAATATTACACAAACTATTAAATCAATAATAGTACTACTAATTCCAAGTAATAACATTATTATTTCTATAATTATTACTGATAGCAAAGATATGAACAAAATCTTGCCCAATTTTAAGAAAAATTGTGGAAAAATTGTGGAGATTATTGTCATAACTGTAACGACTAAGCCAGTTATAAGGAAAGCATTATAAATTTCTAATTTTGTGTAAAAACTTACGAAATAAGTTATAAGGAAGCCAAATCCTGTAGATAGCGTTGTAAACCCCAAAAAACTTAGTACTGGATTCTTAGAATTATATATTAAAAATATACTTCCAATTGATACTGCAAAATATATAATTAAAATTAACCAGTATGGCATTGACAAAATTTGCGTCGAAAATGTCTTTGCCATTACAATATTTGTTAATATTCCAAACAATAATGTTAATCCAATTATCAAATTATAAATATTTCTTGATACTTGTACACCTTTTAAATTGTTTATACGTAATTTTTTTATTTCTTTATTGTCATACATTTGTACAATTCCTTTCTTAATTTTATCTTTAAAAACTTATAATATTTTATTTTATTTAATATTTTTTATATATTATATAAATAAAAAATGTAATTTTTGAAATATTTTTACGATTATTCTGTTTTTTATAAAATTAATAGTTCATTTTCTATGTCAACTGTCATAATTATAAATGGAAGCAATAATGAAAAATATCACATAAGGTACATTATTATTAGGGTGTCAGACCTAATGCGTATCAATCATCATAATTTTTGTTTCTGTCAGTGGAATTTTTTCTGCTGACTTTTTTTTGTGTTTTATTAGCTCTTTCTTTTAAATTTTTTGGGACAATAAATACTGTAATTAATAAACCATCATCAAATATATATACATAATCACCATATATCTTAACTTCTGTATATTCGTTTATTTTTCCTTCTTTTATTTTACTATCTATATATTTTTTAAGAGAGCCGTTTTTAATGTTTCCATTTATTCCTTGCTCATAGGCTTTGTTTGTCATTCTTGTTGCAGCTTGTTTATTTAAATTTAAACGTTCCTTCATTCTTTTTTCTGCATGTTTGCTTAAACTAATTTCCACGCGTCTCCCCTCCTATTTTTGTTTATTTTATATAAATAATATGAAATTTAAATCGATGCAAATCCTGATTTAAATTTTTACAACAAATACTATATTTTATTGACATTTATTATTTTATAAGGTATACTTTAAATAGATATTAAAAAGAAAGTTGAGGTACTGACATGTACAAGAGTTATACTTATGGTGACTTAGATTTTGAAAAAATTCCAGAAAAATTATTAGATTATTATAATAAAAATAAACATTTTAATACACCATTTAATATTATAATTGGAACAGATAGTCAGAACTTTAGTGATACAAAAATGGTAAGTGTAATCACAATTATCTGCGAAGGACACGGTGGAATATTCTTCTATGAAGTAACAAGACAGCCTTTAATTAAAGACGTACGTCAAAAATTACACGTTGAAACAAATGCTAGTCTTGAAATTGCAGATAAGTTAATAGCACAATTTGAAAAACAAGAATATAATGAACTTTTTATGAATACTCATTTGTCTATCCACGTTGATGCTGGAAACAGTGATAAAGGTAAAACAAAACCACTTATTCCAGAACTTGTTGGTTGGGTTAAAGCTTGTGGATATGATTATGAAGTTAAGCCAAACTCTTTTGCTGCTTCGTCAATTGCAGATAAGATTAGTAAGTAAAGGGTGGAATTTATGAATGAAGTTTATATAGTAGTTAAAAATGTTCCTACTGAATATAAAATAAATAAAACAATACCACTTGAACTTAAATTCAATGAAGGTGTCTTCAAAACAGAAAAAGATGCTAATGATTATATAGCTAAAAGATTAGCACTTAAAGACAGGGATGACAAGGGTTGTAATTTTACAATTGAACCCTGGCATGTAAATTAAAAAATAACCTAAATTAAAATAAGAACAAATTCAGAAAAATCTGGGTTTGTTCTTTTTTTTTATAACAAAATATTGAATCGATATATAATTCATACTTATAATATAGTTAATCACGAAAGGAGAAGAATATGGAACGAAATTTTTCAGATGTTTTGAACGAAGAAATTGCTAATGCTGGCGAAGGTGCAGATTCTGTTACAATTGTGTCTAATGCACTAGCAAATTTTAGCATAGAATGTGTTAAGAAAATGCCAGTTTGGATGAGATGTAATTATCTTGCAAGACAAATGCAGAGTTTAAAAGATGAACAGATTAACTGGAATAAAATCAATGAAATTCTTTCTTATCAGAATGAAGACTTAGATTTTAATGATTTTGAACCTGTTCATTCCATTGAGGAATTTGAAAACGTTAGGTCCTGTGCAATAACAGCAGAAGTCCCTGAATTCAATGAACCTTATTACAGAAAAACTTGCAAAGCTTGTGGCGATAAATTCACTCTTACAAAAGGCGAACTTATTTTCTTTAAAAAGAAGGGATTAAAAGTTCCTGGTAAATGCTATTATTGCAGAAAAAACATCGAAAAGCCAAAGCAGGTCACTGTAGAAAAGGAACCCGAAGAAGTGGTTGTTGAAAAAACGCAGATGCAAATTGCCCTTGAAAAAGCAGGACTTTGTTAATGTTTTTAAGAGATAGAGTTTTCTATCTCTTTTTTATTATTAAAAATTATTCATTTTTATTGTTATTTTTATAAAATTGTTATATAATATAAAAGGAGGGACTTAAAATGAAAGTTTATTATAGAGTAAAAAATATACCTGGAACAACAAATACAATCCCATATAATTATAATATATCAACAGCAGTAGAAGGTGCACTTCAACTTGGATTGGAATGCATTTCTTATTTTAATGTAAAAGATATTTATGATGATTATGAAAAGGGTGATATTGTTTTAGATGGAATAGACCAAGTAAATTATTGTTTAAGTAAATTTAATATTGAACCAACAGAATTTAATTATCCAGATATTTTACATAAATATCTTGGACGAAAAATTTGGAAAGATACAATTAATCATATTGCATCAAACGAAGAACTCTGGAGTAAAGGGTATTTTGTTAAACCAATAAAAGAAAAAGTTTTTACTGGTAAAATTATTTCATCAATTAAAGATTTAATTGGTTGCGGTTCTTGCTATGAAAATTATGAAGTATTAGTTTCTGAACCACTTGATATTGTATATGAATGTAGAGGTTTTATATATTATGATGAATTAAAAGATTTAAGACCATATAAAGGAAATTATAAATATATGAAATATATGGATACAAATCTTATACAAAATGCAATGGAAGATTGGAAAAAATGGGAAAATAGACCTAACTCTTGCAGTTTAGATTTTGGCGTTGTAAGAAAAATTGTAGATAATAAAGAAATTTTTGAAACAATTCTTGTTGAGGGGAATCTTCCATATTCACTTGGTACATACGGTTTTTTTGGTGTTGCATATATAAGATTAATCAGTGCATATATAAGCCAAGTATGTGGAATTGATGATGAATTGAATTTTGGTGATTTTAATGTATAAAGATATATATTAGTAATTTCAATCAAATAAAAACACACCTTTTTAAAAAAGGTGTGTTTTTTTTATTTAAATCATATAATATTTGTATTTTAAACATATTAATTATATAAAATATTTTCTTTTGGAGGTCTTATGTTATATATAGTTCGTCATGGACAATCATTTGCTAATATTGAAAATATATGGGGTGGTAATTATAAGCTTACACTAGACGGTAAAAAACAAGCACTATCTATTGTAGATAAATTGCCACAAAATCCCAAGGTTATAATTTCATCACCATTGATTCGTGCATATCAAACAGCTAGAATTTGTTATCCAACCCAGGATATAGAAATAAATAATGATTTTAGCGAAATATATTTTGGATTTATGGAAAATGAAAAAATAATAAATGATGATTTTCATAAATGTTATAAATATTCAATTTCTACTTTAAAAGATTTTGATTTGTGTGATAATGTAGAAGAACGTGCTAGAAAATGTATTGAAATCATTAAAAAATATGAATATGAAGATTACGACACAGTTATTTTTGCACATCATACATTAATGTGTGTTATTCTTTGTTTATATTATAAAAGGTCTATAAATGATTTCTATATTTATAAAGATTTTATGAAAAATTGTGCAATAATGAAATTTGATACTCCTGATATTTATATTAATAATAATTTAATACCAGTTGATTTATTATCAGATAATAAAGTAATTTTAAAAGAAACAGAATACAATAATTTATATAAAAACTATAAAAAGTTATTTGATTAATGTATAAAATAAGGACCATTTATAAAAATGGTCCTTTTTCTTTGTTATTTTATTAAAATGCATATGGAAAAATTGCAGCGATTAATTCTCTTGACTGTGGATTTTCATTTTGAAGTGATACAATGATTTTATTGTATTCTTCTTTTGTATATCCCATAGCGCCACATTTTCCAACGCTAAAACCTTTCTTTTCTCTAATTTTAAGTCTTTCTGCTTGAATTTCATCTACAAATTGTCCATTATATAATATCTTTTCCATAAGCATCACCTTTCTAGTTACCTTTCTTATTTCATTATCTTCATCTGGTTTACATCGAATAAAACTGTTCCGATATAATTGCTTTTGTCAATAGTACCAATCCTTCTACTGTCGATTGAATTTTCTTTATTGTCTCCTTCAACCCACATTGTTCCAACTGTTGACTTTTCTGCGTCATATCTTTTTACGATATAAGGAACATTTAAACCAGTGTTGTCTGTATTCATTATTACGATATCATTATCTTTTGGTTCGCCAAGTGCCCAAACAATTAAGATGTCTCCATCCTTTAATGTAGGGTCCATTGAACTTCCGCTAACCTGTGCTATCTTAAAGCAGTTTGTAATTGCAAATGCTACTGCAAAAATTGCTGCGATTTCAACTATTTTTACGATTATATTCTTTATTGCTTTCATATCTTTTTTACCTTTCTTTCGTTTATATATTGTCAAGTAAATCTTTAAAAAATATTCACTAAATTTTCTTTTATTTTTTCTTTCCTTCTACTAATAATATGACGTTTTTTAAACGTTATTTCTTTTCTGTACAACTTTTTTTTATAAAAAAGTGGCTTTTTTTCATGTACAACGTTTTTTTATAAAAAACTCTGATTTTTGAACTTTTTTCATACAGGATTTTTAAAAATTATTTTTGTGAAAAATTACCAATTGACATTTTTTTCATTAAATTCTCTGAAATATGTTCTATAAAACCCTTTATTTACTAGGGTTTATAATATATCAATCTCTGAAAATCAATTTTTTGTAAAATTAATTGATTTTATAAACTTTATAAAAACTTTATAAAAAGTTCACAATTTGTTTACAATTTTTATGTCCATTTTTCTTGATTTTTTAATTCAAAATACAATTATTAAACTTTTACTAAATTGTCTAACAATAAAAAAAATAGTATCAACAAAGTGATACTATTTAATATAAATATGTATTTTTTATTTTATTTATCTGATAAATTGTTAAGACTTAATTTTTAATAATTATAAATATTACACTTCCTGCTGCAAATTTCATGCTGTGACATGTCAACAGTTTCTTCATTTGTAATAGTAAAATTATCTTCGTAAGAAGAAATAAAAACTTTCGTCAGCCAACGCCATAGGCTATTCGTTAGTTTTTGTTACAAATACATAGAAAACGAAAGTGCAATTCATATAAGTACAACTTTTTTGTTATTTACAGTTTATTTTATTAATATCATTTTTGTGATATGATTTATTTATTTTTTATATCAACTCTACTGGTATTGTTTTAAATAATTATATCAACTGTTTTATTTCGCTATTTTCATCGTCAAATATACAATTTATACCAGCTTTTTTAGCTTTATACATTAATTCGTCAGCCTTTTTATAAAGGTCATCAAATGTACATAAGTTTTCTGTTGAAACAATGCCAACAGATGCTGATATTTCATCAGTTGTATTTAAAAGTTTTATACTTTTAATATCATTTAAAAGATTTTTTATATATTCTTGGATTTTTTCTAATGAAGAACAATTAACTAAAATTATAAATTCGTCCCCACCAAGTCTTAATGCAATATCGTTTTGTTGTAAGTTTTGTCTTAATGCATTAGATACCTTTTGAAGTAATACATCGCCAGTTTGATGTCCATAAGTATCATTTATGTGTTTAAACTTATTTAAGTCAAGCAACATAAAATATTTATTATCAGTTGAATCTTTTAAAGAATTTTCAATAAGTTCTACACCAGCCCTTCTATTATATAATTTTGTAAGGGCATCCCTTGTACTAAGTTCTTTTAACTTTTGTTCAGTAAGAATCTTATCTGTTATATCATTTATAAGACCTACAATACCAATAGGTTTTCCTAAATCATCAAATACTGGTTCTTTAATTAATTCAAGATAAGCAACATGTCCATCAATATCACTTTTTATTGTATACTTACATCCTTTGCCAGTTTCAAGTATATTTCTATCAGCATCCATAGCAAGTTTAGCATTTTCAATATCCTTGCGAATTTCAAGGTCGGTTTTACCTAAAACACTGTCTGTGTTTAATTGTTCCCAATGTTGTGTTGAAAATACATAACGCAAATTAGTATCTTTAAAAAATATACAGGAAGGAATACTATGCATTACTTTTAATAAACTTTCATAGCCAAAACTTCCATAAATATCATAAACTTCATTCATAAAAAAAACTTTAACTCCCTCATATAATTTAAACGTATATTAATATCATTTTACTGATATAATTCATTATTTTCTATTAGTACCATTTTAGTGATATATTTTTTGTTATTTTTATATCAACTCTACTGATATTATTTTTTAAAATTTTCATAATCTTCTTTTGCTAAATTATATTCGTCTTTTTGTTCTTCAGAATTAAAAACAAATTCACTTTCATCAAGTCCGAATATTTTATTAAGTGTAAGAAATGTGTTGGTTCTTGTAAATTCGCCTGAATTGTATTCGTTATAAACCCAGTTTTCATAATTGTATCTATAACGTTCACTTAACTTTATTCCTTCAATTTTTCCTATATCATCATACTTTACACTTATTTGCCCGTCTTCAACCCTGCCAGATATTTTGATATCATCAAATTCTGGAACGGCTTCTTCAAAGAATCTATCTTTATCAAATTCTTTTACTTTGTAAAGTGAAATTCTAACGGAATTTTTATATTTTAAATATTCTAAAAATAAATCATCATCACCAAATTCTTCATCAAATTCAATTAGTATTTCATAATTAGATTCTTCATTTTTTGCAAAGAATACTTGTTTTAGACATTTGCAATATTCTTCTATTCCTTGTTTATGAAGAATCTTGTCTTTTTGATAATCTTCTAATTTTAATCTTCCAAGTATTTGATAGTTTATATCATCGTAGCTGATATATTCGCATTCTTTTTCGATAGAAGGTGTTTCGCAAGTAAAACCATTTTTTTCTACTTTCCAAACCTTTGTTCGGTTTGTATCTATATTGCAATCCAAGAAAGCATCTTCTTCTATCAAAAGAATATTACTGTTAAATATTACTTTTTCAATATCACTATATTTAAATGCACTATTTCTTATATATGAAAGTGTACTTGGAAAAATTACTTCTTTTATAGTGGAACTTTCAAAACATTCTTCTTCTATTGAATCAATTTGAGTTTTTATTAGGTCAGCCCTTTCTATCCTGCTACCATAAAAAGCTTTTTGTCCAATATAATATAAATTGCTTGGAAAGTTAATCTGTTTAATACTTTTATTCATAAAAGCATTTGGAAAGATTTCTTTTATTGTATCAGGTAACTTGATATTATAGAACATATCAGAATTAATATTTAATGGATAATATAATGCATTATCATCAATATTTCCAATAGCATATACTTCTCGTCCATCAATACTTTCTGGTATCTGTATATTTGGATTATTTCCTGTAAACCCAGAAATGATTATTCGATTATTGTCTATTTTGTATATAAGATTCTTATATATATAGACTTTATCATCTTCGAATGTATCATCTTCTTGATATAAATAGTTTAAAGTATATTCAAAGCCATTTATATCAGTTACCATGTATGCTTTCCTTTTATCAAATGGCATATCGAATTTATCAACAAACTTTTTTTCTTTATTTCTAACAGTATTAATATAGACACCAATCTTTTCTTCGCCAACAATACCATTCTTTTCATAAAAGTCTGTTTTATTGGTTGTTTTATCTTTTTTAGCATATACAATACTGCCTATATTAAAGTTTTTATTAGAAATATCTTTTGTTGTCATTATATATTCATCTGACATTTTGTATTTCCCTTTCATAAGCTTAGTTTTACATTATTAATATGTGGTATTTAATTGAAAAAACGTGGTTTTTTCTATTATAAAAACATAGTCTTTATACAAAACTATACGGAATTTTTAAAAACCGTAATAAGTAATACGGAATTTAATTAGACCCTTCGTTTTATTATATTTTATATACTTAGTAGGAGTTGAAGCAATAAGTTTTCGAAGAAAACATGTATAACATCTATTACCCAATATTTATGAAAATAAATAAGAAAAATGCGAAGCATCGTCTTTTAAGAAACATAATTCTGGTATTTAACAAATCTTTCAGGAAAACAATCTCGAATCCACCAAAATAATTTAATACCGCTTAATTAGTTTCCAGTACACTTCGTCAACCTATCCACCATATTCCACCAATATAATTTACTATGACCAATTTTGTTCTATGTAATCTTCGCGCTTCATTAATTGTATCACTTTTCTATTATGTTTCCACCATATTCCACCAATATTCGTTTATTACCCTTACAATAATCCACCAATATAATAATTTAGTCCATTTAAATTGTTATATACTATCACTTTATCCCTTCTTCCCCGTCCAAATTTATATTTTCTATTAGATTTTCCTTTTTTTTTCTTATATCACCTATTAAATTATATCACTGCACATACTTAGACATTTCATTTCTTACCTGCTTTATCCAATTTTCTACTATATTTCCCCTATTTTTCACTTATTTTTTATATATCACTACCAAAATTATGGAAATTTG
>AUXO018153744.1_pt1 | contig 13342 bp, 9 predicted proteins | sample 768731 | NCBI WGS metagenome assembly AUXO01 (sample SAMN02715735, study PRJNA202380) | gut metagenome | biome: sheep rumen | host: Ovis aries | place: New Zealand: Palmerston North
CTTCGAATGTAGAAGTATTCCTTGCTTCCGTTCTTCGCTGTCACATTCTCTGGCACGCAGTATGGTCTGTTGATGCCAGCGGGACACCATATTACAAGTACCTGTTTTCCATCAACCTCTTCAACGCTCGTTCTGGGCATGTAGTAGGGGGACATCTTGTTATTATATCCAACCATTTCTTGAAGAATACCGTCAATCTTCTCAACGGGTACACCTTGCACGGGGCGGATAGCCATACCCGTATCATCATCAGTGTCAACACCTACCACTATATATCCTCCGCCAAGATCATCAAAATCATTGGCGAAAGCACATACACTATGGTATATGTTTGCCGGATTCCAACCTTTCTTGAACTCGATTCTGTTGGACTCTATTTTCTGCTTATTCAACAGGTCTTCTATGTTAATTGCCAGTGCCATAGTCTATTTCGTTGCAAAAATAATCATTTATTCTGAATTATAGGTAATTGTATTAACATATTAATCAAATCACATTATCTCCTTTTCTTATCCTTCTTTTCAATAGGCCGACTTTTATACTTTTGAACACATTCTTGTATATAAGAATCGCGTCCTCTTTGTTCCATAAGTTTTTGTATGACATCAAAAACTGAATTTGAATACTTATGGATAGGATTCGATTTTGTCCCTTGTTTTATTTCGGTATGACGTTTGGGCTTATTTTTCAAATCCAAACAGAAAATTATTGCTTGTATTTGATATGAATTCAATCCCAACTTATCTTGGAGTTCTTTTGTCGTTAAAGGATACATAGTATTTGGATCAATCACTGCATTGTCAACATCAATTAGTCCTTCTATTGTTCCTACCAATTTTAATGTAGGACATCCTTCTCCTTCTTTTTCTGTAAAATGCCCTTCCCGTATGAATGTCAACTGATCTAATAATGATTTATCCATGAGGACTTTTTTATCTCCATAGGTTATCTCGCCATTATATCTATCTAATATATGGACATTTCTTGGACCAACCATTGATATCCTTTCTATATGCTTCATCCATAGAATTCGTTCTTTTTCCCTTTCATCTTCCAATATACGATTCAACTCAGGATATTCAATCTCTTTTGTTTCTCCTCTATATCTGTAATAAATTGCACCTTCTCGCAAAACCTCCAACTTATTCTTTTTACACACAATAGGTTTTGCAGAAGCTTCTTCAACGGACAACATACCGAATGGTTTGCCTTGAAAGTCTTGAAAAGCCACATTCCATCTAATTCCTGGTGCAAAATACTCACGGATTTTTGAATCTATTTCTTTCGGATCTATTTCATGAAGTTTCATATTGGTCATACCTGTCGGTATATGAGGACTATTTTGGACACCAAAGATAATTTGGCCTCCTTTATTATTCGCCATGCCAACCAATGTCTTAATATATTTCAGAAGATTATCACCTAACTGAAAGTTTTGCTTGTACTCCAAATTAAAACTTTCCCGTTTTTTTAAGTACCCTCTGCTATCCAATTCAAATGTAAATGCCATATATTATCTTATTTTTTGCGCATTATCTAATCTCCTGTGACAATAGGATATAATTCCCAATATTTCAAGAGCATCTTGTTCTGTAATATTCCAATCTACTTTAGGCTCATGGGCTGTCGGATTTCTGAACATAGCACAGAGTCCCTTCAAGAGGTTGCAGAATCCATTGTGCTCATTTTTCTCTGAAGATGATTGGTAATTGTTGATAATTAGAATAGGATTAGAACTAAAGACTTGCTCTATCAAGGTGTTCCCGTCAGTATATATGTTTGACAAATCACGTATTCGTTGAAATAAGCCTTTGTTTGCTTCCAATACAGAATGAAAATAATTGTTTTGCAACAATTCCGCTTTGCAGTATTTAAAGACCTCTTTATGAGCTTTCCGATTTTCTAATTCTTGTTTAAGATTCTCTACTTTTATTTGTACGTCAGAAATAGTACTCGCAACCTGTATTTCTCGATACTGACCATCAGCTTTTAATTCATACCCGACAAAGGCTAATTGTTGATTGATGGCTATGCGTAATCTCTCAAATTCTTTTTGAGCGTTCACAAACCTTGAAGGGGCAAGAACAAGACTTACGAAAATCAATATCTGATTTGAACATTTGTTCTTATTTTGTTCGTTTGCTAAAGCATTATAAAGGCGATATCGCTTAGTCATTGTCGGGTCTGTATCCTCAATGTTTGCTTGTAACAAAAAATGATGGATTTCAGAACCAGTCAATCCTTGATTTGTGTCTCCTAAAGTATTGCAGATCATCTCTAATACATTCGGAGGTAAACATTTTCGAAATTTTGTTGCCATATCACTTTCTTTCGATATTATACTTCATGTCAAACTACATATTCAAATAGTCTTCACGCAGTCTGCTTTTCTTGAAAAACACCCTGCTCTGTGGAGTATTCCCTTTTCTGTGAGTTAGATGATTCTTTATTTGATAAACTCTACCTCGAGAAATATTTAGAATTTTGGCTGCTTCTTCCGCAGAAACCCAATCGTCGTCATCGCTTACGATAGGAGCTTCTTTTTGCTCCAATAGTAATTCGACAACTCGTTTGGCAATTGCCTCAATATCATCTTTGTATAGTCTCACCGCCATATTGTTATTCAATTAATGTAACGTATAAATTATTGTGTAAACCCTACTGGTTTCCTGTCTATATGGTTCTCAAACTCTTCACGTAACCTCTCATGCTGTTTCAACACATCCTTTGAAACAGATGGGAATTGATTCTTGTATCTTTCTATCGTATCGAGTAGAGTTTCCATGCTTATAAATTCCTGATCTGCTCTGGCTGTCTCACGAGCTGCATTATTAACAAGTGAACATACATCCTTTGACACGTAGCCATCCGTCTTTTGAGCCAACAGTTCATAGTCCACATCATCAGCAACGATATCTTTCAAATATAACTTAAATAAAGCTATTCTTTCTGACTCATCTGGTGCCGGTACATATACCTTTATATCAAGTCGGCCTGAACGTAGAGCTGCACTATCAATTCCTTTGGGATTATTAGTTGCTCCTATTACGAATACGTGATTGTCAGCACAATTATTCAGTTGAGTTAGGAATTCATTTACCTCTCCGTACTCAGACACATTATTATGTTTAGATCGATCTGCTAGCATTGCATCCAATTCATCTAAGAAAAGAACCGTGGGAGCATCTTCTCTTGCTTTATCAAAAAGGGCTGCAATTTTCTCCTGTCCTCCATGAATATAGGGTGACGCAACATCAGAACAGTGAACATACATATAATTGCATCCAACCTCTTCAGCAAATTTTTCAGCGATATAAGTCTTACCACAACCTGGAGGGCCATATAGAAGTATTCCATTGGGTATCTTAACTCTAAGACGTTTGTACTTTTCTGGATTCTTGATAATGTCAATCACTTCCTCATTCAACCTTTTCTTCAGTTCATCCATACCAGCGACATCAGCGAAGCCATTGCCTTTTTTCTTCTGCATTGTTGCTTCAGAGGGCTTTGTTTTGGCTGGAGACATATCGATTTTCTCGAAATTCGAACAAACAATGGAACTTTCACCACCCAATGCTTTCAAAAATTCATCAGCGTTTTGGAATCTTTTATCGACATCCTGCATTAGTGATTTCGCTATTACATTTATTAGCTGTTCATCCATTTCAAACACTTTAATGTCAGGAATTGGAAGCGGTCTTTTTCGTGCAGATAGAATAATCTGTTCTCTGTCTTTTACTGGAACATCTTTAAGGTCTACTTCCCATGGTTGCATTCCATATACCATATGATACATTAGCGCACCAACAGAGTATAAATCTGTACGTGTTGAGTAAAGTCCCTTAAACATCTCTGGTGCGAGATAGAAAGGCGATAAGCCATTCATATAGCATTTCAAATTCTCCTTATTCAATTTTCTTGCACGATCGAAATCCATAAGAAGTGATATAGGGGAACCAGCACTAAGATTTAGCATAATATTATTCGGAGAAATTCCGTTAAAAATAATCGGTTCCTTTTGAGAATGAAGGTATTTTAAGGCATTTAGAATTCCTGTAATGATGTGTTTCATGTCATAAATAGAGCATCCGCCTTTCCTTGAGATGTTTTCTGACAACAATTCTCCTGGTATAAAGTCGGAAACAGAATATGCATACCGCTGGCCATCGATAATTGTTTCCCCAGAATCAACTTGTCGCATAATATTTGGGTGAGACATTTCTCGTTTTATTTCAATCTCACAAATTTGGCCAGTTGCTGGATTTAATTGCAATTTATCCAACTTAGCCAAATTAATGAGTTTCAAGAAATATTTCCCATCTTTGGCATCAACAACTCTATAGACATCGTAATATGCGCCTTTCCTTAAAAGAAAGACTACCTTATATTGCTCTATTGCAGTTATATTCGACATAAATACACATTTTTGAATTCAAAAACTATTTTTGCTGGCGCAACAAACCCGCATTCTGTGGCTTTTCACTGCGAGGAAGCATATCTGCAAGTTCGAAAGCAATTGGCTTTAATTCTTCTGCTGTTGCCTTACCTGATTTGATAATTTCAAGACCTTGATTGATAAGACTCCTTGCGCGAGAAGGATTTGACCATTTCTTCTGATTAAAGTTCCTGTTCCACTGATTTATCCATGACACATAAAACTCCACCTCAGCCAATTTATAATCCATTTGCCACAATTGATCATACAATTGCTCTGCTGCTGCTATGTCTTTAGCAGCAACAACACGATCAACGTCTTGCTTCAGGTTCTGAATAATAGCTGTGGTTTTGTCGTTTCCGTATTTCCTATTGTCTTCAGATAGCTCACGATACATTCTCAGTAGTTTATTCTCCATTCGCTGCCAATCACCAAGAGAATACTCTGTATCTATCTTAGCTAAAATTTCTTTAAGAGATTCCAGTGCTTGCTCCTTTTGATCCCTGTCTTTATTCTCTGCAGCCTCAAAACCTTCAGAGGCTTCGTCAAGTTCTTGATTCAGAGATGCATTATTTAATGATTTAAGTTTCTTTCTTGCTTCTTCAATTTCTGCCAGGTAAATGGATGCATCAGCTATTTTAGACGTTACATTGGTAATCCTGTCAGTGATATCAATATCCATATTTAGGTATGGTATATCAATCATAAAGTTGTCAATTGTTCCTGATTTGTCAGCATGGATGGTGACATTTATTGTACTACCTACAGGCAATACAGAAGGAATATCATCACCAGTGAAATAACAATCATAGAGATGGGTACAGTAAATTCTCTTAAGTTTCTTATGCTCCTTATTCAGGCTGTCTATATCTTGGTCTGTTTGCAGGATTGGGAAGATGACTTTATCAGAAGTCATACCCGGCCTTATTTCACAATCAGTAACCATTTTTATCTTCCCGTTTTTACCATATGCAGGCAGTGGTAGGTTTTTCTTAAGACCTTCTAAGGGAGTGAATACCACATCATCATCATCGTCAACGGTTGCTATGCCGAGATACTGTGGAAGAATTGCGTCTCCAATGCCGTCAATTCCCTGTATTATAGTGATTTCTTGCGGTTCACACTCCAACTTATTTCCCTTTGAATCGTAGCAACGAATCTCAAATAAATTTGTCGAATCTGCTTTTAGTCTTAATTCTAATGCATCGCCGTTCAAGTCAATCAAGACACGACCTGTGTTAAACTCTCCGTCGGTTCGAACCAAGTCAACGTATACGGCATCTTCTTCGTACCCCTCGCTTTTTTCCTTAAGGAACTTAACCGCAGCAAATTCAAATTCCTCGACAGATGTGCTTTTGACTGCGATTTGTAGTTGAATCTTAGAAGAATCGCGTCGCTGTTCCATCAAGTTCTCTGGTACATCTATGGTACTTCCATACAGCGCGGCTCCACATGCAACGGCTGTCATTGGATCAATACTTGTATCGACATTGGGAGTGACTTGTTCGCGGAGCATCCTTCTCAGAATGGGAGAATGGGTTGGGCCACCAACAAGAATCAAAGCACCAAGATCTTTCCCTGTAAGATTATTACGTTCCAATAACTTATTTGTTATGTCGATTGCTTTTTGGAAAATCGGGGCAGCAATAGGTTCAATGTCATCCTGTGAAATAGTTAGATCAAGTTCAAAGTCCTGACCGTTATCGTCACAGCCATATTCGTCACCTAAATCAGTTTGCAAAGCATATGTATCCTGGAATGATAATGCAATTTTTGCCTCTTCTGCCTTGGGTTTCCACATCGTGATAAAAGCATCTTTCTTAGCACATTCCAAAATGTCGTATTCACGAGACAAATAAGGAATGATAATTTGCTCGACAATTGCAATATCTATATCTTTACCACCAAGATGATTGTTTCCTGCAGTATCTACAGCCTTCATTATGCCATCCTCAATATGCATGAGGGCAGCATCGAAGGTTCCACCTCCAAAATCGAAAACCAACCAATATGCATTCTTCATCTTAGACGCCAATCCATACGCCACAGATGCAGCAACTGGTTCTTGGATAAGTTCATAGTGATCAAATCCAGCCATTTCTGCAGCACGTTTTGTGGCATCCTTCTGATTGTTGTTAAAAAGTGCAGGGACGGTAATTACTGCTTCCTTTACTTCGTCATCCAAAACATAGCTTCGTAGGGTCTTTAGCACTTCAGAAGAAAGCTGTTCTGGTGTGAGGTATGGGGATTGGCCACTTTTCTCCAGATTATAACTATACAGGGTCTCGTCAGTTCCCATTATTCGCTTAAACTCCACAAATGTATTGCGATGATACCCCTCTTTGACAAAACTTAAAGCCCAGTCTTTTCCTAATTGAGAGTATGCTTTTGCTCCAACGAGCATACGTCCCTTCGGATTAACTGTCACACAGGAAGGCGTGGTATCTCCCTGAACAGGACTTTTTTTAATAACGGCCTGACCATTTTCAAATCTTGCTATGGCAGAGTTCGTAGTTCCCAAATCAATGCCATAAATAATTTTGTTGTTTGTCATATCCTTATATTTTATTCGTTATATTCGATAATTACTTCTGCAGCTTGAATCAGTTTCCCTTGATAGGACACTTGTGGCTTAATAACCCGTTTAATGCGATTAGTAGCTGGCGGTAGTTCCGGATTCAGTTCCAACGTCCCAATCATATTGTCTCCTTCGTGATACGAATGCCCGACCAGATCGGGAATGTCGTACTGGTTGCTATTTAATGTGGCATATATGGACTTTATGCGGTTTTTTAACTGGGACACTCCCTTCACGGAATCATCCATATATTCAAGATTTTGTTGCATTCTTGTTATATCATTGATAATTGCAAGAATTACATCATGGTTTGTTACTGTCATATTCTCCATATCAAAATCATTTTATCATTGCAGCAAGTTTAGCCATTCCCTTAATTGGAAAGCTTAATATCCATATTGCGATACCTAATAATTGGAAAGGCATAGCGAAAGGCCAAGAATAAGTTTTTCTTCCCTGTACGCCAGCCCTCATGATATCATTTGACAAATTATATAGACTTTCTACACAATTGTCTAACCAATATAATCTTGTGTTATGTGGATCTTTTTGGAATTCTAATCCCCACATAATAATAGGGAAAAGAGCTATAAAGACCATGATTATTATACAAATATATCCCCATAATGGCATTGTTTCCATGAAATACTGCAAATTGTTATTCCAACTCATGTAGTACCACATTAACGCAAATGCGACGATAGAACAAACCGTTGCCAATGTCTTGTGAATACGCCGAGATTTGTTTTCTTCTTTGGAATAAGTCTTTCCTGAGTCTCCAAGATCCCCCAAATTTCCACGTCTCATGGCAGCCACCATATTGTTAGAAATAATGGAGTTGTTCCTTTCCAATCTTGATCTCGTTTCAGAAGACATATCCATACTCTTCAATTTTTTTAGTAGCCCAGAAGCAGAGATGGCTGTCGTAGCATCTTTATCTCTATTACATATCGCAATAATAACATTTAAAATGGCATTTACAGCGTTGTCAGAAACATTTTTGTATAAATCTGATTCTTTTCCGTTCTCAGTTTTTATGCATTCAACATACATCGAAATGTCAGTCTGAAGTTTTTCTGCTTGAGATAGATTTACCGATTTCTCGTCTATCTCCTTGAACTTCTTGTCAATCTCTTCTAGTAGTTTATCTGTTGATAATATCTGCTTGTTTCGCCTAAAAATATCCACATTCTGTTGGCACCGCTCTCGCAGATTCTCATCTATAGCGAAATTCAAGGCAGATGTAGCAACATACAATGATGTTTGTGGAGCTGCCCAGTCGTCTTTCTTGTCATTATTATAATGAATCGCGAACTCTAAAAGATTTTCTGCGATCTCATTGCTGAGTAATTTGTAGCGATAATTATCCTCACCAACGACCCGTTTAATTCGGAGCAGAATATTAGGCGCCTCTTTAATAATCTCATAATATGCAGAACGTCCCTTTTCAAAATCATTCTCGTTCAGATTTCCTGCTTTTCTCAACAGATCATCTATAGGTGATTTAAGAATACTAAATCCTTTATTTTGGTTGTACTCCTTCTCGTCATCAGTAACTTCATGCTTTAATATTAGATCCCCTTTCCCAGAGCCATACCTCATAATGTCCCTCAATGAAAGTTCTGACTCTGGAAAATCGTATAATGCGTCCCAAAATATATGTGACAATTCCTCCTGTGTCACCTCTGTTCTACCAGAAGTAACGGCAGAGACAAATTCTGAGCGATAAGTGTCATCAGTTATAATCTTATGAATACTAGTGATAGCTCCTATGTCTTTATGCTCTATCCATAATAAGAGTGATCTGTTTATTATAGCAGAGAAATCCTTCACATTGCTCCAAACGTCATACGCCTCGTCCCATTTCTGTTCAGATAATAATTTTAAAGCTTTCGCATCTGATGGTGTATAATTACAAAACCAAAACAATGCATATTTGATTCGCTCTTTATCTGATGCTATTTTTTGAATAGAAATATTAATGTTTTCGGATGTCCTGTTGGGTAAATCTGACCATGAAGATGGTGTTTGTGCTGCTAACTCCCAATCTCTGAGGATCTCTTTATACACTTCTACTTTGCTTCCATAAATCTTCTTATATAAATCTGAAGATTTCTGTATTTGTCCTTCTGAATATGCTATTCGATTCTTATAACTATTTATATAGTCAGTTATGTTGCTTGGGATAAGACGATCATTCTCAATGTTGGCAGTTTTGCCAACCTTTGCCATTACTTCTAGCTTACTTTGGTTCGCTCTAATGTCTCTTTCTGGCGAGTTACTCCATACTCCTAACACCCTAAATGGGTTATTGCCAATTATGTCTACACTCTTTAATCTTGTGTCAAGTACAGGATTATACGTTTCTCTAATCTTTTCTAATCTTTTTTTAGCTTCCTCCCCCTTACATTCTTTATATAGCGCACAAGCTTTATATAAAGAAATGGTTGTTCCAATTCCTTCTTCATAGCATCTGGCTAAATTGTATTTTGCTTGTTCATCACTATTCCTTCCTTTGTTATACCAATAGAAAGCTTCGTCATGATTTGAAGGAATTCCTTTGCTGACATCACGTTTTAATGTACGTTCAGCCAAGATGGGCGTATAACCCTTTTCATATATTCCACCTAACATATTTGCTGCTTTCCCGAATCCTTGTTCCGCTGCTTTTTCATACCATTCAACAGCGAGTTGAATATTTTTTGTGGTACCAAAACCATATTGGTAATACCGCCCTACATTGTATTGGCCGTATTTATTGCCTTGTTTAGCTGAACGTTCAAACCACATGAAGGCCTCTTTCAGGTTTTTGACAACGCCATCACCTGAAGAAAATGCACATCCAAGATCGTTTTGGGCGCCAGCATCGCCAGCAAGAGCATCAGCTCGTAATATTTCTATTTCTTCTTTTGTTTTCATGCCTTCTCAATTTAATACGTTGTCGATATCTGCATTCTGCAATACCAAATTACCATTTGTTACAGGATATAAAGTGTACTCCATGTATGCTGTCCTTAACTGAGTCCGGCCATCATCCATTGTTATCGTTTCCGACACCAATTGTATTGGCCCATCTTTTTGCATTATACCGCCTTCTACAAAGCCACCCGTAAACTGGCCAACCACCATATTGGGATTCCAGCCACTCCCAGAGTAAAAATACACATCATAAGTACCACTCGGGACATATAAACGCGCATTGTCTCCACCTTTGATATATATATGGTTTATATACCTATTATTGCTATGCCTTTTCACAATTGCAATGTAATCACTTGAACCTGAAGTCTTGAAATCAATGTAGTTTTTACCGGTTTGAGCTTTACCAAAATATGACGCATACGGCTTGGCTCCAGTCTCTAATGAGTTGTTACGATAGGCATCATATGAATTATAAGTGGTTTCATTAGATTCCTGATCAGAGCTGTAGCTAGTTTCATTGTCGCTTTCTACACTATAGGTAGAGTTGTCATCCGCTACTGTTCTGTTATTAGATTCGTTATCATAAGAACTTACATTTTCTTCGCTCTGATTGCTTGGATTAGAAGTATCAACAGCCTTTACCGTAGATACTGGAGGCTCGTATTCTCTGGCTCTTTGGATTGTAATTGCAACGAATCCAAAGAGAAACAGAATGCCAGCAATTGAAGCTGCTACTATTATTATTTTTCGTCGTTCTTCCTTCAAGTATTTTTTAGCTTCCTGAACATGAGACCCTTGTGGATAAAGCTTCACATAATTTTTATAGTCCTCTTTTGTTTTACAGACTTCAAACCTCTTGTCATCAATCAACTGATTGAGAGCTTTAACATATCTTCCGTTTGGATATTGATGGAAGTATGTTTCGTATTGCCCAGTTTGGAGAGCTTGAGAATAATACAAGTTTTCTATTTTAATTTTGGCCTTAAGATGAAGTGTCCCCGACGGATACAGACTGACAAATCTGCAAAAGTCTTTTATGGTCTGACAACGATTAAAAGCCTCCAATTCTTCCTTGTCTTTTATCTCCTGAATATTCTTTATGGCTTCTTCTCGATATAAGCCATTGGGGAATTCCTTCAAATATTCTGTCCAGCCTTCAATGTTATGACACATCTTAAAAGATGCCAAATCCAAGCGCCCCAGCACAACTGATTTCTTGGGATGATCAGGCCATAGTCGCAATATAGTGCGATAGTCATAAACTGTTCCTAATGTACCTCTTCCTAGAAGCATCCCATCTAATGAGTCAAGTATTTTCTGGTCGTTATGACTATTGGGGAACTTCTCTTTATACGCAAGTAATGCTTTTGCCGTTAATGAATAATCCTTTGGATATTCGTCATCTTCTATTTTCCAAATACGCTGAATGGCTTCCTTAAAATGGGGGCTTTCAGGATAGGAAAGTGTAAAATCTACTAAGGAATTATAATCATTGCATGATTGATAAATATCGTCATGGCTTTCAAGTGAAATAGATGGCTTTGTAGCACCTACTTTAACCTTATTACGTTCGGTGCAGTTGTCTATTTTATCTTTAAATTTGACAACCTTAGCAGTTCTGAAGTCATCTTCTATATCTAAAACACTAATATCAACACACAATTGTGTGGCTTGTCCAAGGGCGTTTATTAAGTTCGCTAATGCTATAACCTTGTCGTTTCTTGGATTGTTGAGTTTCCGTTCTGCTGAATCAATTTCTGCTTCGGATGCATAAAGTGCGTTATCAGCAATCTGTGTGGAAATGCGTCTGTAATATGGGTCGTCAGCACCCAAAATCGTTTTAATTTCAATCAGAGGGCTGACACAATTGCGTAATAACTGTAAAGACCACCGGGTCTCATTTGGTTTACTACAGAAGGTTTCTATTTCTTTTCGTATAATTGTTGAGAACGTACTGACCCGAGATGGGGCAAGAAATTGCAGCTCTTTTTTAACCTCTTTCCCAAAAGTCGTACACTCATCTTTTACCTTACTTGAGTAAGACAATCGATAGATTTCTCTTAATAATTCTAGTAGTCTCTCAACTGGCTTTGCCTCCCAAAACCGTGTGTCTTTATAATATCTTTTGCATGCAGCCAAGACGGCTTTTGCATATTTTGATAACACTATCTGTGCTTCAGCATTTGGTTGCTTTGTTTGTAAGTTACTTGTTTCCTTAATTACTTCAATAACTGGTTTGGCAACATTATGTGCCGATGTTATTGACGTATAGCCATTATTTTCCTTACCAAACGATTCCGTCTCAGATAATTTTTGGAGATAATTAATGGACTCTTTGTTGTATACCTTGGATATGAACTCTAATGTATTATTATGTCCTTCTTCGCGATTACAAATATCCCTTAGACGGGACCACCATACGAATGGAGAACATTCGTATTCATCCCTATAGCCATCCTCTAATTCGTTAAGGAATTTTTCTTTAGTAGATTCGTTGGGGGCTTCATCACACTCAAATAGGCGGATAATATATTCGGAGGCCAACTCTGTATTATCGGCATATAATGCTCCAATAATAACGTTAACTATACCGTCTTTGCTACTCTCACCCAAACCTGAACGTATTAAATCGACAGGAGCTTTTGCTTCTGTATTTAATGATTCTGTCCGATGTATCCATAAACAGGAATAGAAGTCCTGACTGGACTCTGTTGCTAACAACGAGATTGCATGTTCTAAAGACTGATCTGAACGATTAATCGGCCCAAAAATGTCAGTAAAATCACTGTCAAAAAAGCAATCTTTTCCAACTTTGTTGAACGCACGAATTCTTGAAATGTTTGCTGTTTGTGTCCTTATTGGATCATTAGCAAACATTCCTAAAATTCTATATGGGTTGTGCGTAATAGCTTTCATAAATGCGCTATCGTGAAAACATTCTGTTTACGTCTGATTCTACTAGCAAATCTTTGATATCAACTTCAAGGAGACGAGCTATTTCCAGAAATGTCTCTATGCTGGGCTGTGTGGTATTGGTACACCATTTCGAGACTGTTGCAGGGTCTTTGCCCAGTGTTTCAGCCAACCATTTACTAGTCTTTTCCTTTTCGACTAGAACGAGTTTTAATCTATTAACCTTTGCCATCTGTTAGTAATAATTGAATTTTTCGCAAAGATAGTGAAATTTGAGCAAAAAACCTAATTTTGCTCGAATTATTTTGAAATTTTCACAAATAGGCGAATGAATTAAAAAAAGGACGAGAATAGTAATCTCGTCCTCCAAATAATTGCAATTACAAACCTAGCCCTCGTTTCTTGGTACCATCCCAATTTGTCAGTTCATCAGCATTGCCATTACTGCCACCAACAGACTGGCCACCTGTTGAGAGTCTCATTTCTGATGCGAG
>AUXO015067724.1_pt1 | contig 13339 bp, 10 predicted proteins | sample 768731 | NCBI WGS metagenome assembly AUXO01 (sample SAMN02715735, study PRJNA202380) | gut metagenome | biome: sheep rumen | host: Ovis aries | place: New Zealand: Palmerston North
CGGACAATTTCCCTTTAATACAAAACTGCGGCAAAAAAACTGTCTTTATGTCAATTACACCTGATTATCAGGCGAGATGGTCACCGGGTACGGGGTTATTTATATAGACAGGGTAAGACTTCGAAACGGGCTCATTATAATAAGCAGCGATAAGTTTTCTGGCGATGATAGTGGTTGATGAACCCCACTCACCTCTCTCTACAACGAGAGCGACAGCAATTTCCGGGTTATCTTTGGGTGCGTAGCAGACGAACAGACCGTTGGAATACTCTTTTCTGATCTTCTCGAATCCCGTCTCGGCCGTTCCCGTCTTACATGTAACCTTTATCGGGAATGACGAAAACTGCTTCTGAGCCGTTCCTCTCCAGTAATCCGAACCTTCAGTAACGCAGACCATCGCGTTGCGGACAGCCTGTATATTCTCTTCCGGGATACCGATATCAACGGATTCAGCCTGACCTTTATAAAGGACCGAACCGTCACTAGCAATTACAGAATCAATAATATAAGGCTTTACAAGCTTATTTGTAGCTATTCCGGCTACGTATCTGCAAAGCTGAAGGATCGTAAAACAGTTATCGAACTGACCGATAGAAACCTGGGCGGTATTTGACGGGAACCAGATCTTGTCGTATTCGGATTCATGAAGGAGTCTCTTTGTCTCTCGGCTGGACATAACGCCCTTGATCTCACCGGGCAGGTCGATCCCGGTCTTAACACCGAGACCAAATCTCTTTGCCATGTCGGAGATGTTATCGATACCCGTACTTACACCCAGTCTCATGAAATAGATATTGCAGGACGTACCCATGGCACTGTCAAGGTTAAGCGGGCCGTGACCGCCGACACGATACTCGAGGCAGCGGAATATCCATCCGTCAACGTCCAAAGGCGAAATACATGTGATCCAGTTGGATTCCGGCGTAATAGTACCGCTTTCAAGTCCTGCAAGAGCCGTGATCGGCTTGAAAGTTGAACCGGGAGCATACATCGACATGATGGCACGGTTCCACAAAGGCAGATCCGCCGCGGTCATTTCAGCATACTCATCAAGTCCGAGATAGTATTTAACCTGTTCGGCTGCCTGCTGATCACCATAGTTAGCCAGAATAAAGTCATTCGGGTCATAGTTAGGGTAAGATCCCATTGCAAGGACAGCTCCGGTCTTTACGTTCATGACGACAAAAGCGCCTGAACTCGCCGTTTTGAAACCTGTATGGTTTCTAGCTTCTTCTTCCTGGGCATCGTTGATATAAGTCTTAAGGGCATCCGTTCCGACTTTCTGCAGTTTAGAATCTATCGTCAGATTAACGGTTGCGCCTGCTTTGGAAGGCACACCGTAGTTTGAAGGGACAAACATTCCCTCCTGCCCTCTTTTCGTCCAAATGTTATAAGGCGTGATGCCGCTGTCACCGTGAAGATATCTCTCCATCTGTGATTCAACACCTGATTTTCCTACCATATCGTCATTCGTATAGCCGAACTTGGACAGATCCTGGAAGGTAGTCTGCGATATCTGTCCGACATAACCGAGCACGTGACAGGCATAAAGAGCTTCAGGTGCATATGTTCTTGCATAACCCTTGCCGCAGACGATACCCATGTAGTGATAATTCTCTTCATTGAATATCTTTATAAGGTCTTCCGGAACGTCAGTAGCTATCTTGATAGGTGTTCCTTTAATAAAAGCCCAGTTATCTGTAAAAATCTGATATCTGATCCTTAATATCTTATAAGCTTCCTCTATCGTATATCTGTTGTCCAAGTTGAATTTCTGTCTTAGATAAAGGAAAAAGACATTCGGATCCGTCTTAACATATTTATCCGAATATGTGACGATAACGCCCTGGGCATAGTCCTCGAGAGCAAAGAGATTTGAATTGCTCTGCCAGGCCCTTATCTTCTCCTCTTCCTTAATGAATGTCGGATTAGGATCCATGGTAAAGTACTGGTCAAGTTCCGATATAGAGATGCAGTGGTACTTGTCGAAAAGGTTTGCCAGCTCAAGACAAAGCGTGTTAAGTTCACTGTCGCTAAGGTATGCATTGGCGAGCATGACGGTGTTGTACTCGATGGAAGATGCAAGTTTTAAGCCCCTGCTGTCAAGGATATCTCCCCTCGGAGCTTCCGAAACATACTGTCTTAATACACCCGACGAGCTTTCAGACATAGTCTTCTGGTAATCAGAGAACTGCAGACTTGCAGTCATAAAGAGGATAGCGACTCCGAAAGAACAAAAGATGACTGCCAAAACAAGGAAACGGTTGCTGAACAACGAGACGAGGCGTCTGAAAAAGCCACCCTTGTCGTTATTTCCGCCGTTATCCGAATTGCGGTCAAATGCGCCGTAATCTTCTATCTTCAGATTTGTAGCCATGAAGTATCCTCATTAGTCATAATAACATCATCTGAAGTCTTTCTTTGCTCAGACAATGATACAGGACCTGCAAATCTCATAAGCAGGATCAAAGGAATGCCTGCAATAAGATTAAGCAAAGTCTGAAGAAGGCATGATCTCACAACGATCTCATAGAAACCGAGCTGATAGCTTCCTGCTGAAGGAATGATGATCGTCCAGCTGTAAGCGAGAAAATGCCCGCCGATCTTATAGACCAGCGTGCAGAATGCGATCGAAACAAAGGCAAACGGTACGTTTCTATGCATTCTCTTTGTAAAAAAGGATGACGATAATGCTCCTGCAAGAAACATAACGAGCATTCCGATCCCTGCAGTAACATGGACCGTCCCGTCAAATCCAATAATTGCAATAGGTGCAAGGCAGTCTCTTACGATGCCGGTAATCAAACCTACGACGGCTCCGTCAATGAATCCATTGAAATATCCGGTCAGAACCACAAAAACAAAAGCCAGGTCAGCTGTCTGGCCTAAAAAGCCAAGCCGGCTCGGATAAGATACCTGCAATGAAGATAAAAGCAGGATATATACCGCATAAACTATTATCTTTCGGATAAGTCTACGGCGATCCATCAGCCCTGCCCGCCTGCAACCGGTGCAGACGATTCTGAAGCTCCGGGAACTCCCTCCTTCTTATCATCCGCATTAAAAGGAATCATTACGAATACGTCCTCAAGCTCTCCGATATTAGAGAAAGGCCTTAAAGTAGCTGTAACTTCAATAGGATTCGAGTAATCAACGGAAACAATGGTACCTATAGGAATACCGTCCGGGAACAGTCCGCCTTCGCCTGAAGTAACGATAACTGTTCCGGGTTCGAGCTTAATGCCTTTATCGAAAGCCTTTACACGGCAAAGACCGGATTTCTTCAGGACAGCATCACCGCTTACGATGACAGAAGCACCGTTAACTTCGTTTACTTTGCCGGATGCGGAGAACCCTTCATGAAGAAGCGGCAGGACCATTGAATTAGAGCCCTGTGTCTCAATAACGCGGCCTACAAGGTTCATCTCCGTATCAACGACCGGATAGGACTGACCCTGCTCCAAAACGATACCCTCGTTTTTGCCTGCATTGATCCTGATTACAGAGAACCATTCATCGGCTTCTCTGGAAAGGATCGAAGCGCCATAGATATCATAATTGCTGAATGTATCCCTGATATGGAAAGCATTCTTAAGCTCTTCGTACCTGATGGCGGCTTCCTCGTACTGGTTGAGCCTGTACTTAAGGTCAGCGATCTCTTCCTTCAAAGTTTTATTCTCTTCCCTGATCGCAATTCCGTCAGCAATGGCTGCCCAAAAGTCAGAGAACGCATTTCCCGTAGCCTTTACGCCTTTTTGAGCAGGTGAAACTGCATTTGAAGACAGTCCGACGACGCCTTTAAGAGGACTTCCCGGCAGGAAGCTCAGAACGATACCCGCTATCAGGAGCAAAGATACCGAAAGAACGATAAACCATTTCGCCGTCAGTAGCTTCTTCAAAGCAACAGCACCTTACCTTTAAACCTTCTTGCCGCAACAATTCTTATACTTCTTGCCTGAACCGCAAGGGCACGGATCGTTTCTGCCGATCTTGTCAGAGTGAGCGATGTTTGCAACACGGTAATCGTGGGTGATCTCCTTCATCCTCTCAACAGTGAGAACGTTCTTCCATGCAGGGATGTTATAAAGCCAGTCAGCCTTTGCATCGTGCATGTTGTAGTAAAGCTTCTCATAATCTATGTCGAGGCTGATCTCAGTCTCATCAACGATAGCTTCGAGATCGAGAGCGTCGCCGTTCTTAAGGCTGGACTTGATGCCATCGAGGAAACCTATAAAGATCTCCATGTTTGAGGCATTGAATCCGAACTTTCTTGAAAGTGCGAGAACCTGACCGTTAAGAAATTCAGCATTATCAGGATATGCTTCGAGGATCTTCTCATAGCAGCCCTTCTCAAGCTGATAGTAACGGTTAACATACTCGATGTACTCCTGCTCATTGGAATTGTTCTCAGATCTCTCGATCCATGTCGTATAGTAGCTCATTTATATATCCTCCTAATGATTTACAGATTTGAAGCGACAGCCTTAAGGAAATCAGCAGTATTAACAACCTTCTTATCCGGATGGTCGAGAAGGCTGTTAAGATCTCCGGTAATTATACCTGATTCTATTGTGGAAACGGCACTCTTTTCAAGTCTTGCCGCAAAATTCTCCAAGTCGGAAAGGCCGTCCATCTGGGCGCGCTTTCTGAGTGCTCCTGACCATGCGAAAAGCGTAGCCATCGGGTTTGTGGATGTCTGCTCACCCTTGAGGTATCTGTAATAATGTCTGGTAACAGTACCGTGAGCAGCCTCGAACTCGTAAACTCCTTCGGGTGAAACGAGTACGGAGGTCATCATCGCAAGGGAACCGCAAGCTGAAGCGAGCATGTCGCTCATAACGTCGCCGTCGTAATTCTTGCATGCCCAGACAAAACCGCCGCTTGAACGCATGACTCTTGCTACGGCATCATCGATAAGCGTGTAGAAATATGTGATGCCTGCTTCAGCGAACTTAGCTTCGAACTCTTCATTGTAGATCTTCTCAAAGATGTCCTTGAAACGTCTGTCATAGACTTTCGAAATGGTATCCTTAGTGGCAAACCAAAGATCCTGCTTTGTATCGAGTGAATACTGGAAGCATGATTTTGCGAAAGCGGAAATAGACTTGTCCGTGTTGTACTGGCCCTGGAGAACGCCGCCGCCTGTATATTCGAATACAGTCTGCTTTTCCTGTCTACCGTCGGGATAAGTGACAACAAGATCAGCTCTTGCGGGGCCGTCTACCAGGAATTCGGTATTCCTGTAAACATCGCCGTAAGCATGACGGGCAATAGTGATCGGCTTCTCCCAGCATGAAACGAAAGGCTTGATGCCGTTTACGAGGATCGGGCTCCTGAAAACCGTACCGTCAAGGATGGCTCTGATAGTGCCGTTAGGGCTCTTCCACATCTGGTGGAGGTCATACTCGGTCATTCTCTGGGCGTTAGGTGTGATGGTTGCGCACTTAACAGCTACGCCGAGTTCTTTTGTCCTGTTGGCAGCATCGATGGTAACCTGATCTGCGGTCTTGTCCCTGTTGGGAAGTCCCAGGTCAAAATACTCACTCTTAAGGTCTACGAACGGAAGGATGACGATATCTTTGATCTCTTTCCAGATAATCCTGGTCATCTCATCGCCGTCCATCTCGACGATTGGTGTCTTCATCTCGATCTTACTCATATATTTCTCCTTGAATAATAAAAGTCCAATAAGCGATTTTAAGTCTTTACCTTTAATGCGTCAATTGTTACCTGTCACCTGTCGCTGCTTTTACCAGGATAATCTCCAAAGCATACCTCTCGTCTATCAGGCCGTGTTTAACGTCCGAATCAGACGCACATGCTGAAAGATAAGTCTGCAAAAGTCTCGGCATCGTAAAGCTCTGGGCTTGTCTGACTAGCTTTCCGGCATAAAATTCGTTCATTCCGGCCTCTGAAACAAGAACTCTGGCGTCTCCTGCCTCTTTTGCCATGATAAGGCGCTTCAAGTGGTTTAATACCTGAACTCTTATCTGAATGAGCGGTTCTCTCATGGCAATGAGATTATTCAGCGTTCCAAGAGCTTTTGCGGGATTCTGGCTTCCGCACGCATCCATGATGTCAAATATCCTGCCGCTCAGATCCGGAGGACAGCAGTCTTCGATGATATCATCGGTTACCCTGCTGAAACCTGCGTTTTGGCAGTAAAGCGCGATCTTAGCTACTTCACCGGAAATTGTGAGCATTCCTGATCCGCATCTTGAGATCAGCGATCTGGAAGCGCTGCCGTCAATAGTAAGGTTATATTTGGCAAACATCCTCCCGACTCTGGCTGAAATGTCATCTTCCTCCATGGCACCCATTGAAACTACCGTGCCGTTCTGAACAAAGGCTTTAAAAACTTTTCTTTTGGCATCAGCCTCATCCTCAACGAAGATCACGACCGAAGATGAAGGGATATTCTTAAGAATCTCCAGATCCTTATCTGTAACCTCCTTACCTGTAACTCCCGACTGCCTGATTATTACGAGACGTCTGTCAGACATCATGGGCGGCATCGAGACCATCTCATCGAGCCTGTCAAAACTGAACTGGTCATCGCTCCTTGTGTCGATAACGCTGAAATCGATGCTTTCAGCGCCTTCTGTGATATATTTCTTCTTCGCTGTCTTTAAAGCTCCGTCGATCAGGTACTGCTCCTGACCATATAAAAGGATCAGCCCGAGAGAATCCGGGTGATTCAGGAGTTTGTCAAAGAACTCTTTATATCCGATGACGCCCTTGGGAAGACCTTTGGCTTTAGCCATTGGATTTATCCTCCTTTTTGGCTTCAACGACCCTTCCTTCGGGATAGTAGATGTTAACGTCAACGTTGGCGTTGATTCCGGGTATCTTTCCAGTTGCACTGAACTGCCAGAAATAGAACTTTCCGACATAAGAAGGCTGTGTCTTCCAGTCAGCGAGCCAGATCTTATGTCCGCCCGGTCTGAACCAGTTCCTGAGGAAGTAAGGATTTGCGTAGATCATGGCCTCATATCCGTAGCTTTCCATCTCGGAACAGAACAGGTAGAACATGTTGTTGAGGTCAGATGAGTTCATCTTGAGTTTCTGGAATCCCTTCCACTTCTCAAAGTCGTAAGCTACGGGGAAATCGATCTCTTTGCCCTTTAAAGCCTTTGCAAGCTCGGCGCAGTGCTCTTTCATCAGCTTTTCCGTGTTGTCTACGCTGTAGTAATAGACGCCGACAAGGAGTCCTGCAGCTTTGGCTTTCTTATAATTCTCCTCGAATTTGGTGTCGATACCGAACTTGCCGTTGTTATAGATAGCCATACGGATAATGACAAAATGGCAGCCTGCATCTTTTACCTTCTGAAAATCAATATTACCCTGATATTTCGAAACATCTATGCCGATATAGGCATTTCCGGAAGCATATTTGTCCTTAAGATCCGAAAAATTATACTTTTTCTTGGTAGTATTGCTCGAGCTGCTCTTGCTCGAAGAAGACACGGGTTTCTTCGTGGGAGTAGGCTTCTTGGTATAAACTTTTACGGTAACATCGATCGTCTTGCTGTTGCCGGCATCGTCAGAGATCGTCATCTGGATCGGATAATCGCCTACCGTGTTTATATCGACATCACCTGTGACCTTGAGTTCAACCTCCCTGTCAGTGTCATCAATATAGCCGACATATTCGTCAGCAACGAACTCCTTGCCCTTGAGCAGTTGGATGGTCCTGGGATAGCTGATAAATACGGGAGCTTCCGTATCAACCTCCGGAGGATCCATATGAAGCGATGCGGGAATTGTCTCTTCGGTAGTGGTAGTCTCAGATGATTCATCGGAAGATGACTCCGAACCGGAATCTGCAGGCAAAGTAGATTCAGAACTTGTGCCGTCCTTAGTTGTTACATATTGATATTGGTTCGCATTGAGCATGCATCCCTGCATCAGCATAACGGCAGACATGCAGACAGAAAGCGAAAGAGCCTTTATTTTCAAGCTTTTATTCATTAATTCCGAACTCCGTCTTAAGTTTCTTGACTAATTATAACAAAGATAACTATATTTAAAGTCGGAAATAGTGAGGAAATAAGAAACAATATGACCTATGTTATACTTCGATTGAGGAGAGTGAAATGGATTCCCGCGGGTTAAACAGATCAAGGCGTATTACCGTTATTGCTGCAGTAATCCTTGCTGCTTTATTCGTTTCGCTCGTATTTGTTACTCTATTCCCACGTATACGCAAAGAAACAGTCATTAAGGGCATTACGGAGTTCAAGACCGAATCATTGGCTCCCGCAAGCACATCCGAGCACCGTTTTAAATGCACAATGTCCGGATTTGACTCAATGGCGTTCTTCATAATGGGCGGTGATGCCTCATCTCTTACTGTAAGCGTCTATAACACTGACCTTGCTCAGGATGTCCTTAAAGATGTCCGCATAACCAATGATATGTGCACTCCCGAAGGCAAAGGCACCGTTATCAGGCTTAAACGGCCTGACGGAAGCGGATTTCCGGCCGGGCATTATTCAGTTACCATCACTAACGGTTCATCATCTCCTGCGGAGCTTGTAGTCGAAAAGGAAGACTCATCGCTTACTGTAAGACTTTTCGTAAATACGGTCATGGGATATGTTGTGTTTGCGGCTGTCTGCATAATGCTCTTCTCGTTCGCTGCAACCTCTTTATGCCTGTATCTTAAGTCGGGAAGCACTTCCTCTCTTTCTACCGAGAAGCTCTTTTTGGCAGCCGTTATCCCTTTAAGCATTGCCTGCATATTCCTTATCCCGCCCTGGAGCACAGGAGACAGCGAAGCTCACTATCTCGCCTGCTACCGTCTGTCCAATCTTTTCCTTGGCCAGCACGGGAATACCGAATGGATGGGGCGCTCTGATGATGTTGTATTTTTCAGGGATATCTGGTGGAATTCCACGACACCCACAACAGGTGCTTACGAGGTCCTGAAGAGGAACTTTCAGACTTTTGCTGCCGATAAGACTTTGATCGAAATGACGGCAAGATCTGAAAAGATGAACTACTATTCCGTTTTCTGCTATATTCCGCAGACCTTTGCGCTCGTAATAGGCCGTCTTATAGGCTTCGGGCCTGTTTTTAACTGCTATCTGGTTAAAGTATTTACTGCAGTCTTTTACACATGCTTATCTTACAGGGCGATCAGGAAAGCCCCTTACTTTAAAGAGATCATTGCTTTATGTGCCGTTCTGCCCTCCTCTCTTATGATGAGCGGAGCTTTTTCCTATGACCCGATGGTCATTATCACTTCACTCAATTTCATAGCTTCCGTACTCTTGCTCAGAGAATCACCCGAAGAAAAGAAGCCTCTTGTATTCGCTTGTATCTGGGCATTTATCTTAGGAGCCGTAAAAGGTGGCGGATATCTGCTTCTTCTGCCCCTGCTCCTCATGGTTCCTGCCCGGAAGAAAGGCCTTAAGCACATCGGCAAGTTCCTTCCTATGGTTTTCGGATTATTCTCAATCGCTCTCTTTTGGAGCTTTTTCCTATGACCCGATGGTCATTATCACTTCACTCAATTTCATAGCTTCCGTACTCTTGCTCAGAGAATCACCCGAAGAAAAGAAGCCTCTTGTATTCGCTTGTATCTGGGCATTTATCTTAGGAGCCGTAAAAGGTGGCGGATATCTGCTTCTTCTGCCCCTGCTCCTCATGGTTCCTGCCCGGAAGAAAGGCCTTAAGCACATCGGCAAGTTCCTTCCTATGGTTTTCGGATTATTCTCAATCGCTCTCTTTGACATGTTCCTGCCCGACCGCACCCTTTACCAGTTCGGCAGCAAAGGAAACGGCTTCATGACCGCTTCATTCGCGCTTGAGAACCCTGTATCTTATCTCGTAATGACCATTAAGACTTACGGAAGGTTTGCAGGCGAAATGCTTGAGGATCTGTTCGGTTCCAAGCTATGCTGGGGTGAGAAAACGATCCCGTTTGCATTCAGTCTGATCATGCTGATCGTCCTGCTGATAATCGCAGCATCAGATGAAAGACTCGACGGATTTAAGAAAAAGGACATCCTGATAACTTCTTTAGTTGTCTTGATCGCACTTTTGTCCACACCCGCAATGCTTTTAAGCTGGACTCCCGAAGGTTCCGACGTGATCTTGGGCATCCAGGGACACTATTTCCTTCCGGTTCTTCCGTTATTTGCCATCATCACCGGAAAAGGTCTTAGAACCATTGCAAAAAAGGCCGGAACATCAGGTGCGAAAGCACTGAAAACATTTCATTCCGCATCTTATCCGGTAATCGTGATAATGACCTTCTATGCATTCTATTTCATAATGCATCTGTACCTGACCAGATAAAGCGCAAGATCAATAGAATTCCAATATCACGGCGCCGTCAATATCGGTCCTGTAAACCTCACTTCCGGTTTTAGCAAGTCTTTCAAGTGTTTTGGGCGAAGGATGTCCGTAAAGATTATTCTTCCCGACCTGAATGACTGCAATCTCAGGCTTTGAACTGCCAAGGAAAGAGCTGCAGCTCGAATATCTTGATCCGTGATGGGATACCTTCAGAAGATCAACATCTCGTACCAAATCTGAAGACACAAGTATTTCTTCGGTTTCAGCATCGATATCACCGGTGAAAAGCATTGTCTTTCCGCAGCAATCGAGAAGTATTACAAGACTTCCCGGATTGCCTCCCGTCTCGCACTTTTCAGGATATATGACCATCAGCCTGACATCTTCAGACAATTCAAACACATCTCCGGCCTTAGTCTGCTTAAGATTCCGCCTGAAAGCTTTTGGATCAGCTTTTCTCGACAGGAGCGACTTATCAAAAGCTTTTGTATCTGAATCAGAACCGACAAATCCGGTATATATACATCCTATACGGCCTGCCTGATCAAGTGCTGCGATGCCGCCTGCATGATCCTGGTCCCAATGTGTCATGAATGCAATATCTACGCGGCTTATACCATAATAATCGAGCAGATCAGAAACATTCTTTTCGCCTTTTTCATAAGTTCCGCTGTCGATAAGACATGTGGTACTCCCTGCTATGATCAGACAGCAGTCTCCCTGACCTACATCTGCAAAGATCACTTCAGCCTTTACATGTCTTACGAAGCCGGAAATCAAAAAGCCCGTACTGACCGCCAGAAATGCGCATGAGACCTTTAAAAGGAGTTTTCTGACCGAGAAAGGCGGCAGGAGCAAAAGAACTAAAAACATCCAGAAACTCAATATCAAAACCGTACTCAAGGGCCTTCCTGATGATGTATCCAAAACAATGCCGCCGCCTGTTCCGACAGTCTTTCTCAAAAGACGTAAGAATAAGCATGAAGGCGCTGAAAAGGCATATGAGAAATCTTTTGGAAATACGGTGGTTAAGACGACTCCCGGAATGAACATCATACAAACACATTTAGCAATGATTCCGCCCAATGCCTGAACAATAAACTGAACGATACCATATCTGCTGTTTACCAATGTTGAGAACGGCATAGTTCCAAGCCATGCAGCAGCCTGCGCGCTCAAAGCCGTTAAGATGCTCTTTTTAACCTTCAGGAATGCCAGGTTACCTGATATCCTGCCTGATAAAAGTCTTATGGCAATGCAGGCCGAAAAACTGAACAGGAACCCCGTTCTTGCAGCACAGAATGGATCGGCAGCCATCATGATAAGAGCGGCAGCTGACATTGCCGAGACAGTATCCTTACCTGCAAATGCTGTAGAAGACATAAACGCTGCCCTTGTAACTGATTCACTCCATCCTGTGACACAAGCAATCATTAACGATAAAATCACATAGATAACTGAAGATCTTCTCCGGTCAGGGACCAGAACATTCAGAAAGAACGGCAAAACAGCCAGAAAGCCTGCGAAATGAGTACCTGACACAGCCAGGAGATGTGAACACCCTGACAAAGAAAAATCCCTGATCATACCGTCTTGTGCCAGTGACGAATCACCAAGACAGACTGCGGCCAACAGAGCCTTATCTTCACTGTCCCTGCCATATGTGAATCTCTCAAACAGTTTTTCACGGACCCGATAACAAAGATCCGGAAACGAAAGCAATGTTTTCTTTATTCCCGAAACCTTTGAAACCAATGAATATGAATCTGCATAGAACAAATACCTGATGCCTTTGCTCTTCAGATACGCAGGATAATCAAATTCACCGGGATTTCCCGGGCTTTCAGGCACTTTAAACTTTCCGGAAACAACAAAAACGTCTCCTGTGAAAGTCTGCGGAACCTCAACATCCTTTCCAAACCTTAATTCAGCATTGATTCCTTGTATCACTACATTGATCCGGTCAGAGCCTGAGAGTTTTCTCTCGCACGAGATAACTGTTCCGTTGTAGTATCCGTCTTCACTTTCATTCAGAGGAACACCCAGGACCGATGTTATGCGGATGCAGCAAGAAATTATCAGGACAATGCTGATCAAAGAACAGTAGAACAAGAGATATTCACTCTTTCTACATGAATAAACACATAATGCAGCGAGAAAGACCGATAAAACGAACATTGGAATCAGATTCTCAGACAGATAAGTCAAAGAACATGCGGCAAAGAGCATAAACGCAGGAACCGGCAAAGGTCTTTTAAGCATGCGTTCCACTATTGTTTCAGATGCTATGCCTGCCGGAGTTCTTGGAATATCGGGTTTAATTCTGATAAAATCTGACATGATTTGATTTTAAAGAGTATCAAGCTCAAAATCAGCGTCAAAATACCTACAAAAACCGACAATTACCGACAAGGTGAACATACTTATGAACGATATGAACATCAATTTTAATAATATGAAATTCAAGATCACTTGTGCTGACGTTAAAGGTCTTCCGGTGACTGATCTTCCCGAGATCGTGATCTCAGGCAGGTCCAACGCCGGAAAGTCCTCTCTTGTCAATGCTCTGGCATCTTCCAACAAGCTTGCGAGAGTTTCTTCCAAGCCCGGAAAGACCAGAGAGATCATATATTTTGATCTTGACGGAAAAGCTTTGGTTGCAGACCTCCCCGGATACGGTTATTCTGCTGCTTCAAAGGAAGTAACCGCAAAGTTTTCAGACCTTTGTGACAACTATTTCAGATGCGGAAGAAAGATCTCTCTTGTTCTGTTCCTCATGGACATAAGGAGGACTCCTTCTGAAGAAGACATCGGAATGCTCGAATACCTTAATAATGCGGGTATTCCCTACATCTTGGTGCTGACAAAATGCGATAAATTCTCCAATGCCGAGATCAGAAAACAGCTCGGAATCCTGTCAGAATATTTTGATTTTAAGGATGAAGCCCTTGTTTTTGCTGTATCTTCCAAGGATAAGAAGGGAATTAACGACTTAAAATCCGCTATTTCCGGCATAATTAGCGCGGACTAACTA
>AUXO017317803.1_pt1 | contig 13338 bp, 3 predicted proteins | sample 768731 | NCBI WGS metagenome assembly AUXO01 (sample SAMN02715735, study PRJNA202380) | gut metagenome | biome: sheep rumen | host: Ovis aries | place: New Zealand: Palmerston North
GCAAAATCTTCAACGAAGAGCGGAGCTTCATAACTACATATGAAGGATTGCAAAGCGGACCAAGGGGACTCCTCATCCTCCGAGCAGAGATGCTTGATGCGGAAGAAGTACGTATGCGCCGATATGAGATTATTGAAACTGAATTCGCGTGATGCTATCGTCGAATCAATCTTCATTACAATGCTATCAGAAGCAAGTCCGTCTTTATCTGCTGCATACAGCTCAATGGATACGGAGTCGCAGGCATCTTCAGGCAGATTCCATGCAATGGAAGCATTATGTGCAGAAACATTCGTAATTCGAATATTGTTAGCTGCAGTACAGAAGGTTCCCTTAACGATTTCCATATCATCTACATAGAAGTAACTAGTAGCAGTTGGTTTAAGTGCTGCAATAGCAATGTGGCCCTTACCAGCATACTTTGCTAGAGGAATAGCATACTCTTGCCACCAGTTGTTACCGCTCTTATCATCTGTAATAAAGCGATCAGCCATGCTGGTGTTGATCGTTCCTGACCATACTTTATTATACGTGATGGTATCCAACGGAGTGAATGTCTCGAAATCCTCCACATTCGTCATCACGCCGATAACTAACGTACGACTGTAGCCGCTATTAACAGACGACAAGCGTCCTTTACCCTTAATATCTGCGTTCGTATTGGTGTTACTTGTGCTATAGAACTCAGCAGCACGTCCCCAGAAGTGGAGTGTCATCGAGTCAAGCGGGAAGGCCATATCGGGCAGTGCTACATATGCATTGTAGTAGGAAGCAGTAGTGTAGAAGCGTAATGCTTTACCATCCTTCTCATCATTACGTGCATATGCCTTTGCCGTTGTGGTAGCCCATGTGTTAGCATAAGCATACGGTTTATAGGACTGGGTGGTGGATCCTGTTATGCCATTTGCCCAGCAAGCCGGAATGTCGTAATGAGTAGTACCGGAGGAGTAGAATGGAACGAGATTATTTTCAAAATTCCATACAGCATCTTCCGCTTCTTGCGGAACACAAGGTGTAGTGAATGGGATACTGATCCAATCGCTGAATTCTTCGCCACCGCAATTCGAACGAACACGGAATGTATATGCGGTTTCAGCTTTGAGGGTGTCAACTTCGAAATAGAGTGTGTCGACAGTCGTGTTAACAACAATACTATCTTCTCCGGAAGTTGCTTTGGTTATGATTTGTACATCCCAAGCCTCTTTACCGCTACCCCACTTGAAAGCAGCCGTGTTGTATTTCAGTTTTTCATTCAATATTGAAGTTTGAACTGGGACAGCACAACCGGTCTCTTTCTCAACGATTACATCATCGATGTACATGTAGTTCGTTTGGTCGTAGTTAGTGGCAAACACAATATATTTACCTTCGCCTACTCCATACAGCGGAATAACTACTTCACGCCAGAAATTAGTTCCTTGTGGATCATCTGCTAACTTGGTAGCGGTTACTTCGTCAGCTTTGTAGGTAGTAATCTCTTTAAACGTATTGTAATCATACGGATCGGTCATATAACCGACAGTAATCGATCTACTATATGTACCCTTAGCGTACATGTTGGAATAAGCACCCGTGCTCTCATTTCCATAACCAGGACGAGCCTTGAAACGTAACTGCATCGAATCGAGATTACAATTGATTTGAGGCATTAATGTATATGAGCCCACTGTACTTGAACTGTAGAAACGCATACAGGTATCGCCCGAGAAAGAGTACCACGAAGTGCGCAGTTTGGATGTTGCATTAATGGAGTTGGCTTGGAGATAAGGAACATTGGAATTGCTGAAAGAACCACGAATCATTCCCTGCAACCAACCTTTCTCTTTCCAGTACGTAGAGTTGTTGTAATGCTCTTGCGTACTCTGAGAATCAAAGTTCCAGAACGCATCTGCTACCTCCACTAAATACAATGTCGAACCCTTAGCTGCTTCAGAAACCCAAGGCGAAACCTTATCACCACTGACGGCACGTACATAGAACTCATAGGAGGTACTCGGCAGTAAGCCGGTCAGTACACAAGCCGTAGTATCAAAGGTAGAAACCTCCGGGTTTTCCGGAATAGCTTCGCCTGCTTTAACGGCAACCACCTGCCACTGTTTGTAGTCTCCGATTGTCTGCTTCCAACTTAATTCAGCAGTAGTCGCATAGGTTCTACCGCACTCGATTGTTGCCGGCGCAAACACTTCCGGAGCTTCTACTACGCGTAGATTGTCCAGATAAGCATAAGCTACAGTCGTACCGGAACCGCTACCACCAAATTGACACAGTACCAGATGCTTGCCTGCTCCTTCATAGGTGTTAAGCGGCAACATCTCATGAATCCATGTTCCATAGTTCTCACCCGTATTAATGGTGTCCAGCCACTGAACAGTAGCCAGAACAGAATCCAGCGGTTCTGCATATTCGGCTATACCATAAGCAAGATTACGTTTGCTTGCCTCAGCCACTGTAGTCACAGAGGTCCTCCAGTCAAACTCAATCATTGCCTTGTTCCAATCGGCATTGATTACCGGCAGCACAGCCACAGCAGACTTAGCGGGTGTCGAAGCGGTGCCAAAGGTACTTCCGAGATACAAACCGTTGTCACCTGTTACAGTACCAGCCTTGTTAGCCGACGCGTACGGACGGCAATAGAATGCAGAACCAGAGAGGTATTCCTCAATGGCCTGGCCACCATAATACAGATTCCAGCAATCCACTCCGTCATACGGAGAAGAAGTACGAACCACTTTACCACTGAAATCGTTCTCATACGGCATATTGTATGAAAGCGGGCATACGGTATTAAACCAGCGCATGTTAGACCACAAGCTCTCAGACTCTTCGCCTACTGTCTGTACATATACATAATAGCGGGTTAGCATCTTCAAACCATCCACACGGACACCATTGCCTTGTACGAGCGAGTCCATCATGTCACCTTCTTCCGTAGCAGGATCAATCTTCTTGCTGGATACTTTGACCTTATATTTCGTGCCTACCGTATCCCAAGTCAGAATCGCGTACTTCTCGCCTACTTCTTCCGCCCAAACCTCAAGTGGCTCACGAACGGCGGCAATAGACTTGAATTCGATATTGTCCACATAGACGTAGTTAGCCAAGTCACCGGATTCCGAAAGGAACATGATACGGTTACCCTTATTTCCACGCCAATCGCCTTCATATTGGTCGAAACGAACGGTATAACGATACGCTTCGTCGAATCCATAGTTGGTTGCGACTGTTGCAAGGGATACCTGATTCAGTTTGAGTGTTGTCATCGGCTCGAACGTCGTCAAGTCACTTGCATTAGTTACCACGCCTACCGTCACTTCTTTAAGATATGCAGCCGAATTTCCTCCATGTGCATCAAACGAGATTTGATATTTGCTGATATCATCCGTGTTCATCGGCGGAGTGACAGCATAAGCACCGTCTGATGCCGTGGTATTGAACATATAGAGATATCCGTTTGTGTTGAAGGATGGTGCATTGGTAGTACCGGAACGTACACCCATCGTCCAGCATTCCTCGTTTCCTTTGACAGAGAAAGTCTCTTTATAGGTATCAATATTGACACTCTCGCACATGGTTGCAAACGACACCTCGTCACTCCATGCGCCGACCTTGTCATCGCATATTCCGCGTACACGGACATAATAGGTTGTATTGACTTTTGCTTTTTCGCTTATGAAAGCATACGGCATCGCATCCACTGTTTCCCACAGGTATACGATAGTACTGTCAATGGCAGCTCTATTCAGAGTGTCCAATCCGGCCTCGGTCATGGATTTGGCCGTCATCAGGAATTCCCATTTTGTAGAAACAGCCGATGTCCATTTAGCGGTAGCTCCCATCGTACCAATATTCTCAACTTCGACATCCATTACTTTCGGACACAAAGACAGCGGTTCCACCTTTACATCGTCGATGTAATAGTAGTGGTTTGCAGTTGAACGTTTTACCATGCAGAGACGCTTACCAGCCGATGAACCCACATATTCGTCTAAACGGACGATATACTCCTTCATAGCTGCCAGACCCTGTACCTTAACATAAGCGACATGCTCAAATACGCTCAAATCAGTAGCATCGACAGGGATTAGACCGATCTCAATCGTGTCATTATATCCTGCGTTTGCCGGTTTGAGCCACATGCTCAATTGCAAGGTGTTAATTTCAGCGTCTAATTCGGGTAAAGCCAACCACTGATCGGTCGTCGAAATGGTAGAAGCACCCATTACAAGAATGTTCTTTCCAGAATGTGTGTAGCCATCCAATGACGAGGAGCTGATGTTAGGATAGTATTGTGTATGCGAATAACTGCCTCCAGGGGTATAGGACTTCCATGGAGAACCGATCCAGCACGCAGGATACTGCTTGAACTGGGAATTAGCCGCATATGACTCCATATCATCGAAATAGGGGATAGGCTCTTTCTCGCGGCAATCCGTCGTGAAAGCATAATTGATGATACCTGGTAATGTGTCGGTGCCATAGATAGCAGAAATAGAAATCTGATAAACAGAAAGAGGCTCCAATCCAAGTTTTGCACCAAGACCAATCAGTACTGTGTCGATCACAGTTGTATCCGCTTGATATTGCAGAGAGTATGTGCCATAACTATCTGTGCTGACAGCAACCGCTTTCATTTTGGTAACTACCACCTGATGCTCCACCTCGGCATTACCTTTCCATGCCACCTCAGCGGAATCCGAGCCGGCTGTCAATTCGATATCATACGGACGGGGACGAGCAGATTGCGAGTAGAAGCTGACGTTGTAAATATTCACACCGTTTTCATCATTTCCACTCTTTGGCAGCACATATTTGAACGCAATATACTTGCCTTCTCCGGTATAACCGCTCAACGCATACGCGCAGTTTTGAACACGCGGAGACATGGTACCTGTACCGTCAAACACTGCAATGGAATCGAATGTGGAGATATCATACGGATCCGTCATGACACCCAATGCAATACGTGCATCATCCACATGAGATGCAGAAGAATAATAAGGAGATATGCCAAAATTGACGAATACATCCTTCATATTCGGTACCGCAGGCATGGCGATATACTCTCCCACATAGCTCATCACCATGGCAGGGGCACTACTAGAATACCATGGCCAACGGTTTGGCGGGGTATTGATATCTACCGTTACGTCCGGGAATATGTTGCGGGTGGTGGTTATTCCGTTAAACGGAACAATCTCACGGCTGGAATAAGTGCCTTTGGCCTCTTCCTTTGCATTGAAGGTAATCTCATAAGGTAGTGTATCTTGCATGCGAGGAATCTTAATACCAACCGGGAGTGCAAAAATAGACGAATCACTACTGCTCAAACCTTGTGCATAGAGGTATATTACCTTTCCTTCTAAGGTGTCAGCCTCAATAGAAATGGAAGTTGCTGTGATTCCTTCTTTCTCAACAAGCACTTTTTGTGGCTTGCTACCATCATATACGAGATCGGAAGCAACTACTAGGTTCCATGCCGTTGAAGCGCCTAAATCAGATACATTTACGTTCAGACTATTGTGATTTACATTCGAGAACGACAATCCTTGCGGAATAGAAGCTGTCTTGGCATATTCTACTTTGAGATTGTCCAGATAGAAGAGATTCTTCTTGTTCTGGAAGTCCGATGCAAAAGCGATATACTTACCATAGATGGTGGTATCACCAATCTGATAACCTTGATAATTCTTCAGATCTACCGTGAAACGGTGATGCATATATGAATCGGACAGATAGCATGTATCTACCGGAACGAAAGTAGCATAGTCATCCGGATTGGTCATTATACCCACAATAATGGCACCTGCATATTCCGGATAATCCTCGCCGGCATATCGTTCAGCATATCCCCAGAAAGTAACCGACAAGTCACGGACATCCTCTACATTCATTTCCGGAGTAGCACCATAAGCATACTCTCCAGCAGGGATGGCCGTTGTTACGGAAGTTTTGCTACCGGAGAACACGAAGCAGGAGGTGCTGTCATAGGCATACTTTCTCCAATCTGATTCCGCAGTATTACGGTTGACATACGGCATGATATCCATCGTCACACCGTCGCTTTCCATAATACTGGTACCGGATGTCATGTACTCCATATGTGTCGGAGAATTGGCAAGATAGGTCTTATTGAAGTTTTGCACATAAGGAACATCAGAGATGTTACGCGTGCGGAATGAAGCTGCAGACCAACCGCTTGTTTCTCCAGAGCAGTAAGAGTTTACAAACCAATAATACATAGTGTTACGTTCTAAGTTCTTCAATTCAAACGAGAAATTAGTAACGAATGTATCTACAACTATGTCAGCAGGCTTAATGTAGAGTGCCGAATCTGGCTCAGACAAAGACACGACCAATCTGATACTATCGGCATCCATTGAAGCTAACCAAGACAAATTTGCGGATGTGGTTGTAACACTACCTGCATTCAAATGGGAAGGCAAGTCGCACGTCGGCATCGGACGGACAATAATCTCATCCAATGCAATACCGCGTCCGAAATTATCAGACCCTTCAAATGCTAATTGATATGTCCCACTTTGCGCAGGCAAATCAATTGTTTCCGAAGTCCATTTAGTGTACTTCGATGTTGTTTTGTCAGGGTATGTTGCCAACAACACCCAGCGAGCTTCCTCGGAAGAGCGATAATAGACACGAAGAGTGTCCACATCACCCGTTCGTTGTAACTGAGCATGTGAGAACATTAAGACAGGGAGAGTTACTTCGCGTAAATCCATTGCAGGCGTAATCAAACGCGTGCAAAAGCGTTGCGTCTGATCCGTCGTATTACGGAGCATCACACGGAAGTCGCCATCAGCAGTACCTTTAGGATACAATGCCGTGTCGATTTTCTCCACTATCCATGAGGTTTGACCGGCGACATTTTCCTGAGTCCATCCTTCAGGAATAGCACCATCCTCAAACCCTGCATGCAGCACATAAAGATCTTCTCTGGCTGCAAATGCTGCTACGGTCATCAAGACCATAAACAACGCGGAGAGTAAAGTTTTTCTCATAATGTTAATAAATTTAGTGAATAATAGGGCGCATTTTCGTGGGTAAAAATGCAGTTGTTATATTATTATTATTATTATTATTATGTTAGTAATAATAGTCTCTGAAGCACATACAACGGGATGGTGTATGCGTTACATTAATTAATAAGGAAACACGCACGCCTACGCGCAAGCGTTGGGTAGTGATATTCATGAGCGTCGAACCTATGAGGCTATTGATTTGGAGATTCTTTTGCGTGTTCTCCCAGGATTGTGTGGCCGGGTTGGTGTCTATTCTCGAATAATCGAATAATGGCGTAGGCGTTTTTGATGAATACTCAACAGGAATATCATAACCGGCATATACCCCAAACCGCGCTAAGCCTTTTTTGCCCATGGGGACGCGAGCACCCAACTCCAGTTCTACGGCTACCTCATGCGCATCTGCACTGGCGCGAAGCGGATTGGTATTGAACTCGGATTCCGGCCAGAAACCATATTGCTCTGAGTTACGAATGGGCTCGATAAAGCGCTCGTATTCTCCTTCCGCAAACATGCGTCCACTGGATTTGAAGTTATTGATAAACGGCGCGGCGCGGAATTCCGCTCCAAGACCGATATACATCCATTCGCCAATCTCATAACCGAATTGAACCGGAAGAATGAAACGGAGTTGGCGCTCTTGCTCCCTGAAATCGGAATAGACGTAGCGATAGATAAGCGGTTCACCCGTGAAATCGACGCGGTCAAAGGCATCGGAATAGGAGGCCAATGCATTGTTGGTAACGATGTAATCGACTCCTAAACCGGCATTGAAGAAGAATTTACCTGCGTGGATCTCATATTGCAAGTGCGCTTGTCCCCCATAACCGGCTTTGGGTTTGACACTGGAAGAAGACGCAGGTAGCATATTTGCTTCCACACCGGTCAGGCTGAGGCCTAACCAATGGGTTACGGCGGTTCTACCATACCGCGGTGCAGCCATCAGCGAAGCAGCCAACAGCAGACAGATACATACTATGATAGAACGTTTTTTCATCTTATTACAATTTTAGCGGTACGATGCGCAGCGGGGCAAACCAGCAGGTAGATACCCGGAGCGGTAACACCGCTGAGCGTATTCGATTCGGACAAAGGAATCACTACGCGACCCATGACGTCTATGAGCATCCACGGTCCGTCCATTTCAGCCGAAATCTCGTCTATACCTTGTGCACCATTGTAAATTACCGGACAAACAGCCACTTTGACGCCATCCGAGGAACGGGTTACCACGACGGTATATTGCGCTCCCAGATCCGCTGTACCTACGATCAGATAGGAACTATTGGCGCCATCCATCAGTTGCCCATTGCGATACCACTGGTACGCAGAGAAGGAGTAGCCGCCATTCAGGCTATCGTTGAGCAGCGCAATGATACCATTCTTCTGCGCCACAATTGAGGACGGATAGTTGACTTGTACCATCACAGGTACATCCGGTGCGGGGCAGCGCGGCGTACCCAAACGGAGCGTAGCAGGGTAGTAACCCGGTACGACCGTATCCGGCAGAGGAATGGCGATCTCGTCGTCTTTGCTGAATTGGTAGAGCGAGTCAAATCCGGCAACTATGGCGATGCTGTCAAACAGGATATGCACACTATCCAAGCGACCTTGTATGATTTGCATCGGAACAGGTAATGCCGGTTCATCGCCGCATGCAGTTAACGTATCGCTCAGTTCGACTATCAACGTCGGCTCAACACTAAGATGAAGCGTTACGATACTATCCACATCAGGCCATTGTGTACTTTTAAGATTTGCAGTATATGTGCCTGAAGTGGTGATTTTCTGGTCACCCAATTGGAAGTAACCACCTTCGCAGAATGAGGTGTCAATGGTGAATTTTGTTTCGTGGATATGAAGATATATGATACGCTCACACTCTCCTATGTACTCATGAATCGTATCATCCCCAACACTCCAATAGGTATTTCCTATCGTTCCATCATTATAAATGAATTGATATCCTCGTCCTTTGTCTAAGACTACATCCGCGTAGCCCACTTGAGGCACGGTTACTTCAATAGGAATAGAATCTACACAGTCTCCATTTGCGCCATTCAGCGTTCCAATCATCCAAGCTGTATACGTACCTCCTTCTTTCGGGTAGATATGAGATACAAGTGAGTCTGTGTCTGATATTCTTGGGGAGCCATCTCCGAAATCCCATACAATATTATGAAGCAACTCACCTTTCGTGAATTCTTGATCTACTACAATGATACTATCCTGTATATTAATATCCCATTCTTTGTGATATGCTTTGTAGAGGATATATGAGTTATTATAGAAGGTTACTACATTTTGACAATGCTCTACTTCCGTTTTATGCACGCCCGCTTCTACATGAGGTAAACGAGGAATACCTGATACCTCCAGAGTGTGATAACATTGCTCGTTTCCCAGAGTGATTAAATCTACATGGTATGTAGCTGTATCCATCGGGTCGATGACAAAAGTGCGTTGCGTGCTGAGTACGTGATCTCTATCATCTTTCCACCAGCGGTATCCAAATCCAATAGGTGCCGTAAAATGTGTTGTTGGATTTTCTTCTCCGCAATTGAGACCAGACATTTCACCCGATTCGCAAGAAAGCGTTATGTATCCGTATCCACCATGAGCAGAAAGCGAACATCCGGTTGTGGTGAATGATACTGTGAATGTTTTTCCTGCATGTTCTTTCATGTTGAGAGAAACGGTAGTCCAGTCTTTGAAATACACATCGCTTCCTCCATAATTTTTGGCATTGTCCCACTCTACGGCATCGCCATATCCCGATGTGAAATTCGCATCGCCGCATCCCCCTTCTAACGGCTGTCCATCCACCAATGTTTCCATGGCAAAAATCGGATTATAGGAGGGATGATCTGGGTGCGGATTAGGTAATACAAGTGCATATCTTAACACTAATATTTTCTCTTCATTCTCAGGAATAGTATAACTATAGCGAACTCGGCTCATGTGAGTAGGTTCAAAACGTCCAATACGAACAGACGCCAACGCCCCATCCGGTTTTGTGCGTAGTTTATTCATGGAATAAGGGTCATACTCATTAGGCATATAATGAAGCGTATGCAACGTCTTACTATAATCCTGATTTCCATAATCAACCGCACCTCGGTTCGTTAAATTATAAGGTAAGATGGGATTTTCATTCTCATCTATATTATAATTAGTTTGCCACGAACATGTAGTCTTATCTAATTGCATATAATCTACACATCTCTCTCCAAGTCGATAATACAAGAAATAATAAGATACCCAGTTCGTGTGTATGGTGTCATTCTCTTCTACGCACAGAGAGCGAATTTGCACCATTTGAGCTCCTTCTTCTAATCCGGAGAATATTGTTTCTAACCGTCCTCCTTTTCCTGGATTGACATTATCTACTATGCGATTATACCATTGCCCACTTTGCATATCGCATAATCGCACTTCGTATGCAGCTACACTACCTGTTGCTCGCCACGAAACCGTAACAGTAGCATCCACATTCAAGTTATGATGTATTTCTGTAGGGAATGGGCAATCCGTGTCATAGCCGATCTCTATATTATCAATTGCAAAGGACGGATTGGTGGGGTATCCTTTGATAGAATAAAATACGAACATTAGACGACGTGTCTCTGTTTCCTCTTTTACGATAAGAGATAGGGTTCCACGATCCCAAGTTCCCTGATTATACAAAGGCTTAACTTTGTTTCCTTCTTTTGTTAAGCAATATGTTGCTTCTCTTTGCCATGCGAACATATCAGAAGTGGGCATGGACAAAGCATCCAAATCTTCCGGCGCCCAATATACATATACACCTTCGTCTCCTAAATTTTTGCATTTGCCAATCCAGTCAAAATTGATAAGATACTCGCCTTTTGGAAGAGTAATCGTTCTATAAGCTACCGTCATCATAGTAGCTTGTGTGGTATAGCATAATGTATCCTTGGCGCTTTTAGCAGCAACATATAGACCATACTGCCCCAATGAAGAGTAGTTACCTGGTTTCCCGAGATACCACCAGTTTTCGCATCTTTCAGCTCGGTTTCCAGGGTTAAGAACCCATTTCTCACGCTCGGCTTCGTCCTCAAAGTCGCATTGATAAACCACCTGTGCTGCCATCGGTAATGACAACAACGCGGTTATTACTATGAATATTATCTTTTTCAATATACTGTATGATTACAATATTACAAACTCTACACGACGGTTTTGTGCACGACCTTCCTCGGTATCATTGGTGGTAATCGGTTGCGATTCACCCTTTCCTTCCGCTTCGATACGCTCAGGAGCTATACCACGGCGGATGAGGTCGTCACGTACGCTATTAGCACGTCCTTCGGACAGTTTCTGGTTCGCTTCGTCCGAACCGACATTATCGGTGTGACCCGTGATGCGGATGCGAATCTCCGGATTCTCGTTCATGAGATCATACAGGTCTTGCATAGACGGCATAGATTCCGGAAGAATCGTCGTCTCGTTGGTCGCAAAGAAGAGGTTATGCAAGATAATCACACGTTTCTTCACGATCGGCTCGAGATAATAGGTATATTCGCCTTCGATGCTCTCCAGCGGTGCTGTTAACGCAAAGTGGTTAGCTGCTTCGATATGGATGCGTAACGAGGTATTGAGCGGCAAGCGTAATTGCGCAGCGCCGGTTTGCTCATTCGTATTGGCCGAAGCCAGTACCTTATCATCCGCGGTATTCAAGAAGGTGATTGTGGACGCTAAGAGCGAGTCACTCTTGGCATCACGAACGAAACAGCGGAACTCAGGCCGCGGCGTCATAGCCAATTCCAGGGTATCTCCCCATTCGCCATGGCTATACTCGTGCTCCAACGGAATATAATCCGCATGCGTTAACTGGAGACGATAACCTCCAGCTGCCACTTTCGCAACCATCACACCCTTGGAATTCGCGGTCTTGCGAATCGGTTTGGCTTTCGGTTTATCCAACGCCGTCATTTCAACCGCTACAGACGGAATAGCCTTGTTTGTCCGGCTATCCGCAATGCGCAATACCATAGCCGGTTTTTGCGGTTTCGGAGGCTGCGGCTTATTCATTTGCAGCAGGGCGGTCACTTTGACACCCACGAGTAAACTATTGATACGTTGACTTGCCCAATCGGAACTATGGAGCGAGCGGGTAGTGATAGTGTTCTCATCCGCTGTAGCTATAGGACCTTGCGCACCTTTCGCCAAGTTCATTACACCGTAATCCATGAAGAGGGCTGCACGCAGATGCAACGGGTATTTACTCGCTTTATTACGCTTATTCCATTCATCTCCCATGAAGCCGTTGATATACACACCCACTTCGGCGCTTGCCGTTAGATCCAGGCCATAGTTATACGTGCCTTTGGTGCGGTAGGGTGCATCGGTAATGATGTCATGCGACGGCATGTCTGTCCAGTTCGGATCAAAGGCCGAGAGGTCGGTGATAGACGTGGTAAGTGTACCGCGTTGGTTATAGGTACCGAGTACGGTATAGCCGACTTTGACACCCGCCATGAAATACCATTTATCCCATTGCCCGCCAAGCAATATCGGCAGCATCACCTGACCTGCGACATGGTTCTCGCGCATAGGGTCACCAAAGGTATAATGCTTGATCTGGTTATAGCCCTCCGCCATCATCGCTACATCGTACGGATAAGGGAATGAGATCTTATCCATGGAGGAGAAGATACGGAACTCGGGGCCGGCATGGAGGATAAAATGGTCATAGCGATACTCATAGCCTACGCCTAACAAACCGCCTCCGCCGCCGATGAAACGGCTGTTAGCGCTTTTGTTGACGAGTCCGCTGTATCCGGCACCGCCCCAGAAGGCGATATGATGCAGATTGCGGTTTGCACCTTTCCATTCCTTCTTGGAACCGGCTTTCTTGCTGTTTGTCTTTTTTGCGGGAGCCGCGCTCAACGTCTGAGCGGCTACCAGCATGATCATCAGAATGTAATACAATGTCTTTCTCATCTTGCGGCCCTCCTTATTCGATTACACTGATTCGGCAGACACGTGTCTCGCTGCCTATTTGAACTTGTACCACATAGATACCGGCCGGTACCGCCATGGTGATACTATTTGTTCCTTCGGAGAGCGCTTGTGTGAGCGCGATGTCTCCGAACATATTGACGATGGTTAACGAAGCGGCCTCCGATACTTTGACGGTAAGTGTTCCGCCTACCTGAACAGGAGACGGATAGACGTATACCACTTTCTGGTCCTCTACAGCCGTTGGGCGGAAGGGACAGGTGGCCACTTTCTCGCCGTTGCTCACACGCGTCATTTCCAAATGATAACTGGCCGA
>AUXO012380709.1_pt1 | contig 13337 bp, 10 predicted proteins | sample 768731 | NCBI WGS metagenome assembly AUXO01 (sample SAMN02715735, study PRJNA202380) | gut metagenome | biome: sheep rumen | host: Ovis aries | place: New Zealand: Palmerston North
GACCCCCTCTGACTCCCCCTGTAGGGGGAGGACAGATACTTTGCAAGCCCTTGAGTGGTAATTATCCCCCCTCCTACAGGAGGGGATGGGGGAGGTCACTTTGAGCTAATTTTGCAGATTATCTCGCAGTTCATGGAGGTGGAAAACCTTAGTTGTTTGTTGAAGTTTCCCTCCCTTTTGACCCCCTCTAACTCCCCCTGTAGGGGGAGGACTATTACCAAGCTAAACTTTATGTGGTATCTGTCCTCCCCCTACAGGGGGAGTCAGAGGGGGTCAGGAGTTAGTGGTGGTCAAGTGCTGTTACTTCTTGAACCTGTAGATGCGGAACGACATGGCGGGCAGCTGGTCGTTGAGTACCGACTGCTTCTTGCCGTCGGAAACCTGGGCAGTGCCTGGCTGCGGGGTGATGAGCTCCGGCTTGCAGATGCTGTTCTCGTCGTCCATGCCGTCGTGACAGAGGGTCAGCGTCTGTGCCGTGCGGTCGCCCTTGACACCTGTGAGGTTGAAGCTGACAGCCTGTGGCTGACGTGACGTGTTAGCCACCTTGATGATGACCTCACCCGTCTTGCTGTCGAAGGCAGCACTGGCGAAGAGTCCGTCCTGTCCATCCTGGTTAGCCACGGGCTTCTTGTCCATGGTGAGCTGGAGTACGTTGGTTCCGGCATTGGTGGCGTACATCTGCTGCACATAGTAGCTGACGGTCTTGAACATCTGGGTGTTGTCGTACCAAATCTGGTCGGGACGCCACTGCCAGCCGTCAACATGTGCGAAGAGTGGGGCAGGGGTGGTCATCCATACCACGTCGGCATTGCGCTCGAAGCCTGTCATGAAAGCAGCCTCGAGGAGTGCTGCCTCGTAGTGGTTCCACTTCTTTCCCTTACCGTGGCAGGCATATTCGCCGGCAAACACTTTCGGACCCTTTCGGTCGTAAGAGTCGTAGCGCAGTCCGTGAGTGAGGAACCACTGCTCGTCGCGGTAGTAGTGCTCATCGACGAGGTCTGCCTTCTGGGCTTTCATGGCCTTCCAACCGTCCTCGAAGCGGTAGGTGGCATCGGGCACGTCCTCGGGCACGGGGCCGCTGGTGCCTACAATCTTGATGTCGGGATATTTGGCGCGGATGGCAGCAACGAACGGCTTGAGGCGCTCATAGTAGTATTCGCCCCACTGCTCGTTGCCCACACCGATGTACTTCATGTTGAACGGTGCGGGGTGACCCATGTCGGCACGTACCTTACCCCACTTGGAGGTGACAGGGCCGTTGGCAAACTCGATGAGGTCGAGGCAGTCGTCAATATAGGGCTGCAGCTGGTCCATGGGTACGTGGGCTGACTCGGTTTCCCAGTTCTGGTACTGGCACGACAGTCCTACGCTCAGAATGGGCAGCGGCTCGGCACCGATGTCCTCGGAGAGCTGGAAGAACTCAAAGAAGCCGAGGCCGTAAGACTGGTAGTAGTCGGGATAGTAGCGGTAGTCGAAGGTGTGCTCCCAGCGGTTCTGGTTCAGCGGACGGTTCTCGACGGGACCGACGGTATTCTTCCACTGGTAGCGCGTCTCAAGGTCGCAGCCCTCAACGATGCAACCGCCGGGGAAGCGGAAGATGCCGGGGTGCAGGTCGGCCAGTGCCTGTGCCAGGTCGCGGCGCATGCCGTTCTCACGCCCCTTGAAGGTGTTGACGGGGAAGAGCGAGATGTGCTCCAGCGCTACGCTCTTGTCACCCTTCAGGAAGATGCGCAGCTTGGCGTGCTTGTTGGTGAGGGGCGAAGTGAGCGTCACGGTGTATTTCTTCCAGTCGGCAGACGTGATGGCCACTTCCTGCTCAACAAACTGCTGCTCTTCGCCCATGGAACTCTCGTCGATGAGCTGTACGCGGATGGCACCGGCACCCTGCAGAGCCTTGCCCCAGACGGAGAAACGGTATTGCTCGCCCTTCTCGACACCAATGCCGAAGAAGCCTTCGTTGACGAGGCCAGAGCGGCGCTCCTTGTGACCCGGGTTAGCGAGCACCACGTAATGCGGGCAGCGCTCGAAGGGACCGTCGTTCTTCACTTCCACGCGTCCGAAGGCCTGCCAGCCCATGAGCGACTGGGGAAACTCGAACGAGCGGTTTTTCACTAATTCTCCATAGAGTCCGCCATCGGCAGCGAAGTTGATGTCTTCGAAGAAGATGCCATACATGGTTGACTGTATGGGAGCTCCGAGTTTCTTCGCGTTTACGTCCATGACGTGGGTCTGCGCACTGGCTGTCAGCGACGCAGAGAGTGCCATTGCACAAGTCAGAAATTTGATATTCATTTTATTATTGTTTTGGTTATTTGTAGCTTTGACGGACAAAATTAGTTAAAATATGTGGGATGAGCAAACGTTTTTCCATGAAAATGCCTATATTTGTATCTAATTAACGAAAAAACTTGTTTTTTGGAAAGCTAAAACGAAATGAAAAAGATTCTTATTGCCGAAGACAACGACAGTAATTACCTGTTGATGACTTACATTCTGAAAAACCATTACGAGTACGTAAGAGCCCGTAATGGACAGGAGGCTGTAAACATGGCCGAGGACCATGACATTGCCCTAATTATGATGGATTTGCGTATGCCGGTGAAGGATGGTCTTGAGGCTGCCCGCGAAATTAAGGCCAAGCACCCTCATCTGCCCATTATTGCACTGACGGCTAATGCCTTCGACAGGGACAGGGAGCGTTCGCTCGAGGCCGGGTGCGATGATTTCATTGCCAAGCCCGTAGGTTACGAGGCTTGCCTGGAATTGATTAAGAAATATGTTGAGGGTTGAGCGTTGAGCGTTGAATGACCTTATACGCTCAACGCTCAACCCTCAACCCTCAACTTTCAACAAACATCACTTCACAACAATGACCAGATACTTGCTGGCATTCCAGAACTGCTGCGGATTAGTAATGTGCAGCACGAGCTGGTCCTGATCGTCCTTGTCGAGTGAGTAGCTGCCAGCGGGGTGGGGAGTCTTAATGTCAGCCTTCTTGGAGAAGAGCTTGATCTCCCGGGTTGAACGAATGTCAATCTTGGTAAAGTAGTCGTTGTTGAAGTTGGTGCTCACCTTTGTCTTCTTGAACAGTCCGCCGCCGTCGAGGACACCCTGGTTCTTCAGTTCCTTCTTGGTGCCATAGACAAAGTAGGCCGTGTTCAGCTCTGCATCCTGATGGCTGATGGTCTGCTGGTGCTGTTCGTTCTCCTCAGTCAGGTTGGTAACGTCGGTGTTCAGCTCAGTAACACGCTGGTCAAGCTCGGCAATGTGGATGTTCTTAGCCTCCAGCTCTGCTCTCAGCTCAGCTATCTGCTGGTCCTTCAGCTCCAGCTGCTGGGTCAGGTTGTCGAGTGCCTTCTGCAGGGCCTCCGACTTCACGTTGCTCTGCTTGAGCTGCTGGCGCAGCTTGTTGATGAGGACGCGGTTCTGCTCCATTGTTGACTGGATGAACTGCATGTTCTCTCGGATGCGTGACGAAGCATTGCTGCCTTCGCCAGAGCGGGCCAGGTTGACACGTCCTTCGGCCTCGTTGATAACGCGGAAGCCCTCTTCAATCTCATTGAAGGTGCTCATCAGGTCGTTAATCTCATTGTCGCGCTGTGCCAGAATCTGGTTCAGAGAGTCACGCTCCTGCATGGCCCTGAGTTCAGCGTCATTGTTTTTTCCTAAGTTGCACGATGCCAGTGCGGCGCAGCACATGGCGAATACAAAAATCTTTTTCATACGCTTTATTGTTTTTAATTAAATTTTATTTTTGTCTTTTTCCTTTTTCTTCTCCATGCCCGCCACAATGACCACTATCTCGCCTCGTGGCTCCGTCTGAGTGAAGTGGGTGACGAGCTCTGCCAACGTACCGCGACGACTCTCTTCGTGGACTTTTGAAATCTCGCGACATACGCAAGCCTGACGGTCATCGCCGAACACCTCTGCCAGCTGTTGCAGAAGTTTGAGCAGACGGTAGGGCGACTCGTAGAACACCATGGTCCGTGTCTCATCGGCCAATGCCTCAATGCGGCTCTGGCGCCCTTTCTTCGGCGGCAGGAACCCTTCGAAACAGAAACGGTCACAGGGCAGTCCGCTCGATACCAGAGCAGGCACGAAGGCCGTCGGCCCGGGCAATGTCTGTACCTCAATGCCAGCACGGGCAGCTTCGCGGACAAGGAAGAAGCCTGGGTCGCTGATGCCTGGCGTGCCAGCGTCGCTGATGAGCGCAATGGTCTGTCCTCCCTTCAGTCGTTCCACGATGCCTGCCGTGGTGCCGTGCTCGTTGAACTTATGGTGCGAAAGGAGGTGGTTCTGAATGTCGTAGTGCTTCAGCAGGATGCCCGATGTACGAGTGTCTTCAGCCAGTACGAGGTCAGCTTCCTTCAGAATTCTCACCGCGCGGAAAGTCATGTCCTCCATGTTCCCGACGGGTGTCGGTACAATATATAATGTGCCCATACAGCGGCCAAAGGTACACATTTTAAGTGAAGAATGAAGAATGAAGAATGAAGAATTTGCTGCCGCTAACGAGTATTTAACTTTTTTTACCATCCATGCTCGCTTATTCTTCATTCTTCATTCTTCATTTTTCATTTTTTTTTATTACCTTTGCGCCGTTATGACAGAAAATGTAGGGGGAGAAGCACACCGTCCCGGAAGAATAGAAGTGGTGTGCGGCTCGATGTTCTCGGGCAAGACGGAGGAACTCATCCGTCGCATGCGTCGTGCAGAGTTTGCCAAGCAGAAGGTGGAAATCTTCAAACCGGCCATTGACACACGCTATAGTGAGGAAGACGTGGTCAGCCACGACCAGCATGCCATTCCCTCAACACCGATAGACTCTTCAGCAAGCATCCTGCTGCTGACCAGTGACATAGACGTGGTGGGCATTGACGAAGCGCAGTTCTTCGACATGGGGCTGGTCGATGTGTGTAATCAGCTGGCTAACCGAGGTGTCAGGGTCATCGTGGCAGGTCTCGACATGGATTTCCGTGGAGTCCCCTTCGGCCCTATGCCAGCCCTGTGTGCCATTGCCGACGATGTCACCAAGGTACATGCCATTTGCGTGAAGTGTGGTAACCTGGCCTACCTGAGTCATCGCACTGTCAGCGACGAGCGCCGGGTGTTGCTGGGCGAAACGCAGGAGTATGAGCCCCTTTGTCGTGAATGTTACCAAAAAGCCGTTCAGAATGATTAACAAGACAATTACCTTCGACACGTTTGTGCGTGGTCTCATTGGCGTGCTCATCGCCATAGGTGTTATCTACCTGCTGCATTACCTCAGTGGGGTGCTGCTGCCGTTCTTCGTAGCGTGGCTTCTGGCCTACCTGCTCTATCCCATTGTCAAGTTTGTGCAGTTTAAGATGCACGTCAAGAATCGTGCGCTCTCTATTGTTATCACGCTGGTGTTTGTGCTGGCCGTTATCACGGGCATTATCTATCTCATCATTCCCCCCATGATAGAGCAGTTTGAGAAACTCGGCCAGCTGGCTTCGGGCTACCTGCACAAACAGACAGAGATAGACAACTTCCCCGCTGCCATACAGGAGTGGATACAGGCCAACTACATAAGCATAGAGGAGTTTTTCAAGAGCCGTGACTTTACTGACGTGTTAGAGAAAGTGATGCCGCAAATCTTCAACGTGGTGGGTCAGACGGCCAGTGTCATCGTCAGCATAGTGGGTTCTTTTATTACCTTATTATATATGTTCTTCATACTGCTTGACTATGAACATCTGAATAGCAGCTGGATTAAGATATTCCCCAAGCGCAGCCGTCCCTTCTGGCAGGGCGTGGCCAACGACGTGGAGCAGGCCATGAACAACTATATGCGCGGACAGGGGCTGGTGGCTCTCATTATGGGCATACTCTTCTGCATTGGCTTTACCATCATCGACTTCCCTATGGCCATTGGCCTCGGCATTATGATAGGCATCATGGACCTGGTGCCCTATCTGCATTCGCTGGCCCTTATTCCCACCGTGTTCCTCGCACTGCTCAAGGCAGCTGATACAGGTCAGAACTTCTGGGTGATACTGATTTCTGCCTTGGCTGTCTTCCTTATTGTACAGGTCATCATTGACTTTGTGGTCACACCAAAAGTGATGGGCAGCGCCATGGGGTTGAACCCGGCCATTCTGCTGCTCTCACTCTCTGTGTGGGGGGCTTTGCTGGGATTCATCGGACTGATTATAGCCCTGCCGCTTACCACTCTTATTATTGCCTACTATCAGCGGTACGTAACAAAAGACCATGGTAGTCAGGGCGGCGATTAGCGCTCAACAAGAAGTCCAATGCCTGTGCCGATGAATCCACCGGCATGGGCGGTGCTCAGGTTGGCGCCGTCAACACCTTTGGCAAGAGGCTGCCATGCTCCGTCAGCAGTGGCGAAGTAGAACGAGTAATAACGTCCGTCAGCTTCCACCTTCAGGCGTAGTGGACCATTATCGTCAAGGAAGCAGGAGCCAACCAGAACCTCTTCATTCTCCATACGTTTCAAGACGAGCGTCTGGCGTCCGTTAAGCAGTGTTTTGCCGAAGACGAAGTGGTGACGTTCGCTTTGGAACAGGGTGAATCCTGCCAACTGACCTTCTGCCTTTGGAGTGAAACGTAAGGTGGTCTCTGCCGAGAAGGTAGCGTGCTGCTGACGGAAGAAGAGGGCCGAGAGAGGTTTCTTCTCTCTGACGGTGCCCTCAGATGGGTGTAGTGTCAGTCCCTCGCTTGTCAGCGTATAGGCATTGGCAGGCGGGTTACGCAGGAACATCCATCTCAGAGACAGTCTGTCGCTGTCAAAACGGTCTATATAGGTGAAGTTGCCTGTTGTTTGTTGAGTGTTCTTGCTCTGGCAAGCGTCCCTGCGGGCCGAGCGGAGTGTGGAGGGTTGAGCGTTGAGTGTTCTTGCTCTGGCAAGCGTCCCTGCGGGCCGAGCGGAGCGTTGTCCGACTGTAGGCACAGCCTTGCCGCTTTCCAGAATGATGGGCCATCCGTCTTTCCAGGTTACAGGCAACAAGAATGTCTCACGTCCGGTGTTGTACAGATTGCCCTCGTATGGCCGGCAGCCAAGGAACACAGCCCACCACTCGCCTTTCTTCACCTCTAACAGGTCGGCGTGTCCGGTGCATGTCACTTTTTCTGCACGGTCGTCACTGAGGCCGCTGCGCTGCGTCAGTATGGGGTTCATAGGGCATTCCTCCCAAGGTCCCATGGGGTTCTTGGCACGGAAGATGACCTCACTGTGGTCTTCAGCCGTACCTCCTTCAGCACACATCAGGTAGTAGAATTTGCCGATATGGTAGAGGTGAGGACCTTCAATCCAGATGGGGCGTTCAGTGACGTGGGTGCCGCCACGCACGATTTCGATGGGATCGCCAATGATGCTGTCTCCCTTCACGTCGAACCTCAGCAGGCGAATGGCCCGTTGCCCTTCGTAGTCGGCAGTGCCATAGACGGGAGCATTGTGAACGATGTAGGCCTTTCCGTCGTCATCGAAGAGGAATGACGGGTCGATGCCGTCAACCTTTGGCAGGTATATGGGGTCGCTCCATCCCTGGTGCGGGTCCTTGGTCTTCACGTAGAAGTTGCCGCCCCGTCCTACATTGGTGGTAATCATGTAGAACGTCTGGTTACGTTTGTTGTAGCTGATGGCGGGGGCGTAAATGCCGCCTGACACCCGCTCTTCCGGCAGTTGTAACTGTGACTCGCGGTCGAGCACATGGCCTATCTGTTTCCAGTTGACCAGATCTTGGCTTTCGAAGATAGGTACGCCCGGGAAGAAGGCGAACGACGAGTTGACCAGATAGAACGTGTCACCCTTTTTGCAGAAGGATGGGTCAGGATAGAAACCAGCCAGAATGGGGTTCAGGTACTCTCTGCTTTCGTCAATGTTCTTTTTGAAACGGGCATCGTTGCCCTCATACTTGAAAAACTCGAATGTAGCGTCTTGTGCTGTAGCTCCTATGGTCGTGGCAGCCATCAGCGCTGTAAAAACCGTCTTTTTCATATATCGTAGTCCGTTATTTTTCTGCAAAGATATAATAAAATGTGAAAAGCAAGGCATGAATGAAGGATAAATTTGCATATTGGTATGTCTCTTTTTCCTATCATGACACTTTTCGTAAAGATTATGTAACACGTAGCGAAGAGAGTTTTGAGGATTTTGTCTATCTTTGCACCGTATATGAAAAAATCAGTTTTATTTATGACCTTGCTCTGCCTGCCACTGGCGGTGGCTGCGCAGAATCCCGTCATCAGCGGGCAGTTTACGGCCGACCCTACGGCACGTGTTTTTAACAACCGGGTCTATCTGTTCCCGTCGCATGACATCGTGCCCCCCGAAGGTCAGCGACAGGACTGGTTCTGCATGGCCGACTATCATGTGTTTTCGTCGGAGAACCTTACCGAGTGGACCGACCATGGCATCGTCATCAGTCAGGAAAGTGTGCCCTGGGGCAATCCGCAGGGGTACTCCATGTGGGCTCCTGACTGTGTCTGCAAGGACGGCAAGTACTACTTTTTCTACCCTAACGCTCCACGCGAAGGCCGTGGTTTTGCCATTGGTGTGGCAACTGCCTCCAAACCAGAAGGACCTTACACTTGCGAACCCCAGCCCATCAAGGGTGTGATGGGCATTGACCCCTGCGTACTTGTCGATAACGACGGTGCTGCCTACCTCTACTGGAGTGGTATGGGCATACGTGGTGCCAAGCTGAAGGATAATATGCTGGAATTGGACGGTGAACTGCAGGAGGTGCAGTTCCCCAAGCGCGAGGGACAGCCGGAAATGCCGCCCATGAAAGTTGGTGGTGAGGAAATGAAAGGTCTGCCCGATGGCTTCAAGGAAGGTCCGTTTGCCTTCCGCCGTGGCGACTGGTACTATCTGACGTTCCCTTGGGTGCGTGGTGAGACGGGTGAAGGCAAGAACCCCACTGAGACACTGGCCTACGCCATGTCGAAGTCGCCCCTGGGTCCCTGGGATTTCAAGGGAATCATTATGGCAGAACACCAGAATCATTGCTGGACTAATCATCACAGCATCGTGGAATATAAGGGACAGTGGTATCTGTTCTATCACCATAACGACTACTCACCCAATGACGACAAACGGCGCTCGGTGTGCATTGACAAGTTGCAGTTTAATGCCGACGGCACCATTCAGGAGGTGAAACCCACCTTGAGAGGTGTGGGCACAACTAAGGCAACTGCCCGTATAGAAGTGGATCGCTACAGTGCAGTGAGCAGCAAGGCTACGGTAGCCTTTAACGACACGGCCAACACCTTCCGTGGCTGGCATGTCACCCTGCCTGCCAAAGGTGAGTGGGTGCAGTATGACAACATTGACTTCAGTAGCCTGGAACCTGCAGCCTACATGGTCGTCTGTGCCAAGGCGAATGCCAACACGACGTTTGCCGTCCGCGAGAAAAGTCCCAAGGGAAAGGTTCTTGCTCGGTTCAATATGACGGTGATTACCCAGCGCGGGCAGTTCCGCCGAGACCAGAGTGGGCAGTGGCTCACGCTGACTGCTCCGTTGGAATACCTGCCTAAGGGCACAGGTGATATTGTGGTGACCTGCGAGGGCGAAGGAGTCAGCATCGACTGGGTGCAGTTCAAGAACAGAGAGCATTATTTCTCGGCAGGCGACGGTGTGCAGCCGTTGCAGATGGGAGCCTTTATTCGCAACTGGCTGCTGTTGGAACCCATTGACATGAACGTGCCTTCCAACATCATGCTGAGCGACACCTATCTGCATGAGCAGCTCTATAAGACATACTTCAAGGACCAGTTTACAATGTTGCCACGTGACGGACAGAAAGTCAAGGCAGGCAAGCAGACGCTGGCGTGGCACGCCCTGCGCAGCAATACCTATAACGTCAAACTGTTCCGCTTTGCTGACATTTTGGGAAAAGATGCCTACAACTCACTCTTCTGGGGCGTGGCCTTTATTGACTGCCCTGAGGAGATGAGCAACGTACGACTTGCAGTCGGCTCCAACGGTGCCTCTATGTGGTGGCTCAATGGTGACGAGGTACTGACGCTCGACGGTGACCGCCGTATGGTGGAAGACGACGGCGTTTCGCGACGTCTGACGCTGAAGAAGGGACGTAACGTGTTGCGCTTTGCACTGGTCAACGGCCCTGGGCTCAGTGATTTTTGTGTACGCTTTATTGAAAATTGACAACTGACAAAGATTTTTTTGCACGATATGAAGAAACGTTATTTATTAGGTTTATCAATTATCATTTCTCAATTATCATTTAGCCCTGCTGGGGCGCAGACGGGTGCTCCCTACATCCACGATCCTTCGACCATTGCTGAGTGTGACGGCAAGTACTATACCTTCGGAACAGGTGGGGGCGGCCTTATCTCTGAGAATGGCTGGTCATGGCATAGTGGTGCAGAGCGTCCTGGTGGCGGAGCTGCCCCTGACGTATTGAAGATAGGCGACCGTTACCTCGTCATCTACGGTGCTACGGGTGGCGGACTCTTTGGCGGGCATAACGGACGAATTCTCACGATGTGGAACAAGACACTCGACCCGCAGTCAACAGACTTCCACTATACGGCGCCCATTGAGGTGGCGTCCAGTGACGGCATGGAGGACTGTGACGCCATTGATCCCAGCCTGTTGCTTGACCCTACGACGGGGCGCCTGTGGGTGACTTACGGAACGTACTTCGGCAACATACGCCTCATAGAACTGGACCCTGCCACTGGCGAACGGGTAAAGGGCAACCTGGAACGTGACATCGCCATCGACTGCGAGGCCACGGACCTCATCTATCGCAACGGCTGGTATTACCTGCTGGGTACTCACGGCACCTGCTGTGACGGTGTAAACTCCACATATAATATTGTGGTCGGTCGTTCACGTTCGGTTGAAGGACCCTATCTCGACAACATTGGTCGCGACATGCTGCACGGCGGCGGTCGTATGGTCGTCAGCGCAGGCGACCGGAAGACAGGTCCGGGTCACTTCGGACGTACCATTGTCGATGAGGGCGTAGAAATCATGTCCTGCCACTACGAGGCAGACTTCGACCAGGGCGGCCGTTCTGTGCTGGGCATTCGTCCCCTGCTGTGGCACAACGACTGGCCTGTGGCTGGTGACCTGCTCAAGGAGGGCACCTTTGCCATATTGTCAGAACGTCGCGGTTATTCGCTCGAACTGGCTGTTGACTTTGTCCGTATGGAACAGGAACGCAAGCCCTTCTGGCAGATGGACCCCAATGAACCCATTGTCCCTGTCGATAACCAGGCACTTGACGAAGTGCAGGCTGCCTGGCCCGACGGCGAGGTGTCCGTACGTTGTGCTGACTATATGTTCCGGCCTCACCAGCTGTGGCACATACGTCCGGTACCTGAGGCAGGAGGCACCCTTTGCGGACCACTTTTTACCATCAGCATCGACGGCACTAACCGTGCACTAACGGCCACTGCCGACCTCGAACTGACTACCAAGCCTGCCGATGGCTCTGAGGCCCAGCTGTGGCGCATTGAGCAGCTTACTGACGGAACTTATCGCATCATGCCTTACCGTTTGCCTGGTTCTGACCAGCTCAACACGCGCTACTGCCTCTATTCGGCTGCTGACTCCACGCCAACGCTGGCTGAATACGACTTCAAGAGCGACAACTCCAAGTGGAGACTTAACGTTAACGCTAACGACAACGCTAACGATAACGCTAACCTTAACAGCAAGAAAGTTGACGCTTGCATTGAAAAAGTCAACATGCCACTCTTCCAGACCAAATATACGGCTGACCCTTCTCCGCTCGTGGTGGGAGACACGCTCTTCCTCTATACCTCACACGACGCCTCGCCTGAGGATATACCCGACGAGAACGAGAAGGGTTCGGCAGGCTTCTTCATGTACGACTGGCTCTTATGGTCAACCACCGATATGGTGAACTGGACAGAGCACGGTGCCGTTGCCTCGCTGAAGGACTTTGCCTGGCGAAGCCGTGAGAATGGTGCATGGGCCATACAGACCGTGGAGCGTAACGGCAAATACTACCTCTATGCCCCACTGCACGGACACGGCATAGGCGTGCTGGTGAGCGACTCTCCCTATGGCCCCTTCCGTGACCCCCTGGGCAAACCGCTCGTCTGGAACCAGAGCCACTGGTACGACATTGACCCCACCGTCTTTGTTGATGATGACGGACAGGCCTATATGTACTGGGGTAACCCGCATACCTACTATGCCCGTCTGAACGACGACATGGTGTCACTCAAGGACAGCGTCGTACAGTTGCCTTACCACATTGAGCATTACCAGGAGGGACCGTGGTTCTACAAGCGCAACGGTCATTACTACTTGGGCTATGCCACTACCTGCTGCCCGGAGGCACTGGGCTATGCCATGAGCGACTCGCCTACAGGTCCCTGGGAACCGAAGGGCTACATTATGAAACCTACCGACCGCGACCGAGGCAACCATCCGGGCATCTGCGACTATAAGGGACACTCCTACATCTTCGGGCAAAGCTATGACCTGATGCACTTGGAAACCTACGTACACCATGAGCGCCGTAGCGTGTCGGCCACTGAGATTACTTATCAGCCTGATGGAACCATCGGCGAGGTGCCTTACTGGCTTGACCAACAACCCCTACGGCAGCTGCACTGGCTCAATCCCTACCAGCGCGTAGAGGCCGAGACAATGGCCTGGGGCTACGGACTGAAGACTGCCAAGATGGGCATACCCAATACGGGTGTGGTGGCCGATATGCCTGCATCGACAGGGCGCCGTAACATGTATGTGTTTGACATCAACAACGGCGAGTACATCCGTCTGCGTGGCGTTGACTTTGCCAGTGGAGCCAAGCGTTTCAACATAACTGCCGCAGCCAAGGGCAAGTGCCAGGTGACGCTGCGCATTGATAGCAGTGAAGGCCCTGTCATCGGCAAGGTGAACATTACCGATACTGGTTCCGTTGAGACTTATCAGACGTTCACTGCTGCAGTCAGCGAAGTTCTTGGCGTGCACGACCTCTACCTCTGCTTCAGCCGTGCCGGTGGTGACGTACACCTGGACTGGTGGCAGTTTGAGCAAGGTTGACGAGGAAGGCGCGATGGCAGCGGACAATCATCGGATAGCCCTGTAACGTTTCCTCCATTTGTTTCATCGTGGCGCGAAGCATGTCGTTACGAACTTCCCCGTTACGAAGGTGACAGACCTTCACGTAGTTTCCTACGGCCTCTATATATAAGAGGTCAGGGACCTTAAGCGTAACGGTCTCATTAGTTGTGCCGGATAGAGTCAGATCTGGCGGGGCCGACAGAATCGAGGGCGTCAGTTCGCAGGAGTCGAAGGGCATCTGGAAGGGCTGGTCGCCTCAATTGCAGGTGAACTA
>AUXO013577791.1_pt1 | contig 13335 bp, 13 predicted proteins | sample 768731 | NCBI WGS metagenome assembly AUXO01 (sample SAMN02715735, study PRJNA202380) | gut metagenome | biome: sheep rumen | host: Ovis aries | place: New Zealand: Palmerston North
ATTACTAATAGCTGAAATCTTTAACGGAATAAGACTTAAAGCCATTGTAACAGCTTTTAATCCAACTCTCATTAATACCAGATTCTTTATCGTTACAGCAATGCTTGTTATCTTTGTAGGGTCTATTTTCTGCATAGCCTGTACAAAGCTTCTTATCATGCCAATTAACTCTCTGATACCTTCTGAAGCACCTGTTTCACTGATTACCTGAATTAATCCCTGTAAATCAGCTTTTAATGCAACAATCTGTTTATCAAGAGTTTCATATTGTAATTTTACCTGTTCGTCAGCCCAACCAGCAGAATTTTTACTAAGATTAAGGTTTTTCTGAAATTCATCATAAGCAGTTAAAAATGCCAATACATTGTTGTACTGGAACTTACCACCAGACATAGCTAAAACAGTATCACGAATATCTTTATTAGAGTCTTTAAGCTTCTGCATTAATTCAACAATAACATCTTCCATATTGCGTAAATGCTTTACTCCGTTATTGTCTACAGTTTCTAATGCAATACCTAAAGCTGCAAATTCCTTACGTGCTTTAGCCGTATTCATGCTAACCAACATAGAACGAATAGAACGCCCTACTTCAGCACCACTCTTACCTGTCCTTGTTGCCATTGTAGCAATGATGCCTTGCAGGAAATCAAAGCTAAGTCCTGCTTGATGTGCTGCTCCTGCACTCTGCTCATTTGCTGTAGCTAAGTCAGCAGCAGTAACAACAGCAGTATCAGCTAAATGCGCCCATTTATCAACGATTTCACCGGAAACCTGTTGCGCTTCATTGGCATCTTTCAGCTTAATTCCGTACTGCTGCATTGTAGCTTCAAGAGATTTATTAACCTCAGTCAAGCTCATATTATCAGTAATAGATAATTTAGTACTGTTTCTTACTAACTCCTGTACAATACCTACATCTTTATACTGTCTGCCCCACAACCTTCCTGCTTCAGTAACTTTCTCAACCTCAGTACCATAATCAGCAGCTACTTTGATAAACTCTCTCATAGCTTCATTCATGGCTCTTTGGTTATTAGAAAAGCTATCAGGCATTACCTGAGCAAAGTTGACTTTTGCCTGTTCTAACTGAGATAAAGAATTAACCAGCTCACCAGGAGCAGTAAAAGCTACGTCCATCAATCTTTCTGCTGACATCATAGTAAACTTGGAACGTATTTTAGCTCTAAAATAGTCAATCTTACTATTCAGATCATAAAAACCTCTACTCCACTGAATACCGATATTTTTTCGGAAATCGGCTGATTCTTTATTAAGCTCTTTGTACTGGTTTTTTATCTTTTCAAGTTCTAATCTTAATTTTGTTTTATCAACATTTTTAAGATGGTTTATCTGATAATTTAATTGAGCAGCTTTATTCTCTAAATCAGTTAATGCAGCTTGATAATTCTTAAACTCTTTTGCTGTACTATTACTCTTTTTGCTCTCCTGCATCTGTTTAGAAGCTACTTGTATTTTTCTCATTTCTTCAGCTATAGATGATAAATTGCCTTTAGGCAAGCTATTAACATTGGAAGAAATTTTGTTAATATTTATATTCAGACCTTGAATTAGACTATTTAATTCTATAATCTCATTCTTAACAGTATTAAAGACAGGCTTAGAAGCAGTATCTCTTGTTTTTTCAAGCTCTTTGGAAAACTCTTGCCAATTATCTTTTAATTTAGAAAGACTGGCTCTATCGGCTTCAAACTTTACGCTAATTTTGGCAACATTATCAATTGTGTTTTCTGCCATATACTCACCTACCTGTCACTTCACCTTGTTTTGCTAAATATTGGATTGCATCAGCACCTACCATAGTTTCTGATTTATTTCCTTTATTTATTTCTTTTTCAAGCTCTTCACTATTCTTTTTACAACCTTCAAGGATATATTCTAACTGAGGGATTGTGAGTTCCATTACATCATTCATTGTCATAGATGTATTTTGAATGACAGAAGCGTAAAGCTGACTCCAATCTGTTACTCCGTCATCTCCGTCTGATTGTTTTTTTTTAGGCTGGATATATCATAAAAAATTTCAAAGACCTTACGTGCTAAACCAAAGTCTAAGAAATCCTCAATTTCATCTTTAGTGTATTTTCCATCAAAAGCAAGTTCCAGAACTTCTATCATAGAATCCCATGCTTCTGTGTTCTGTTTCCCTTCAGCATCAAAACTGAAAAGATTTCCAATAATATATGTATCATTAAATTTAGTAGTTAAATCTCTCAACTTATCCTTATACTTCAATTTTGCAGGATAAACCCTACGTTCAATACCATCTCGACAAACAATATCTGTATATGAAGTAAACGGATCAGGCTTAATAGTTGTCATTTAAAATCCTCTTTTCCAAACAATAAAAAATAGGAGAGCCAAAAGCTCTCCCAAAAATTTCAATTAGTCAACGTAACGTAAAGAATAAGAAACAAACTTCTTATCTGCACGTCCAGGGTCTACAGACTTGAAAGACAGCTCAGGAGCAACCGCTTCACCACGGCTGTAATCCAAAGACAGACCGCCTTCGCAACGTGCCTTATATACAATAGTAGTCAAAACAGCTTTGCGACCATCCGGTAACTCTGTCGGAAAACTTTCATGCCGTAACTGTACATAACCAGGTACAGATGTACTCAGAACGTCAACTGTAGTACCATCTGTTACATTAAATACATAATCAACTACAACAGTACCAGTAACATCATTGCTAAACTCTAAAACACCGCCATTAGTAACAGTGAAAGATTTTGTAGCACCAGCAACGGAATCAACATTTTTCAAGCTTTCGCCATTATGCATAACCATAACACTGTCAACATCAACACCAGAAGTAGCAGCTAACTGAGCAGAACCTTCACTGATTGTCAGCTCTTCATGCCCTAATGCAATACCTCCAGTATTTTCAGGTACACCCTGAGAAGCAGCTACAACACCTAAATCAAAGCAAGCGTTTGTAAACTTAAAGTTTGCACCTTTTTCTTTGATAAAGTTAAAAATCGGAAACAGGCTGTCACCACCAAATACATCTTCAATAGTGGAAGTAATTTCAATAGTCATGTTCTGTAAAGAACCTAACTTAGCCTGTACCTTGCCATCAGCACCAAGCAAGTAGGCTGTACCAATGCCATACAAAACTAAATTCTTAGAATCAATTTTTGCCATTTAAACACCTTCCTTATCTACCATCAACTAAAGGATTGTAAATCAAACGATATTTATATATACCATTTACACCTGAGAAATGCTGACCTTCATAATTCAGAAGGACTTCTCTGTTCTGAGAATATAGCTGTCTAAATCGTTTAGCAATTAGTCCAGCTTCATACATTGTGTGAGTATAAATATCTATATACAAATCGCCAACATTTAACATCCAGTTTTTCTTTAGCTTTTCTGAGTGCATAAAATAAAATGAAATAAATGGAACATCTTCAGGAACAACATTAACATCTGTCTGATATTCCCTTCTTAGTTTGTTGTTGGCAACATCTAAGAGGTTATCAGCTTCTTTATCAATGCCTAAAAGATTGCACATTTCATCATCATTCAAGCACCATTCAAAAATTTCATTCAGAAGGTCAAAACTGTAAATCATAATCTTATGTTGACCTCCATTCCTGTAAATAATTTATATAAAGGAACTGTCCTGATAATATAATCAGATACAGTTTCCATTATTTTTTTTAGATTTTGTTTGATTGCTTCACGAACAATATGTTCCGGTTTTAATGGAGCATATTTAGAGTTACCCGTTTTTTCCAAATCTCTATTTACATTAGTATGTGAAACATGTGGATTTCCGTCTAAATCATAGTAAACACCTTTAGGTCTTGTTCTGATTTCTAAGCCAATACGATTTCTATTGAAAACATCACTTCTCATGTATTCATCTAAAGCAGGATTATCTCTGTCCATAGATGAACCTCTACCATACTCAAGAATCAAAGCTCTCTGACCTATTGTATTAAAGACAAGTTCAATCTCTTCTTTAGCAATCTTTTTGACAGTATTCACATCAGCCTTGCCTAAAGATGCAGGATAATGACTATATTCTGACTTAATAATTTTAACAATAGTAGGAGCTACTTCATCAATAGCCTTATTTATTGCTTCATCTACTTCATTAGAAATATCAATCATAATTTCCTTTTATCTTCCGATAACTGTAAAATCAATACATTTTTAATAGATGCAGAATCAATGCTATCAATCTGATAATTCTTATTGTCAATAACAAGCCTGTCTGCAATCTTTACGCAATCTACAAACTGCAAATACACTACTTTTATTGTACTTTCAAGTAAGCTTGCATCAAAGAATTTAATCCTTCCATTCGTGTCTTTCTGAACGCAAGGAATATCAGATTTAATTTCTGTCATCTGCTTTCCGACAATCTGATTTCCAATATATTGATTCTCAATACGATAAATACCACACACGCTATCACATTTCCAGAGATTAGCTTGATTGGAGAAATGTGTCAAACGCATAGCCATACATAAGTATGTGTCATTATTCGTTTGATCTATAACAATATCTCCTTCTTGCATTGTTGTGTTTTCTTCTAATAACCCTTTATATTTATGTGTATGAGCAAAATCATTATTAGAGATGCCTTGCCTTGTGTAATGTACCTTTTCGGTAGCACGTAATTCACCATTCAAATCATAAATATCAGAAATATGAGTTTGCGGAACAAAGAATCCTTGTATGTTCACGTAAATCACTCCTTATATTTGTTAAGGATATTTCTCATATCCTCAGTAAAGAAACTTGAATTACCCATCTCTATTGTATAGTCGAGTGTACTCAACTTTTTCAATCCGGCAAAAGAAGAAAACTGTCTAATATTTTGCGCTAACATAGCAGTTACAACCTTAATATCTTCAGGAATCTCCTCAAATCCATAAGTGTATTCAATCTCTAACAACCTGTTCATTCTGTTTCGACAACCACAAAACATACCTACACCTAATCCCATAAAAGGAGATACAGGAGCAAGATATGTAAAATAGCCGTCCATTTCAAGGTCTAAATCAATATCGCTCACTTCAGCAGGATATGATGTAGTTCCCATAGGTGTACGGAAAACTTCTTGTGCAGAGGTTATCTCAATAACCCTACCATGCCGTAATTTACCTCTTGAATTACGATTGATTTTTACATTCTCTTTTGCTGTGTTTACGCTAAAAGACATTTTACAATAGCCATCTATCAACTCAGAAGCAATCACAACATCAGCTACAGTAACACCAGGCTGTGCCGTACAATATGTACTGATTTCTTCTTCTGTCAGATATTGGCTCATATCAGATAATCCCCATTTCCTCTAAAACAGGCTTAGTAGACTCAGCTACATTAGCAACACCATCTGTAAACACAACAAATTTACCATCACCAAGATAAACTGTATGTGTACCATGCTGCATAAGCTTGTCTTTAATTTTTACATCAACACGTTTTTCTATTGATTCACCATTCGCTGTAGCAATCATATTACTCAATACTTCTGTTTTAACTACAGTATCTTTTCTTGTTCTTGCCATATATTAACTCCTTAAAAAATTAAAGCTGGCATAAAGCCAGCCTTAAATTATGCATTTGCAACTGTCTTGGACAGAATTGTATGAGCGTAACCAGCACCTTTAGCTACGATAGTATCATACTGGAGTGCCATGTACTTTTTAGCCAGACCATAATCAGAGTAGCCAAACTCAAATACACGAACATTCGGAGAACCTACATAGAAACGAACCAGCAGATTTTCAGAAAGAATGGCAATTTTATGAATTGTAGAACCGGAAGTAGTTGTAGTATCAAGCGGCAGGAACGGATCAGCAATAATCGGCAGAATGCCCATGCAAGTCATAATACCCTGTACTTTGATACCAGGAACGGCTTCTACTTCATAAATCTTGCGAGTGTTATTATCAGCGGCTTCTTCCTGTTCAATCAAATCCAGTGTCATAGGATTAACTACGATAACAGAAGGTTTAACGTCATAATCTGTACGTGCAGCCAGACGAGCTACTTCAGAACGAATCGCTGTAGTAATCTTAACACCAGCATTAATTGTACCAGTCTGAGTAATCTGATTCAGCAGACCAACATATTCCAGGTTAGTACTTACAGTCAGGTCTGTAGCAGCACCAGTCCACAGTTTTGAATCCTGTAATGTCAGTACATCATTTACCATATCATTCAGATCATCAGCTTTTAACTGAGGGAACTGACCCTGCTGCTTATTTACTTCCAGGTCAAAATGACCAAATTTAATAGCAGATGTGATTGCTTTAATGAAAGCAGATTTTTCAACACGTACCGGACCGCCTTCAGTAGCATCCAGATTGCGAGGGTCTTTAAAAGCAGCGGTAGCCTGACGCTGTGTTTTTTCAAAATAACGTGTCGGCTGTCCAGTAGCTTCTCTTGTCTGAATACGCTGTAACATCAGACCACGTTTATGTGTTAAATCTAAAATTTCTTTTTCAAAAATAGGTACATGAATGAAACCATTACCCATTGCATCTGCAACATTAGCGAAACTTACAAATCCACCCATTTTATTTTCCATATTACACATTACCTCTTTTCTGTAACAAATTAAGCAATAAAAAAGCACTCCTTAGAGTGCTATCATTTTTTTTAACTGATTATTCAGCTTTCATAGATTTATGCCAAATTTCCATTTTCTTCTTCAGCTTGTCGGAAGCAGACAGGAATTTGTCATTATCAATCTTTTCAATTTCAGCAGCCAGCTTTTCTTTAGCAGACAGTTCATCTTCCTTACCAACAGGATTAGTTTCTGTCTTGCGTTCAGGCTGTTTTGCACCAGCTTTAACTTCTGTTTCTTTCGGTTTTGCTTCAAACTTGCCTTCAATAGCGGTCAGCTTCTCATTTACAGCAGAGAAATCAATCTCTTTTGCTTCAAGTTTCTCCAAACGTTCATTGACAGGCTTCAGAGCTTCTGCAATTACATTAGCAAAGTCTAAAGTTTTAACCAGTTCTTCAACCAAAGCTTTCATAGTTTTTTCATCCATAGAATTACCACCTTCCATTTCTTCTTTCTTGCGACTTGCAGCTAATTGAGTGTCTTTAAATGCTGCTAAATTTTTATATAAAATCGCTACTCCGGTAAACACAAAATCTTTGATATACCAGTAATTCTCATCCTCTTCCATGTCATTAACTTTAACTTCAACAGAAAAGCCAAGAGAATCTTTAGCGTTTTTAATCATAAAACATACATCTGAAAAATCTTTCTTCCATAAATGACCAGTAATGTTTACGCTATTACCATTTATATTTGCACTTTCAACAACACCAATCTTGAATCTATTATCGTGACCAGTCAGAGCTTCATAAGGATAGCTCCAATTGTCATAAACACAATCAACACCCATGCCCTTAAAAGTATCTAAAGCTTTAGCAATCGCTTCAGGATAAAATATAATCGGCTTATCAGCACCATACGGAATACCATCAGAAGGTGTTCCTATCGGTAAACAGTTACCGGAAAACGGCATCTTGTTTATATGTTCTTCCTGAATATCCTCAAAACTAAAACTTGAGAATTTCAGTAAAACGTCTTTATTCTGCACTGTCATTATCGCCTTCACCTCCTTGTGTAGTTTTATCATCATACCTGTTCTTGCCTACTCCATTAAAACCACCAGTAACTTGATATTCTTTATTGATAGCGGCTTTATATTCTGATTTACACATATCTTTATATTTGCCATTTTCTTTAGGTAAACCTAATAATTCTCTTGCTTCATTCCTTGTAACTAAATCTGCATCAAAAATCTTTGTAATCCTTGTTGTCTTTGCCATCTTTCTTGTTTCGTTATCCTCAAAGACATAACGGAATACAAGCTTCTGACCAAGACCTAAGCGACAAATCACTTTCTTGTTGATATTTTCTTCAATTACTTTAGCAAGAGGTTTAATTGCTTCATCAATAATGTTCTCTTTCTGTTCATCAACAGTACTTCTATCAGTCTGAGAACCTTCATTGAATCGTTTCGGATCAATACCGAATGTGTAAGCGATAATCGTAATCAGAAAATGTTGCCATTGTAAATAAAGACCTTCATCATTAATGGCTGTTAATTGATGTGTCTGAATACCATCAGAACCACCAACAATAGGAATCTTACCTGTACCATAAATCTCTTCCTCAAAGTATTTTCGGAATGCTACTACTTTGTTATCATCAAGATTTTTTCCAAGGTTAAGAATGAACTTAGGAATTGCATTAGTTGATACTGTTCCTGCATATTCCTGTACATTAAGCAAGTAGTTGATTATATTAAAAGCACTCTCAAGAGGAGAAGTACCTAATGGAGAATATGTATAATCAATGGTTTTTAAATACATCAAGTCCTGATTCAGTAAAGGTATTTTTTCAGTACCATTCTTTTTATCCTGGTAATACCTTGGTGTATTCTCATTACCATTCCAGTTAGCATTATATTCAATGGTAAAACCATCTACCGGAAACAACCATATAGGTCTACTGTAATCACCACTACGGCAAACCTCTATAGCACCACAATCACCTGTTTCAATATCCTCTATTGCAGCACCTAACAAGCTTCTGTAAGTGTCACCATTATTAGGATTTTCAATACAGTTTGAAATACAAGCTATCTCATCTTTGTAATCGTAAGTATCATTAAGATTACGTTTTTCAATTACCCAAGGTAAATTAAGTAAACCATTTTTTGTAATCTGAATCGCTCTGCGACACACAGGAATCTTAGCAAAGTTCCTTAAACATACAGATGTAACAGGTTTTTTAATCAAGTTTCCAAGTCTTACAAGGCTAACACCATTGCTTTCATATATAATCACTGTTTCCCTGACAGGATTTTTCCTTGGTCTGCCAAAAAACAGTTCAAATTCCTTACCAGCTACTTTAAACTGCAAACATCACACCTTCTTTCTTATTAGAAGCATTCAACATAGTTCCTACACTACCAAAACATAAACCTGTTGGTAATGATGCACTACCTGTAGGATAGATGCATTCGATAGCAAACTTTAAAGCATCCATGCCATCATCAGAACCTTTGGGGAAACGCTTCATCTCATTAAGCAAGCGAGTTTGTGATGTATGGAATTTCAATGTGCCATTTTTTACAAAAGGTATTAAACCTTTTAATCGCAAACCTTTTTCAATTGTTGATTGCATAGGCTCTATAGGTAAAGGCATATCCATTGCAATAGCTCTTTTAGCGCATTCCTGAGCAAAGAAAGCCTGGAACTGTACTGCTTCAATCCCTACCTTGACAAGCTTTTTGCGATACATAATACACATGCTGATTAAATCATCAATAATCTTATCCGGTTTACGCCTTGCTATACTTGCGTTCAAGACATATAAGAGATTATCAGCACCTTTACCGATAACTACGATTGCAGAAGTATCTGATTTAGCTTTCTTAGCTAATGAAGGGTCAACACCAATATATACACCAGTTATCTCAGGTAATATCGTCCAGTAGCTAAACCATTCCTCTTTGAAATCCCTTGTTGCTTCAGAAATCGGATCATTCTGATATTCTGAATCAAAAGATTCTGGATTCATAAAGCGGATTTTCATTAAATCATAGTAATGGTCTTTCATCTTCTCAGCCCATAAAATCTTAGTACCCTTGAGCATTGCGTTTCTATGAGCATAGAAAAATTTCTCAGCTTTTGTACCAGCATCAGGATTGTTTTCATCACGTAAGATGGCTTCCCATTTATCCCACAAAGGAGATTTTGAGAACTCATAAACTGCCTGATATTTCTTTCTATCCCACATGGAATACTCAGGCATTGTCAGAACCTTGTTCAATAACGATTCATAATTCAAGACAGTTCCAATATAGAAAACTTTTTCATTGACAGAACCACAAGGCAATAATGCTTTCTGAAACCAGTTCAATAATTTAGCTCTCTGAGCTTCTGTTTCTACATTTTCATCATTCTCTAAATCATCAATAATTATCTTATCAGGTCTGAATTGTCTGTATTTGATACCTCTGAGCTTCTGACCAGCACCTTTACCGACAATCTGTATCTTATCCCTTGTGATTATTTTCTGCTGTGCCCATACGCTGCCTTCCTTGTTACCGAAAGTATCAAGTATCAGCTCATTCTCTGCTAATTCATCTTTGATAGCCATTACAAACTGTATAGCCTGTTCAGCAGTATCAGATACAATCAGAATGTTCTTAGCATAGCCATATAAAGCACACCATAAAGGATAAGCAAAAGATAGAATCTGACTCTTACCATGACCACGAGGAGCAGCTCTCACAAAATAATATTTTTCATTATTATTTTTTAAGGTCTGTTCTTCCAGCTTTTTAAAAACTTCTAAATGAAACTCACAAAATTCACCAGTGAATATATTGGGAAAGAAAGTTTTTGCGAATAAAGCTAAATCAGTAGCACATTCCATTTTTCTTTTCTCTGATACAGACTTAATGCCATTGCTATCATAATCATCAAGAATAGAAAAAACATTTATACTACCTATGTGCATCAACCTCCTTCCTTTAGTGTTTCATGTAATTTTTTGCTTCTTTTTTCTTTTCTTTGGAATTGATTGTATTAATAAGATATTTCTTCTTATTCTTTGTCTGTTCTTTATTACGTTTCTTTTTTACTGTTTTGAGCATTTTTGAATTTCATTATTGATTTACATAACATATTGAAGAAAAACAGATTTAAAAACATTTTGAATGCGTAATAAAGACAAACGCAACCAAGACCGCAAACCATAGTTGCGATAATTCCTAACGTACTTATGATTTTTCCCTCCTAAAATAAAAGAATCCGTACCACATATAATGATACGGATAAGTTGACCAGCTCCGAAAGCTGAAGTCCTTTTCACTCTTTAAATTAAAAACTGCTGTTACTACTCTTTTGTTTCACACAGCATTACAAATTTCGCTCTAATCAGTAATAACAGCAGTAGTGGCGATACGCTAAGTATCACCTTTGCACCTCAAGCGAGAGAGTGGTAGCGATACTCTCTCCAGAATACTCTTTCTACACATGGCAGACGAGCTTGTTGAGTAATTTCCGATCCGCACGAACCAGAACACTCTATATAATGAGTATGCCGTAGCATACCATTTGACTATAGGTAGAATTGCTTCATCTATAGTTCATGCCAAGATTAAAACCAGGAGTTGTGTAGAGATAGGAAATTTGACTCTTGCGAGTTAGTCATGTAGATATAAAAGAACTCCTGGTAGTGACGATTCGCTAAGAACCGTCATTGCACCATAGACCTCTACTTATACCACGCCGAGGTGAGCGTTCTTGGATAACTTATATACCGCCTACCATTTCTGGCGGTGCCGTCACAGACTTCGTAACGGACTGGTCAATAATTGCCTATACGTGAAACACCCGTATAAGACCGACTGGACACGCATGTTACCAGTCCATTCAATATTGAATTAAAGACTTGCCTTACAGTCGCAAGCAAACTGAGCATTACAAACAAGGGAAGTTTTAGTTTTAAAGCTCACGAACCACGACAAGGTACTTCCGGTTATCGTGAGATTGGTAGTTGCTATAGGAGTTGAACCTATATCTATCGCTTATAAGGCGATTGCTCTAACCACTGAGCTAAACAACTATATGGTCTGAGTGAGAGGACTTGAACCCCCATAGCCAAATCAATGACTTGCAGATTTTAAGTCTGCTGTGTATGCCAATTTCACCACACTCAGATATGGAGCTGGCGATAGGAATTGAACCTACAACCTTCTGATTACAAGTCAGATGCTCTACCTATTGAGCTACACCAGCATGGTAGCGGATGTGAGAATCGAACTCACCTTAACTGACTTATGAGGACAGGAAAGCAACCTTGCTTAATATCCGCAATATTGTTATCGGTTTCAGAGCTAACCGATAAACTCATTATGTCAACCAAGAAGAAGTAAAAGGAGGAGGAAAACTTCTATATATTGGCTAATCAGCAAATTAAATGCGATAACACCATGATTACCGCATCTTCCTTAGCATCCGCAAACGCTGAGGGCATTTTCAAGAGAGGAGATGCCATTCAAATAAACAGCATCACAATAAAGCTCAATCCACAAAAGCTTTATCAAGAAATAAAAACGGAGAGGTAGCTAACCTCTCCCCACTGGCTTTAAGGAAACTCAGACTATTATGTTCGTCAACATACAAGTCTTACAAACGAACATCCAGCTACTACTTGTACTTCGTAAGATTCTGTTTACTGTGCTTAATTTTTATGTGTCCAAGATTTAGGCTTTATAAATACCTGTTAGAACAACACATCAGTCAGTCACATATCGTCTGCACCAGTTCTATGACCACAAGGTAAGAATACCGGAAAAGTTCCTGTGATCTAAAACTAATCGGCATGATTCTCATTTTACAAGCGAATCAAAGACTTGTTTATATGTAAATGCCTTTTCAGGTCACTTCATATCAGAAACATCATTTATTTTTGTCAAAATCCATAATATTTACTATAGTTTTGAACCATATCTTTAATGATTGGTATGATTAATCATGTAGAAAATCATAATCATCAAAAACAGGTATTTTTATGAATTATAATCTATTCTTTAAATCAAGACAGTAATGATTCAAATATGAATGATTACATAGATTAAATAAATAATATTTTTTTAGAGCAATATATAAGAATCTTGCAAAGCAAGATTCTGTGTCTACGCTTTCAACTTCAACTCACGTTTCGTTGAAACCTGTAGACTATCGTATTCATTCGGTTAAAGTTCCGATAGTCACTTTAACCTCTTGAATACTCTTTGAATTTTAATGATTACTCACTACGTTCATAATCATTAAAATTCTTGTTATCTTGATTTACCCTTCTATATATATACGTTGCTTTTGACATTTTGTTCGGACTTGTGGATAACTTTTAGAATCAGACATAACACCCTTGATTAAAAATGTACCGATTCAGATTTTACCTACATCTTGATTATTCTTTCCGATTTTATGTGTTACGGCTATATGATCTACAGAGTTCATAAATAGTTCCAAAATACAGGTAAATCCATTGATTATGACAGGAATTGTTCAATTTATGAATCAGACGATATAACAATAGCCGTAACAGTTAATTTAACACTTGATTTTTAAGGAATAAAAATGTTTAAAATGCAGATATTATGCTGATTATAGGAGTTTTATGAGTAGTTTTTATTGTAACATGAGTATAACGATTAGAAATGGTAGTGATAGTGATAATAGAATACAGATTAATCTAACACCGCCAGGTCGATTTGAACGAACGGCTGTTTGGTTTAAAAAATC
>AUXO010376014.1_pt1 | contig 13333 bp, 12 predicted proteins | sample 768731 | NCBI WGS metagenome assembly AUXO01 (sample SAMN02715735, study PRJNA202380) | gut metagenome | biome: sheep rumen | host: Ovis aries | place: New Zealand: Palmerston North
ATAATAAAAGACTAATCAATTAAAAAAACAAGCAGTATCAAAAGAGTTTTATTTTAAAAACATAAGTTTTATAGTATAATAAACATAGAAGAATAATGGAGGGGCATATGGAAAATGTAAAAAGCATTATGAAAAAGGCAAATAAATGTCTAGATTGTACCAAACCGGCATGTATTGTTGGTTGCCCATTAGATAACGATATCAAAGGATTTATAAAATGCATAAAAGAAGAAAACTACAAAGCAGCATATAATCTCCTATCAAAAACTACTGTATTAGAAAGCATCTGTGGTAGAATTTGCCCACATGAAAAGCAGTGCCAGGGAGCTTGCAGAAAAGAGATAAAAAAAGCGCCCGTAAAAATCGGTAGATTGGAAGAGTTTATCGGTGATCTTGCCATTAAAGACAATTGGAAAATTAGAAGTAAAGCCGAAGCAACTCATAACGTTGCCGTCATCGGTGGTGGGCCAGCTGGGCTTACATGTGCCGCTTTTTTAAAAAAACACGGCATAAACGTTACAATCTATGAAAAGCACAATTACTTAGGAGGCCTACTTTCACACGGCATACCAGAGTTTAGATTGCCTAAAACAATTACTGAAAAAACAGTACAAAGAATAATAGACTTAGGAATAGAAGTCAAATATAACGAAACTCTTGGTAAAACCATCACCATAGAACAGTTGGAAAAAAAATATGATGCCATATTTATCGGAATAGGCGCGAATATATCAAATAGAATGAAAATACCTGGAGAAAAGCTTAAAGGAGTTTATGGCGGTAACGAAATTTTAGAATACAAAAGAAAAATAGACTATGAAAACAAAACTGTTGTGGTATATGGTGGAGGGAATGTTGCTATGGACACTTCTAGAACACTAAAAAAATTAGGAGCCAAAAAAGTAATTGTCGTATACCGAAAAAGCGAAGAAGAAATGCCTGCTGACAAAGACGAAATAAAGGCTGCCAAAGAAGAAGGAATAGAGTTTTTATTTAACAATAATATTATAAAAATTATTGGGAAAAACAAAGTAAAAAGTATAGAATTAATAAAAACTCACTATAAAAAAAGCAAAGATAAATTATTATTAGAAAATATAAGAGACAGCAAGCATAAAATAGGATGCGACTATGTCATAAAAGCAATCGGTTCACACGCAAACAGAAGAACTATGAATAGTTTAAATCTAAAGCTAACTAACAACGGCAGAATAAAAATAGATAAAAAAGGAAACACATCTAACAAAAAAGTATTTGCAGGAGGAGATGCAGCCGGTAATATTGCCACTGTTGCCTGGGCTGCTCGTGCCGGGAGAAATGCCGCCTATACCATAATAGAGTATTTAAATAAATAGAAAGAAGGTAAAAATATGTTTAATTTAAAAGGAAGGGTTGCTGTAATTACTGGAGCAAGTTCTGGACTTGGAAAACAAATGTCTATGGCTTTCGCCAAACAAGGAGCCGATTTAGTAATACTCGCCAGAAGAATAGAAAGGCTAGAAGAATATAAAAAAGAACTAGAACAAGAAGGAGTCAAAGTACTTCCAATAAAATGTGACGTCACAAACACAAACGACATCAACAAAGCCGCCGAAATGACAGAAAAAGAATTTGGTAAAGTTGACATATTAGTAAACTGTGCCGGTTCCTCCAAAGACGCTGGAATTTTAGACATGACAGACGAAGATTGGAATTTTACAATTGCAACAGATCAAACGTCAGTATTTAAAGTGACTAGAGCATTTGCAAGCATCATGAAGAAAAACAACTACGGAAGAATCATAAACATTGCCTCAATGTATGGCTTAGTTGGAAACACTGCTATGGGAACAGTTGCGTATCATTCATCAAAAGGAGGAGTAGTTAATTTTACAAGAGCTGTAGCTGCTGAACTTGCAAAATATAATATTACATGTAATGCTATATGCCCAGGATACTTTGAAACAGAACTTACAAGTGCCGTATTAAATACCGAAGACTTTACCACTTACATGAAGCAAACAGTCCCAATGGGTAGATACGGACGTGCTGGAGAGTTAAATGCTGGAGCCATTTTCCTAGCCTCAGATGAAGCCTCATACGTTACAGGTGTAATACTTCCAATAGATGGTGGATATACATGCGTATAAAAACTAGATAAATTCTTATCTAGTTTTTGAATACTATTTTAAAATTTACCTCATAATAAAAAAAGAAAGGAAGATATTTATGAATGAAAATTTAGAAATGTTAGAATACCTATATAAAGCAAGCAATATGGGGCATAGTAGTACTGAAGACTTACTTGCGGAGCTTAAAGAAAAAGATAACAAAATAAAAAAAACAGTAGAAGAGATAAACAAACAATATGAACACTATGAAAAAGAAAGCTCCAAACTTTTAAAGAAAAATAAAGTAGAGCCAAAAAACGCCGGAATAATGGCCGATATTATGAGCAAGATGAGCATAAAAAAAGAAGTAATGAAGGACAACAGCGATGCAAGTATAGCAGATATGCTTATTCAAGGTCTCATGATGGGAAACTTAGAAATTGACAAAAGAATATCTAATTTCGAAAAAGAAATAGACAAGAAAATAATAAATTTAGCTAAACAGTTTAGAAAATTTGGTGAAGACTACATTAAAAAATTAAAAGAATACCTATAAAAAATATAAAGCAATATTTTTCGTAATATATCTTGAAAGAAATAAAAAAATAATTTATAATAATAGTAAGAAAGTAGGGGTATTACTATGAAAAATATAAATATTGAAAAACTTTTAAATAATCCAAAAACAAAAATAATCCTGATGGTTATATTATTATTAATAATTGTCTTTCCAATGTGGTATGGCACACGTGATAAAAAGGGAAATGAAAAGGAAAATGAAAAAAACTATGAAACATTTGCCCACACCGAGGCTGAAATAATAAGTGAAGAAACTTTTGAAGGATTAAAATTTACAAATATCTCTTTAATTACTGATAAAGGTTATACAACATTTACTGCCGACGTTATTAATACTAATACTACCGATAACACAATAGAAAAAGTATATATTGATTTGAAAGACAAAGATGGAAAAACAGTAATAAGTCTAAAAGGGCGCATTGGGACTGGCCTAAAACCAAATGAGAAAAGAACATTGAGCACAAAAGCTAAAGGCGAATTTAAAAAAGTAGTTTCAAAGTCAATAAGAGAATACAAAAAATAAGATTTACTAAGTAAGTCTTATTTTTTTTTAAAATAATATTTCAGTCTGTGTCATTTCTAAATCATCATTTATTGGAATCTTTTTATCTTCTAAATTTTGATTATTAGTGTGCATTGCCATTACTGATTTAGCTTCCGAAATAGCCTCTTTTAAAGAACTATTGTCATTTATATGTTCATCATCTTCAAGTTCAATTGATTTTAAAATTTCTTCAAAACTCGTTTCACCATTTACAACTTTTTGCAATCCATCCTGAAGCATAGTAATAACATCAGAGCCACCATAAACTAATTCCCTTAGCTTTTCTTTAGGAGCATCATCACTTAAAGCATCACGAATTTCTTGATTAATTTTTAAAACCTCATGTATAGGAATTCTTCCGCGATAGCCGTCATTACAATATTCGCATCCTTCTGCATCATATATTTCTTCAATATCTTTTCCTAAAACAGTCTTAAATATCATTTTTTCATAATTACTTGTTTTTCTCTTTGTTTTACAATGATTGCAAAGCTTTCTAGCAAGTTTTTGAGCAACAACACCTTCTAAAGAAGAAGCAAGTAAATATTTTTGAACATCCATATCAATCAATCGTTCAATAGTATTTAATGAAGTGTTTGTGTGCAAAGTAGATAAAACTAGATGTCCAGTAATCGAAGCTCTAACGGCAATTCTCGCAGTTTCAGTATCACGAATTTCGCCAATCATTATGATATTCGGATCCTGTCTCAAAATAGATCTTAACGCTGTCGCAAACGTAAGACCAATCTTACTATTTGCCTGTACTTGATTAATACCAGTAATATCCATCTCTATAGGATCTTCGACAGTAATAATATTGGTAGAAGGAGTATTTAAATGTTGTAAGATTGAATATACAGTTGTCGATTTACCGCTACCAGTTGCCCCGGTAACTAATATAATTCCACTAGGAACACTGATCATCTCTAACATTTTTTTATAATTTTCATCACTAAAACCAAGCTCACCTAGACCGGCCATACTCATAGAATAATCTAAGATACGAATCACTATTTTCTCACCAGTACTAACAGGTAAAGAAGACACACGCAAATCCAAATCAATTCCCTGTAAAGTAGCTTTTATGGCTCCATCCTGTGGCAATCTAGATTCAGTAATATTCATCCTCGCCACAGTTTTAATTCTGGTTATTAAATAATCTCTAGCATCATTAGGCACTTCTGCATAGTCACACAAAATACCATCAACTCTAATTCTAATTAATAATTTGTCAGCATGCGGATCAAAATGAATATCACTCGCGCCTCGTTTAGCAGCATCAACCAGAATTTCATTTAAAATATCAACTATTGGCATCTTTTGAAAATCAAAAGATCTAATCATTTTATCAACCCCTTATTAAGTTAGGACTAGATTTTATCCTAGATATATTATATAATATATTTAAGATAAAAACAATTGAAAAAGGTGAAAAGAATGTCGAAAATGAATAATAGGGGCTTTTTACTTGCTGAATCTTTAATAGTTTCAACCTTTGTCTTGACAATATTAATTTTTCTTTTTGTCCAGTTTAGGACCCTAATGATTAATTATAAAAAAAGTTATACATATAATAACACACAAAATATATATGATTTAGGTTCTATGGCTGACTACCTAAAAAAAGCCTCAAACCCTAGCAATACTTTGACAGATCAACTAAAAGAAACTAAAAGCAGTTATATAGTGATTTATAATAAAGACAGCAATAACTACTGTCAAAATATTGATCTTCAAGATAAATCTATGTGCCAAACATTAGGAGAAGCCATGGAATTGAAATTTATGATACTTACAAAATCAGACACCAGCACTTTAAAAACAAGTCTTCAAAATGATGGCAATCTAAGCCAAGAAATGAAAGACTTCATTAAAAGATTAAACACAACAAAAATTGAAAACAAAGGTAGATTCATTGCTGAATTTGAAAATGGCAACTTTGCGACCATCGCCTTTGATCAAAATATAAATTCATCTAACAAAACAATATTTTCAAACATTTTAAACAATATAGTAACTTCAGGAGACGGCCTATATAAGGATAATGAAACTAGAGATAGATATATTTATAAAGGAACTAATCCAAATAATTATATGACTTTTAGTGAAAGTACTTGGCGCATACTTTCTATAGAAGCCGATAACAGTATTAAAATAATAAAAAATGAGCCATTGAATAGACAAATGACTTGGGATGATAATACAAATAGTTGGAATCAAGCAACCATACAAAAATATTTAAACAGTGAATTCATAAACGGCCTTAAACAAAACGACAAAATAATTGAACACGACTTTAACATTGAAACACCTAATAGTAAAATAAATTGGAAAGGTAAAGTAGGATTGCTTTCACCAAGTGAATACTTAGCCGCAAACACCGATAATGAAAACTCAAATTATCTATATATTTCACGTAAAAATTGGTGGCTTCTTGGTCAAAATAGTACGAATTTAATACCATATGTAAATAGTGAAGGAAATATTGACAATATACTTTTAAATAATAGTTTAGATGTTCGCCCAGTTATATATATATTGCCTAGCGAGATTACTGGCAGTGGGACCTCTGAAGATCCTTACATAATAAAATAGAAAGGGGAAATATATGAAAAAAAATGGCTTTACTGTTGTTGAATTAATCGCCTCATTTGCCTTGACCATGGTTATCAGTGTTTTCCTCTTTGAAGTTTTAATAAACGTAAAAGATGTTTTTGTCGAAACAGCAATAAAAACAAATTGTGAGGAAAGATTAGCTATTATATCAAAAAACATAAAATATAACATGCCAAAAAAAGGTACAATTAGCTGCAGAGGACTATCATGCACCGCAAACGGCCAAAAACTAATAACCATAAACGAAAATAATGTCATAGTGGCCGGTCAAATCTTTGATATGCCTAAAGATGGCGATAAAAATTTAACAATAAACGACGCGAATTTAATGTCATCTTGCTTAAACGATGACTGCTATTTAAAAGTCTATTTTAAACTTAAAAGTCCCAACCTCTCAGAGGACTACGAATACAATGTGGTTTATTATTACACTATAAATTAATCCAAAAATCAAATAAAATAAAAACCAAAAAAGACGAAATAATACTACAAATTATTCTTGTACATAAAAAAGGCAAATATTTAATATCCGTATCAGAAAGAATACTCATTATCTGCATATGCACAGATACCCCACCAAATGATAAAATCATAACAGTAAGAGTGCATTTAAGTTTTAGAGGAATAGGCTCTAGGCTAATATATTTAAGCCCCTGAGTCATTTCAACAAATCCATTTAATATACTTTGTAAAGTACTATTTAAATTAATATTGTTATCAATTATAGTAGTAAGAACCAAACACACCGTGATAACACCCAATATCAAAAGTAAAGTATTTATACTATTTACTATAGAATTAGTAATAATTACCCCAAAACTTTCGTTATTACTAATTCTTTTCATATGCATATTATCAATAGCTTTTTTTAAACTAAATTTCTCATGACAAGTCACGCTTGGATGAAAACCTCGCATTAAAATTCCAACAATTACATTGCCTAAATAATGACAAATAAGTATTAAAAGCCCAACTTCCTTATTATTTAAAAGCAAAGTTACAGTTCCTAAAATAAACAAAGGTGAAGTAAAACAGCTAAAGCAAAGAATCTTAGTAGCTTCATACTTATTAATTTCTCCATTTAAATAAAGCTCTCTAGTATATTTGGCATTAGCCGGATTTCCTGATATAATGCTCATAAAAAAAATAAACGCACATTTACTATCTATCCTAAAAAGCTTATTCATAATCCCTTTAAATAAGTCACTAAAAAGTTCTACAAAACCATATCTAATAAGTAAACTAGATAAAACTAGAAAAGGAAATAACGAAGGGAAAATATTATTTTTAAATATATTTAAAGAAAAAACTACAGATTCTAAAATGCTTTCTGATTCTGCTAAAATTTCAAACCCAATAAAAAGCAAAACTATCATAATAAACACACTGATAAGTTTTCTCATAAATTCACCTTATTTTTAATAAATTTAATTGTAGAAAGGACTAACCTATGAAAATATATGAAAAACTAAAGAAAAATATTAAACAGCACTATAAATTACTAATAATCTATGCATTAATATTTTGTATATTTACAATAAATCTTCCATATTATATCTCCGCACCAGGAGGAATACTAGATACAAGCAAAAAAGTAACAACTAATGAAACTTTCAACTTAAAAGGCTCGTTAAACATGGCTTATGTATCAGAAATGCACGCGACAATTCCAACTTACATATGGTCTTTATTTGCCAAAGACTGGGACACTGAAAAGGAAACTAAGGCCATTAAAGAAAGTGAAAGCGTTGAAGATATGGAATATCGAAATCATATGCTACTAACCGAATCTAACAAAACAGCTGAACTTGTCGCCTATAAACATTCAAACATAAATTATGAAATTAAAAATAACAAAATATATATTACATACATTGACAAGCTTGCCAACACAAATTTAAAAGTTGGTGACCAAATAACCCAAGTTGATGGCCATAAAGTAACAAATAAAAATTACTTATTTTCATACATTGGCTCAAAAAAACCTGGTGATAAAATTACATTCAAAATTATAAAAAATAAAAAAGAAAAAACGAAAACAGCTACCTTAATTGATGTAAATGGTGAACCCAAAGTTGGTGCTTTATTAACTGAAGACTTTGAAATAAAGTCAAATAGACAAATAAAATTTAATTTCGAAGATCGTGAATCAGGACCATCAGGAGGGCTTATGCTAGCCTTAACAATATATAGTAACTTAAATAAAATTGATTTAACGAACGGCAAAAAAATAGTTGGAACAGGAACAATTGATATAGATGGTAATGTTGGACAAATTAGCGGAGTTAAATACAAATTAATAGGTGCGATAAAAGAAAAAGCCGATGTTTTTCTAGTGCCAGAAGGAGATAATTATAAAGAAGCTAAAAAACTAAAAGAAGAAAGAGGATATAATATAGATATAATCCCAGTAGAGACATTTGAAGAAGCTTTAAGATATTTAACAAAATAAAAAGGAAATAGAGATTTTACCCAGTATATTAATAAATAAGGAGGGTAAAAATGCCAAAAGTAAAAAAAGACTTCTATGAAGCTAAATACGATCTAATGTTTAAAGCAATTTTTCTAAATCCCGATAATAGAGATTTATTAAAACTTCTTTTAAAAAGTACTATCAATAAAGATGTTGAAATAGAAAAAGTACTCTCACCAGAAATTCCAAAACACAATATTCACATAAAAGGCAAGGCATTAGATGTAATAGTAAGAGATAAAAATAATGACATATATAATATTGAAGTGAACTTAGTAAGTGATGATTATATTAGAATTAGAAATGCTGCTTACATATTTACTAAATTTGGTGATGAAGTAAAAGAATCAGAAAATTACGATAATTTTCCAAATATCATCCAAATAAATTTATCATTTGCTTTAAATAAAAACTACCCTGAAATAAGTAAATATGAATTGATAGACAAAAATAATAAAAGAAAATTTACAGATAAACTTCAAATTTATGAATTCAATATAGCCAAAATAAAACAAAAAGGATATAATAATATTAGTTCAAGGTTTTTATCTGCTTTAGATGCCAATAAAGAAGAATTAAGTACATTGTGCAAGGGAGACGAAAAAATGGAAAAATTTGAAAAAGTAGTCAACAATTTAAATAGCGATGAAGAAATGATAGAGTTTCTATCAGCTGAAAAAGAAGAACTTATTATCAATACCATTAAATCAAGATCAGAAAAACAAGGGATTTTAAAAGGAGAAAAAGAAAAAGAAAACTTAATAATTAAAAATATGCTTAAGCAAAATTTAGATGTCGATACAATTTCTAAATATACTGATGTACCTATAGAAAAATTAATAGCTATTAAAGAAGGCAAATGATATACTATTTGTCTTTTTGTTTGAAAATGAAAGAAAAATCATGTTATAATAAAACATGAAAAAAATGGAAGTGAACGTTATGGATAGAAAAAGTGTAGATATGAATAAAGTAACACCTATGATGAAACAATATCTAGAAATAAAAAATGAAAACGAAGATTTAATAATCTTTTTTAGACTAGGGGATTTTTACGAAATGTTTTTCGATGATGCAGAAAAAGTAAGTAGAGAGTTAGAACTTACTTTAACAGGAAAATCATGCGGCTTAGAAGAAAGAGTGCCAATGTGCGGAATTCCATTTCATGCTTCGAGTACTTATATCGATAAATTAATTGAAAAAGGATATAAAATTGGAATTGTAGAGCAATTAGAAGACCCTAAAAGTGTCAAAGGCATCGTAAAAAGAGGAATTATCCAAATAATAAGCTCTGGCACCATTATGGAAGGAGAAACACTAGATGCAACTGACTTTAATTATATTGCCAGTATAACTGACTTTAAACATGCCTATGCCATAAGCTATGCTGATGTATCAACTGGTGAAGTAAGCGCCTTTTTAACTGAACACTCACCATTAAAAGTAGTAAATGAAATCGTAAATTTAGGCATTAAAGAAGTTATAATGACCTCAAAAGTCGATAAAAATATATATTCAGTTTTAAAAAAAGAATTTAATATGCCACTTACTATAACTGATGAAACATCCGATAATTATTCATACATATATAATGACATAACGGACTATAGACTTATAGAATCTGTAAAACATTTAATCGCCTACATAGTACATAATCAAAAAAGCGATTTATCACACCTCCAAAAACTGCAAATTAGAAAATCTGAAGACCATTTAAAAATGGACATTCATACCAAAAGAAATCTAGAACTAACTGAAACCCTAAGATTAAAGCAGAGAAACTATTCACTTATATGGCTTTTAGATAAAACCAAAACTGCCATGGGCGCAAGACTATTAAAAAAATATATCCTAAACCCCTTAGTTGATAAAGAAAAAATTGAACAAAGATATGATATGGTCGAGACGCTATTAAAAGAATTTATATTAAAAAGCGACCTAGAAAAATATTTGCTAGAAGTATACGACTTAGAAAGATTAAGTGGTAAAATTGCCTTTGGCAACGCCAATGGGAAAGATATGCTCCAGCTAAAAACTTCTCTTAAGGCACTACCACAAATAAAAAAAATACTAAACAAAATTAACTTTCATGAAGACATGGAAACATTAGATAACATATATGACCTGTTAGAAAAAAGTATTTATGAAGAGCCACCAGTAAGCATTAAAGAGGGATTCCTAATAAAAAATGGCTTTAATTCTGAACTAGATGAACTTAAAACATTAAGAAAAGGCGGCAAAGATTTTATTGCTAGATTTGAAAAAGAAGAAAGAGAAAAAACCGGAATTAAAAACCTAAAAGTTGCCTATAATAGAGTCTTCGGCTATTACATTGAAATTAGTAAAGGAAACTTAAGTTCCGTAAAAGATGAGTGGGGTTATGAAAGAAAACAAACCCTAGTAAATGCTGAAAGATTTATAAGCCCTATATTAAAAGAAAAAGAAGCCCTAATATTAAATGCTGAAGAAAAAATTATCGAACTTGAATATAACCTATTTACCGAAATAAGAAATGAAGTAAAAAAATATATACCAAACCTTCAAAAAATAGCTAAAATAATAAGTGAAATAGATGTTCTATGCTCATTTGCCACCGTCAGTGAAACAAATAATTATATAAGGCCGGTGTTAACTGAAGATGAATTATACATAAAAGATTCAAGACATCCCGTTGTTGAAAAAGTTATCACTAAAGAATTTGTATCTAACGATATCATCATGGATAAGAATACAAATATCTTATTAATAACTGGTCCAAACATGGCTGGTAAATCTACTTATATGCGTCAAATGGCTATTACTACAGTTATGGCACAAATAGGCTGCTTTGTCCCAGCTAAAGAAGCTAAAATACCGATTTTTGATGCCATATTTACAAGAATTGGAGCTTCAGATGACTTAGTAAGCGGAGAATCTACATTTATGGTTGAAATGATGGAAGCTAATAACGCCATAACAAACGCCACAAATAAAAGCCTAATACTTTTTGACGAACTCGGAAGAGGAACAGCTACCTTTGATGGCATGGCACTAGCCCAATCAATTATTGAATATATTCACGAAAACATCAAAGGAAAAACATTTTTCTCAACCCATTACCACGAACTTACTGACTTAGAAAAAACACTAAAACATTTAAAAAACATCCATGTAAGTGCCTATGAAGAAGAAGGAAAACTTGTCTTTCTTCATAAAATAAAAGAAGGTAGCGTTGATAAAAGCTACGGAATTCATGTTGCTAAACTAGCAGGACTTCCAGATTCACTAATTAAAAGATCTGATGAAATATTAAAAATTTATGAAAATAGTGAAAAGAAACGCGATATTAAAATCCAAGAATCATTACCGTTAGATGAATTGATACCTCAAAAATCAAAAGTCGAAGAAGAACTAGAAAAAATAAACCCCCTAGAAATAACACCGATGGAAGCCCTAAATATTTTATACAAATTAAAAAAAATAAAATAAATCCAGCTACAAATAAATATCTCACTAACGTGAATTAATTTATATCTACTTCTTTATCGAAGTGTAAAATTCAAAAGAAACAAGTGATTCATGGAAAATATTACTTGTTTTTTTCCGCCATTTTTGATAAGCTTTTATTAGAATATAGAAAGTAGGAAATATATGAGGCAAAGCGCAAGAGATAAAAGAAATTATGTAATAATAGGACTATTTTTATTAGTACTTTTTATGACAGTAGGATTTGCCGCATTTAGAACAAATCTTCAAATAAATGGTACGGCAAGCATTAGTACAAACTGGTGTGTAGGTTTTGATAATACTAAGACAAGTACATATCAAATAACAAAAGGAAAGTCTACTGGAACAAGTCCAGCAGCTACTATGGGTTATGATGGAACAGCTTGCAGTACTAATTACGTTCCTATAGCAAACCTAAGTGCAAACTTTTATCAGCCGGGAGATAAAATAGAATATACACTTACTATAGCAAATAAAGGAAGTATAGATGCCGCCATAGAAAGTATAACCGTAGATGGAAGCTCTGTAACAAGTAATCAAACAATAACCAAAGGAAATATAATATGGAAAGTATATATGCCAGAAGCAGTAGTACTTTCTGCTAGCACTGGAACTACAACAATGAAAGTATCAGCCGAGTTTCAAAATACTACAGATTTAAGTAATTACACATTAAATGAATCACAAACAATAACAGTAGGAATAAATGCAGTACAAGATGATGGTAGTGGTGGATTTGAAGTGACAGATCCTGCCTTCAGTGGAACGGGGACTATATATAGATGGAGTATGGATAATCTTTCTATAAATGATACGGTAGCATCACTAACTGAAGGAACAGATTATACAACAGATGCAACTGAATTACCGACTGTGGTATCAACTTTTGCATCCTCAGCTTCAAACTACTATTTAAAACATACTATTGTGAATAATAACGTTACAGAAAGTTATGTATGCTTTATAAGCGATGAAGAACACTGCCTTCAAGGAGGAGGTACTAATTATTATACAGTTAATAGAGGCATATTAGAAACTACAGCAAATCAAAATTGGTTTACTTCACACAATGGTAGTTGTTGGAATGAAACATCCTATTTCCGCTGTAATGGTGGAGGTTTAGTTGTTGATGTGTTTAATGATGGTAGGGTTCGTGTCAAAGGCGGTGGATACCTTTGTGGTGTATACAATGATGGCTCTTCGTATTGTGATTATGACTAATTTATTAATAGTTAATGCCATAGGTTTGTTATAAATTATAAATAACGTTTTTGTAAAAAACAAATAAAATACAAGTAATCTCACTAACTTGTATTTTTTCATGCCAATTTATTGTGTTTGAAAATAAAATTTGATATAATTAAAAAGAATAGGAAAGTGTGATAATATGAATAAGAAAGGGCAAGCATTAGTAGAGTTCATATTGATACTACCGGTATTACTCATAATCCTAATGTCCTTGATTGACGTTGGTAATATTTTTTTAAGCAAATATGAACTAAACAAAGAGCTAGATACCATTACAGCATTTTATCAAAACGG
>AUXO012749427.1_pt1 | contig 13333 bp, 11 predicted proteins | sample 768731 | NCBI WGS metagenome assembly AUXO01 (sample SAMN02715735, study PRJNA202380) | gut metagenome | biome: sheep rumen | host: Ovis aries | place: New Zealand: Palmerston North
CGCTGTTCTACATTCCACATAATGAAGCGTACCAGTTCCTTTACATATACACAAGCCTTAATCGTATCTTTACGACCAGGATATGCAAATGTATGTTTGCGGATTCCCCAATACAGACGGCTAAAATTGCCATTTTCCCCTCTTCCAAACACCACTCCTGGACGTACTATAGTCAATTTGCGTCCTTCGCCGCCACGTTGCCAAGCTATGTGTATCTTTTCAGCCACCAATTTCGAAATCCCATACGCTGTGTTTGGCGTAGGCAATGTCGTTTCTTCTTTTAAATCCTCTGCAGCTCCGTATGGTGCAATTGATGAAGTAAATACTATATTCTTAATTCCATACTTTTCAGCAAATGCACACACATTTTCAGCTCCACGGATATTCGTCTCGAAATATTCAACATCCTCATGCCCTGGTGTACGATGAACTGCAGCAAAGTTGAAAACAACATCGTCTGGTGTAGGAGCGAATGGAAGTTCTCCGATAGGTTGCCGTACATCGCACTCTACATAGGTTGACCCCAATGTCTCACCATCACGCACCGCAGGTTTATAGTTTTTAACAACAGGATTCGGTGTCCCTGGCTTCACAATATCCAGATTCCATACCTTAGCCTCTGGATAAACGACGTTTAACAGATTCGTCAAATGGGTACCGATAAAACCGGTGCCACCTATTATAATGTAATTCATTTATTATTAATTCTAAAACTCTCAAACAATTTGAGATGCATCTTCACTACTCTATTGATATCAAATTTTTTTTCTGCTATTGTTCGACCTGTACGTCCATAATTCAATCTTCGTTGAGGTTCTACATACAATTTGTAAATAGACTCTGCCAAAATAGAAATATTCTCTGGCTCAACAAGCAATCCATTGATATTTTCTTTTACGCTCTCACTTACAGCATCAACATCAAAAGCCACAATTGGCTTCTCTGCAAGCATATACTCTGGTAGCACAAGTCCAAAACCTTCCCAGCGGGATGTTAAGACAGCCACATCAAAGAGTTTTATATATTTTATTGCATCTGGAACTTCGTTTGTAATAATAAATCTATCTTGCAAACCAGCATCGTTAATGATATCCTCTAAAGGAATATCATCACTTTTTCCGCCGACATTAATAAAAAAAACATTGGGTATTTTTTTTACCAAAAGTTGCGCTGCCTTTACAAACATATCTTGCCCTTTTTGGATAGAGATTCTTGCCACCATTCCTACGACAAAAGCATCATCAGGTATTCCTAAATCTCCCCTTTTTATATTAGAGTCTGATAAGATTTTCAGATTACTTTTCACATTCACGCCATTAATAATAGTTATTACTTTATGAGAAGGAATCAAATATGGAGTAGAATTTTTTTCATATTTGGATATTGTTATAATAACATCCGTAATAGTTGCCATAACTATTTCAAATGCCTTATAAATACATTGTTTAATCTTCGAACAATGCATATTAAAAGCCCATCCATGTGGATTGTAAATAACTTTTACACCTAATCCTAGACAGGCAAATCTTCCATAAATTCCTGCTTTAGAGGAATGGCAGTAAACTATATTGGGCTTTACTTGTCTTACAATTTTTCTACATTTTAGAATAATTCCTACGTCATTAATAGTCACCTCCCTTTTCATTGGGATAATATACAATTTATCAAGTAATGCTTTATACTCCTCTGTATCATAATACTCAGAGCCCAATAATACTTGTTCACAACCATATTCTTTTAGCCCACGAATAAGAGAATTTACATAAATGGTTACACCGTAACCTGCACTTTGAGTAATATGTAATATTTTCATTTACATGTAGTTTTGAGTATTAAAGACTAGTGCTTGAAGCTTTTTACACGAAATACTAGAAAAAACAGTTTTAATAGGTTAGATTCTAAAAAACGATTTTTACATATCCAACACCAATAATATATATTTAGTTCTCTCATCATAAAAAACAACGCCATCCGTAGATTCTAGAAAGTGATGCACTATATTCAGAATGTTGAGGAGATTTCTTAATTTCAACTATTTGTCTTATGGTGTGCACCAATTAAAAATGGTACATATCGATTAATAAACAATACAATTGGAATAATTAAAAAAATCACACATGTTAAGCACAGCAAACTACCCATTATCGATGTTCTAATTGTGGTTATCTCAATCCCACCTACTATGGACATCACTTTCAGTATAATTCGCTTTATTGGTTCATGTACACACATGATAAGTAAACTATTTCTGCCCAACCATTGCAGGGCAGTGATTTTGGCCTGTGCAATACATCTGCAAAGCATTATAGTTACAACTATACCTAAAAACGCTACAATATAAAAAATCCACCAATTGCCATATTTATGATTAAGCATGTCAACCGATAGTGGGTTTAATAAAACAACAAACAAGGAGAATAGAATTAAAGACATTCCACCCCATTCTAAATACCACCTGGCATTTCTATAATATTCATAAAAAAGATTACCGAACCAAATAAAAGGCAATGCGACGATGGCTATTTCAAGACACCAGGGTAAAATAATCCGATATGAATTCAAGAAAAATCCAAAGACTGATATCGTCATAATCATCAATGTCTTATACTTGCTATCAAATTTACAGAGAAGATGGTATATGTATAATGAAACGAACAGACAGGGAAGGAACCACAATGGCACATTATATAGAAAAGCATCATTCTTTGCCAATGCAACAAAAATATTTAAAAACTGTTGCGACGAAGTACTCAATTCTCCAAAAACTCCACTAAAAAGTTGTGGAGAATGTATCGGTCTGAATCTTTGTTCCAACAGCAACCAATACAAGAACGTAATGATTGAGAATGTGAAATATGGCACAATAATAGTCCGAATTTTTGTCGCTATGCGAAATCCTTTTCTCGCATAAATAAGTGATGAACCAGACAGGAAAAAAAATAAAGGCATATGGAATAAATAAATCAAATGGTTTAACCATCCGTGATTTATATGCCCCAATACGACTAAAAGAATACCTATACCTTTGGCAATATCGATAACATCATCTCTTGAGTCATTTCTCATTATCTATATTTACATTATTTAAAGTAAATTAGCATAAGACTATTCAAATTTCCCCCGAATATTCCGTATTCCGTCATACAAACCACGTAGACAAAATTTAAATTGCTTTATTCGATGAGGGCCATATACAACACTTACAAATATCTTTCCTATAAGAATCTTCAAAAAATACAATCTTAATACCCGAGGAATGATTTTGTCTCGTTGAATCAGTATTGTATTTCGGCAATCAAAATAACGTCTAAAAGGAGAGTATATACCAATTTTCCTGCCAAATATCATCACTTGACTATCCCCCATTTTATGGTGCATAACGGCTGATTTAGCAACAATTATCTCATATTTTGCTGATAAAACTCTGAAACAATAGTCATAATCTATATACCCAATAAAATAATCCTCCCGCATTAAACCAACTTTTTCAAGCACCTCGCGCTTAATCATTTGACCAGAAGCAATAATGTGAGAAACCTGATAATAATCATGAAATTCATCTAAAGAAATCTTTACAACTTTTCCTTTAATTACGCTTCTTATTGGATAAAAGAAATTATCATCGTATGAGTAGTATACAGGCCCGGTTATTCCCACATTTATACCGTTAGATATGGCTTTTTTCTCTGCATCTAAAAGAGCTGAAACAAATCCTTCATTTATAACTGAATCTTGGTCAAAAATAACAATATGCCCTGCTCCATTATCAAGCGCTCGTTCTATCCCTCTATTTTGCGCATAGCTAAGCCCTTCGTTGTCACTAAGAAAGATAAACATAGCATTAGCTTTATTCAATGCCCATTTTTCTATGAAATCTTTATTGTTTGAGCTGTTATCAACATAAACGATCCCATCAACTTGATTTACTATAGACTCATATTCTTTCTCCAGTAAAACCATGTCGGGATTATATAATACAATTATGGCATATATCATATCCATTTCTATCTCCCCAATATTAACCTTTGTAAATAGCGAAGTATCGGTATTTTCATTTTTAAATGGTTCAACACATATATTATCAGCATCCTACCAAATGAAAGTTTCCGAAATACAACTTTTACACACAAAGCTTGATCAATGCACCACCCCCCAGATGAAACTCCACCAACTTTATAACTAGCTATAGGAAAAGGTAGTTTTTTAAATTCATTTTCAGGAATAGAAGCAAAAAACAATAAGTCTGAAACTATTATCTTTGGGGTAACTACGTAATATCCATGCTCTTCATGCAAAGATCGTCTGTAGATCGATGCCTGATGTAATAATCTCAACTCTTTATGGCTCTTATCAGTTCGATAAATTCTTCCATCATTATATTCTTCCATGCTGTCAGAGTACAAGAAAGTAATATTAGACGGATAATTTATAGAGAAAACATTTTCAAGAACATGGTCATTTTCAAATCGATCTCCAGCATTCATCATATTAAGCCATTCCCCACTTGCCATTTTAATCCCTTTGTTCATAGCATCATAAATGCCCCTATCTGGCTCACTGACCCACTTTGTTATCTTACCCTCATATTTTTTTATTACATCAATTGTATTATCTGTACTGCCACCATCTATTATCAAGTACTCTATATTACTATATGTCTGATTGATTACCGATAATATCGTCTGTTCAATTTCGTCAGACGCATTAAAACATACCGTTATAACAGTTATCTTGGGTTGCATTTTATTTATTTACGAGATTAAGTAATGGGGCATGTATTTTTTCAACGTTTTGATAAGAACAACATTCTATAACATAGTTTCTTGCTGCCTTTTGAAGGCTGGAGTAATTGGAATCAAACAAAACCCAGTTGATACCTTCCAACAGCCCGCTAATGTTCTTTTGTTCGGTAATCCAACCATTAACTTTATGATTAATCTGATCCTTTATACCTCCTGTAGCAAAACCAATGACTGGAATAGAACATGCCATAGCTTCAATAACAACATTAGGAAAATTATCGGCCATCGATGTTGTTAAAAGTACATCTGCAACATTGTATGCTTGTACCATATCATGTTGTGATGTCAAATAGCCAAGAATATGAATTCTATTCCTTATCTTCTTCGGAAATATCTTCAAATCACAATTTCCAACCACAACAAAATCGACTCTCGAATCCTCAATTCTTGAAATTACTTCTATAAGATATTCCGCACCTTTATATATATCTCCAAGATGAACAGCACTAAAAAGCACTATTTTCTTATTGGGAATATTATAACGATTCCTACAGATAATCTTATCCATCGGCTTGAAAAAATCTGTATCTATTATGTTGGGAATATTAAACACCTTATTTCCCTTGAACATAGCAGACTGAGAAATACACCGAGTAAGCCATATGCTTGGAGCTGCTAAATACAAATTATCGTATCCTTGAAGAAAATCTACTTTCTTTTTTAAAATAAGGGACGGAATTTGTTTAAATATCCTTAGCCTTTTGCAATTTGTACAATCGGATTCATAATTAGAACAATTTAAACTATGATGGCAACCACCTGTAATAGGCCACATATCATGCATATACCATATTATCGGCTTTCTCTGACTGAGCAAATATTTTATCGAAGATACACTCAAAAAACCATTTATCCAATGTATATATATAATATCAGCGTCATTGATTTCATGAATAATTGATAAGTCAAAGTTCTTATCCTCCCAAGACATAATCCCAGGTTTCTTTATTAGTTTAATAAATAAATTCACAACACGTTGTTTGCAATATAAAAGAATCGTAGACCATTTTTTTTTCGGATATACAATGGTCATATTATCTTCATTTCCATAAAGTGCAAGAATCTTTGCATCAATTCCTACACGTCTCATCGCTTCACAATGACGTCGCATAGCTATTGCGGCACCACCTCCACCTGCATTTGTCCCTATATGTAAAACCTTCATATGAATTATTCCCAAAAAAATTTATATGGTATAGAAGTATCGTTTTCAAACCAAATCGTAGCACCAATATAGGCTCTAATAAAAAGCATAAGCGTATATAAAATATAAAAGTAGAAAAGTGGTAGAGAATATCTAGCTTTTTCTGGAATAATAGAAGAAAATCCTAAAATAATAAATATCAAATTTATACGAGTCACCATACTCGATTGTTGAAAAATCAGGTATATACACACCGAAACAATAAGACAATTTAAGTAGAAATAATTTGTTTGTTTATTTAATGTTTCTCTACTTTCAACATCTATAACTACTGGAGTATCTTCTGGTAGATTATCATCCCTATTATATTCATCCACTGTATTTTCTGCATCATTGTTATTATAGTCATAATAATAAACAGCAAGCAAGCCAGGAACAGCCCATATTAACTGCCCGACAAGTGACATACGATTTGCCCCGTAATCATTTTGATAGCGTTCCGCCAGAGCCTCCATTCCTTCACTCTCAGATGCACCTTCGAGGTTAACTAGAAAAAAATCAATACCTACAGCAATTAAGTCGGAAAGCATAAAGCTGAGAATAAAACTTCCAATAATCATTAAATACGCAAGACGTTTACCTATTCGGAAGAAAAAAAGAATTGCTAAAATGGGATAAATAATTATCATCGTTCTGTGAATAGTCATTGAAATTATCACCAGCAGCATGGCAATCCAAAATCTCTTCAATCTAATTAATGAATTAATTTCAATTCCATATAATTTATCCATTAGAAGCAGAGCGAACAGCATGAAAATCATTGCTATCGACTGTCTAAATGCCACCATCATAATATTCCAGTTTGTGCCGATTAACATTAATATCAACATTCCCCACAAAGGAGAGGTTCCATTTTTTATATATATTTTATTTATAGCAATAAAAAGTAATGCTGCAAATAGAGAAAAAATTAGCGTATAAGAAGAAGTAAAAAATGTTAGAAAACGAATAATATAAACAAAACCTTCTTCAAGCCCTTCATTTGGTACGGAAACACTCCCATAGAATCCATATATATCCTCAATAAAGTCTGCATAGCCTGGAGTATCATTTCCAACATCTCTCCCTCTCAAACCAAAAACTAAAGACCATAAAATGCAACATACTTTAAACAAACGGTGTTCCGCCATTGACCCATATCTATATGTAATTAGGATAAATGCGAACATTACCAATTCTATAACAAAATAAATTGTAATCATGCCTTAGTATCAGCCTTTTACGTTTAGAAATAATGAAATCATATATAACATCAAAAACATAAGTGTGATGCTATACTATACATATGCTGAAATATTCCCTATTAACAGTTTCCAATTTTCTGAATTAAATCATTATCCACCAGTGTCTCATATTATATGTTAATCAAATCTAAAGTCAAAAGTAATCTATACAGGTGTTTACTTTCAAACATTTAGAATTACAAGAATATTCGTTTGTACTCCAATCCTAAATTCGAATACAAAGGTAAGCATTTCAAAACTCGGACAGAGTGGCATATAGTTAAAACTTCATGCATGAGTATCTTAATTCACATTTTAAATAATAATAAGAGACACTAGTAATCATAATCTATTAGTTCATTTTCTATTTTCTTATATATACTACAGTACAAAATGTATAAAAAACGTACCGCTATATTTGAGTTCTACTTATATTTCTACATCTCCTAATATATAAATAATGGATGGAGATAACTGAATGACCGTTCCCTCTATTCTCATTTCCCTACCATTTATATCATAACAAACAGAATTTTCGATGCGTTTCAATTGTAAAAAAGAGTTTTTCTCAGAAGTCCATAGAGCCTTTACATTCTTTCCACCTGGTTGTTTCCAACTTGCAATATAGACATCACCTCTACGGATTATTGTAGGACGTTTAGAACCTGAAGGACACATTCTTGCTAAAGTTTTATACGCATAATAGGCTGGTTTTGGCAAATAATCCTTATGCCATATACCAAAATGTTCCTCAAAATAGTCTGAGTTTTCTGCTGCCCTAGATTTGTACCAGAAAACTTTCTCTACGCCACATGCAAATGAAATCAAGAATACCCTCGGCAACCTCCTAGCTTGGGTTTCTTCGTCCGCATATCCAGGGGCAGAGGTACATCCTATCTCAGTAAACCATATAGGCTTCTGTATATTACATCTCTGTAAGACCTCTTGACACTTCCCAAAATATTTGAAAAGCTGTTCTGGCTCTGTCTTTATATTGACATAAAAATGAAAATTCATGATGTCAAAACAATCGGAAACACCTGCATTTAAAACTTCACTTAAAAACTTACCGTTTACATCAGTTATGCTTGTAAAGAGGACTTTAGCTCTTCTGTTATTTTTTTTTATCATAGAGTATGCATCACGAATTTGTCGCACATAGTCATCTGGCTTATAGTTCGGATATCTTAAATGCAATCGATCGGCCTCGTTGATAACTTCCCAATATCTAACATTACTTTTGAAATGCCTTGCTGTCATAGCCACGTATTTCAGCCATTTGTCATAATCATTGGAATTTGGCGATGACAAAATTCCAAGCATCTGGACTTTCTGGTTTTTAACCACCAGCATCATCTTGTCATGATGAGAGAATACTATCGGTCCCTCTTTATCTGGCTGGCAATAGCCCCAATCAAAATCAGTTCTGACAAAATCTGCACCAATAGCTCGCATCATAGCTAAATCCTTCTCTTTAGTGCAAAATTCAAATTGAGCCCCTTCCCTGCTTATATGCGAACATAAACCATAGGGTGCAATTATGTTCGACGATGACATAAACAATATTGGATACTGTTCTGTCTCGGCTTTACAACCAAGACACAAAAGAACCAAAAAAAGAATCATAATATTCTTCCAGTTTTCTCTTGCGAAATACATACTCCACGCATTCATTACGATGACGAATCTTCTGCGACCTAAATCCAATGAATAATGAAATACATTTACAATGAGTAAGAAACATAATCCTGCACTAATAAAAGCAGAAACCATAAATCCTACAATTTATTTTTGATAAAAGAACCTATAATTAACTGTATCTGACCATATTCTTGCTTGGTCAGCCCTATATAAAAAACAGATAACAGCATGCCGATTGTCGTTAGAACACAGCATAATATTAGCCGAAGGAACGACTCTGGCATGAAACTATGCAGAAACATACCACATACAAGCATAATAACAGCGACTTTCATCACAGGAAAGACTACACCCAAAGTATAATTCCTGATACCCAGATTACAATATTTATTCGCATACTTTACGATTACGATATCGCCGCCTATACCCCACACAATAATCATAGGAATATAGAGCCAATAAGGTGCTCCACCCAGTAGGAACGCTATATATGCCATAACTACAGGTGAGGCATTCATAACACTCTTATATATTGCATACCACTTGATATCACCTTGCGCGTATACTGCCGTAGATGCACTGTTCGCCATTTGACATATAATACCGACTACTATCTGAAGATCACAGAACAATATTGTCCACTCTGGAGGATTGACCAACCAAATTTTCAAGACGTATGGCATCTCTATCATCAACGGTATGGCGAAGAACAGCATAATATATGTGGAAAACTTGCAACCAGCAATGGTTGCCATGTTCATCTTTTCGTAATTACCTGCACCCGCAAATTTTACAATAACAGGATTCAGGGCTTTCATCATATTGACAGAAAACTGCGATAGTTGATTGTTAACCTGCTGGGCGATGCCTTGTGAAGCATTGAGTACTGTGCCAAAGAAATGGTTCAGGACAAGCCCTAAACCTTGGAAGGTAAACAAGCTGGAAACAGCTGTAAGGAAATTCCAGCCAGAGAAAGTCGCAATCTGCCTGATTAGAGCCTTGTCCCAGAACTTGATTGGAGCAATCACACACTCCTCGTAATGTCTATGGCAATATACCTTCATAATGCTCAACGTTATCAAGGGAACCATTGTCATCAATATGCCGTAGGCAATAAGTTTATCAAAAACGGTATATACGCAGAAGAATGCTATTGCCAACTTTAATATAGATTCAAAGATTCCTATTATAGAGTAGTACAACATGTTTTCATGTGCATTCATCACGGCCTCATAAGGGGCATTTACGATAGTCAGCATCGTACTGAACATCAAACTATAATATACAATCTTTGCGGCAGGTATCCTATCTGCCTGGATGTTTAGTATGCCATTAAACAGCGGAAAGAAGAAAATTAGCAGCATCAAAGCGGTAATACCTGCTATGATAACATGCAGCACAAGACTTACGTTGAATATTTTCGTCTTCTTATCCAGATTTCCCTCACCTTCAGCATACGACATGAATCGCTGAGTCGCATTTGCCATCGTGGAGTTAAGAAAACCAAGCATCGTTATGGCACCTCCGACAATGGTAAAGATGCCATAGTCGGCAGCCCCCAGTGCCGCCAACAGCAGACGGAGGGTGTATAACGATACAAAAATCGTTACACCCATCTTGACATACAAGAATCCAGTGTTCTTTACAACTCGTGTAGCTGTAGAAGAGGGGGGGTCCATAATAGTTTCGAACTCTTCAATCCTTTTTCTTAAAATAGGCTACACTTTCATGGTTTACCCTTTTACTGACAGGAGGCAATTCCATGAAGTTACCATAACATGCTGTGAGGTACTCTTTATACCCTTTCATAGCATTGAACTGATGCCCTTCAAATTCAAGTGTCACATAGCTTGAAAACCATTCTTTCTTAAAAGGTTTCTTATAACGCAGTCCTTGTATAGACTCAAATACAAGAGACGAATCCAAATAGTCTTTTCCTAATGCATTCTCCTCAATTTGTTTACAGATATTCAAAGCATCCAAACTCAGGATATACTTATATATCAATTTCCACATTATTGACCTTACATTATTCCATGCATACTTTTGGGCTATAGCAGCACATTTTTTATACAAAGAGTATTTCTTAACATATTGCTTCTGAAATTCGTCTGAGTTCTCACTAACTTCATCTACAGGAAATATATCCATACTAATCCCAATATCAGGAAAAGAATCCATCCCATTTGCTTCTATATTCACTGTTCGTTCGTCACTCAATTTCGAATACGGAATTGGAAAACCTGTTTTATCATATGACTGAAGTGTGTATTGCTTTTCATCATACGATGCTTTGAACTTATCGTAATCGCTTCTGAGCATATACACGTCAATATCATCATCCCAGGGAATAAAGCCCTTATGCCGAACAGCCCCAAGCAATGTTCCACAAGCTAATGAATAATGAAATCCATTTTGACGACAGTATTTATCAAAAAACGACAATATATTCAATAGTATTGTACGCCTTTCATTTACCGATATGCTTTCCATCTCTAATTATAGTATTTGCTAAGACCTCTAAACTATCAATATATACAATCTCTGCAGAAGTAAGACGAAATACGTTGTTGATATCTGTACAACCAGCGACAATTCCATCCACATGCTTTTCGCTCACCAAATGCCTACATACTTTTAGAAAGCAATTATAAGGATGAGACTCGACCTTTAAAGCATCTTCAAACCTTATACTATGCTTCGCGTTACATATACCAAGCGTAACCAATTTTTGATACTCTGCATCAGGATACACTAATTCTATATCTGGGGCAACTTCCTTAAATCTCTTATCATAAAGAGCAACTTTGCGAAGCCCATCAGAACACATCATACCTACTCTCTTCAATCGCCTATTATTACATTCCGACGCAACGATGTCTAGCAGATTGATAAAAGGAAGACCTATCTTTTCCTGCAACTCATCGATTGCATAATGAGCTGTATTACAACACATACATAGTTGTGTACATCCGCAAGATTTCAGTTTCTTCCCAATGTCAACATAATCCTCAATCCAGGAGGGTCCTCTTCCCTCAAGATACATACTGCGCGAAGGGGCCTGTGTAGCTTGCCACACTATCATTTCCGGATGGTGTGCATCCCTATATGCCCCGTCTCTTGTCAGTTTTTCCTCTATCAACTGACATAGCCTATTGGTTGCTGCGACACCATTGCCTCCTATTACTCCAATCATATTTTCCAATCTTTTGTTATTTCCGCAACACGAATATAGTCATTATATGTATCTATGTCGTATGCCCTTACCTTTATGCCGCGCATTGGACATAGAGGTTCAAACATGTTAAACACGTTATTGGAATTATATGTCAAATTCCGCTTCTCCATACAAGCAGGCCCCGTCCACTCATAGTCTCCACTTTCACGGCTAAAACTCAGGACCTCACCTTTATCATTTGTCCGTACAAAGACCGTCTCTTCGCTTGTCTTATCGCCATAACATATATACTCCCCTTTGGTTGCAAGCAGCATCTTAACATCATCTGGATGAACTAATAAGTCTCCATCCCATTCAAGGATTTCATTATTAGCATGTCTGGCGCCTAAATAAAAACTTGCTCCTGTCTTCGTCTCAAAATATCTGTGATTGTAACAGAAGATAATATCTTTCCTGTACTGAAGAACTTCGTCTATAATCTCACGACCTTGAAATCCTATGACAACTCTCACGTCTTCAACATTCTTAAAAAGCTTTAACTGCCACGAAATAAGAGAACTGCCATTGATTTCAACAAGAGCCTTTGTCAAGCCTAATCCCAAACGTGAGCCTATCCCCGCACAACTTATAACAACTGATTTCGAATCTGAGAATTCACCTGCCAACTGTTTCATCTGCCGGCATAGGGCATGTTCATCAAAAATTACATAATCAGTAATCGCCAATAAACTTGGGGCCGGATTGTGCGTAAGACCAGCAGCGATGGAGACATTCGCATGACGCATTGCTTCTAAGTCGTTATTTCCATCTCCAATAAAAACAACAGTTTCTCCAAGCGCCTTGTATTGATCTACGATTTGTTCCTTTCGAAGAATTGTCTTTAGCCTACTCACTTTGTCATCTTCACATTCCGCATCGCTGCCATAGCATTGACATCCTATTTTCTTAAATAGACCTTCGCACCAACATGTCAAATTGCCTGTTACAATAATGCAGTCTGATCTGTGGGCATCAATAAAAGCCTTTACTTCTGGATATAACGGCACATGAGCCAAAAGTTCTGATGTCTCAGAAACCGAATATTTACCTAAAATATTAACTCTACGGATAAAGCTCTCAATAAAAGGAATATTACCTTGAACTGTCCGTTTCGTCAACTCCGAGATTTCTTCCTTACAATCAAAGTGAGACGCAATAATCGGCAGTGTTTCTGCTGATGTAACAGTCCCATCCAAATCAAATAAAAATTTCATATGATTATTTTTCAAAATTATATTCTATTATC
>AUXO013481356.1_pt1 | contig 13329 bp, 12 predicted proteins | sample 768731 | NCBI WGS metagenome assembly AUXO01 (sample SAMN02715735, study PRJNA202380) | gut metagenome | biome: sheep rumen | host: Ovis aries | place: New Zealand: Palmerston North
GTATAGTTTACCGTCCCGTAGGAGTCCCCGTCCCCCATGATGTTTTTCTGCTTTTCCGAGACCGCCCATACCGGGTCAGGCTTTATCCGGTCAAGTTCGTCGTAGATAAATCCATGGTGGTTGACTCCGGGTGTGCCTCTGTATTCATATGACGACGGTTTTAACGCCGCGATGAATTGCTTCGATATTTCGGCATCAAGAGCTTTGATTCCTCTTTTCAACCTCCTGTCAGATGTGACCGTCCACTGCCCTGCAACAAGGGTTGCTGTCTCTGTCGACCCGCTGTTCGGCTGTCTACCCTGGAACATGATCGTATTTGTGGAGCTGTGAATGATCCTTGCCGTGAAGTCGTTTGTTGATGTAGACTGGCTCGGAGTGGTCTTGTCATTGTGGAAGTCGATGTACGCGGTTCCGTTATCATTGTCCGCGAGAATCTCGATGCCATAGCTTACAAAAAGTGCGTTTGTCACCCACGCGTTTTCATGGTCATCGCCACTTGACCTGATCGCGCCGAACTTAAATGATCCGTTTGACTTTATCCAGACATTCGCTTTTCCGAAGGCAATACCGTCCGTACCAAGGTATGCTCCGTTGTGGGAAGTGTCACTTATTGACTCCATCCCGTTGTACAGTGCTCCCCCAGCAGACACAGCCTGAAGGTTCCACGCTCCGATCTTGCCGCTGGTCGCTGTGACTGTCCCAGTGATATTTGCCCCCGTGCAGGTCAGAATTCCAGCAGGCGTCACAGAAAAGTTGGTGGATGTCAGAGCGATGTTGTCCGCCGTCATATTGATTGTCTTGCCAGCGAGACTGATATGATCACCACTAATCACAACCGTTCCGGGGCTTAAGTTGATCTCCGCGACAAGCCTTGCCGCACTATATGCCGGGTCTCTATAAGCGTGCTTATAATAGCCGCGCTCCAGCATGGGCTTGACGGTCAGGTTGCTTACGCTCTGGCCACTCAGTACCACAAACTCGATCCTGACATAGTAGGCTGCCGTTGTCGTGAAGGTGACGCCCGCGCCATCGTCATAGACAAAGTTGGTTGTGACCCTGCCCGCCGTACCATGTTTTGTCGGCGTCATTCCGGCAGCGGTGCTGTTAACGTCCCGATAGAACCCTATCCTCATGTACCCCGAGGAGTTACCGGAAGGCCACCCACTCATGGTGTATGTTCCCGCTGGCAGGATGTAAGTGCCGTTCAGGTAGTTCGCGTTGTAGTTCACCGCAAAGGAAAACCACGTATTGTCTGTCGCCGTGCCGTTTGCCTTTACGGTATTATCATCGTTTACCGTAAATGTGACCCCATTGCCCGTGAACGGGAAAGTCCTGCGTTCGAGCTCCACATATGGATAGGGGATCAAGTTCTCCACAGGAGAGGAATCCTCAACCTGCTCCACGCTCAGGCTCAGGCTGTCCGCTGTCTGCTCCAGCTTCGACATGACAGATGACATGCCGATCACTGGAGAGACAAAAGCGTGCGTCGTCTCGCCGACCTCGAACATCGGGAAGAAAGTAACTCCACCAGCAGGACAAGCATAGCCGCTGTAAACAGCGATAAAGATATGTACATACTTGTATCCAGTTGGCACTGTTACTCCATTGCCATTGTCATTGTAGACTGTTCCGCTCGACGCTGACGGAGTAGTTCCCTCAACGGTACATCTGGCTGCTAGTCGGAATGTAGTACTTGTCCCTCCGCCGGAAGGACAACCGGACAGCCTGTATTTCTTCGCCGGGTCCACAAAGAGTACAGATACCCCTGACGTATCTGTCGGGATAGAATATCCGCTTATCGTGTAGTATGTATGTGCCGTAGCTGTTCCGGTCACGGTGATGCTACCGTCTGCATTTCGGGTAAATGTCAAGCCGTTTGCGGTAAATGGATTGCCTGATTCGTTTTCTCGGTTATAAAGTGGCGGGCAAAGGTTGACCGCAGGTGTATCAGCCTTCGAGGTGTAGGTCTGGGCAACGACGCTCGAAAAGCCGTTGATCCCTGCCGTAATCCTCTGGTCCGTTTCCGTCTCCGTATAATAATTGTCAGCAATTTCCTGCGTTATTGTCTTGTTTCCGACCTTGACGTACTGCGCATCAATTCCGATGGCATATATCTTATTCAGGATCGCATTGCCGGAAAAATCCAAGCCGTATGGAAATGTGTCTCCTCCGTCCAAACTGAGACCCAGTGCATCCACGTTCAGTTTAAGCACTGTCTCCGACTCTGCAAGCGTAGGCTTGTCATGTAGGTAGTAGATCGTCCCGCCGCCTTCTGCCTGTTCCGTCGTCTTGTATAGACCATTGCTGTGTGCAAGTTCATCGGCCAGATTCTGTATTGCCGCTTCCCTCTGGCTTCTCTCTACTGCAACAAGCTCTCCCACTCGTCTGAGGGTCTGCGCTATCGACGAATTGTACTTGCTGCTGTTCCTCGCAGGTGTCTCAGCACTGTTTTTCAGCACAGTAAAGCCGCCAAACGAGAAATCAATATCAGTAATGATCGTGTTGTAGTTCCGCCCCCTCCTGTCGGTGAGGATGGCCTTGTCCATGAACTCGGCAAGCGGATAAGCCACATGATCCCCCGTGAAGTCCCTGAATCTTCCGCCGATCATCCTCGCGCCGATCAGCGCCATTGCTGTCGCCTCATGGCCTTTCCAGAGCGGATTCGTAAGGGACAGGACGTAGCCTTCAGCGCCGGACATCTGCTCTGTCTTGTCCTCCAGAACAGTCTTAACTCCTGTTATCACAACATCGTCCAGTCCAGTACGGAGACTCTTGAAGGCAGTAAGCTCGTGATGTGCCCCGGTATAGTCAAAGTCATAGGAAATGATCTCAAGCCGCCCGTTACGGTTGATTCTGGCGTTCCCCGCGGCAATCATGGCGATGTAGCCGATCACCTGCCTGTAGGTCAGCTCGGACGACGGTACTTCTGATATTTCAAAGCCATTGTTCAGGAACGTCAGGCTTTCCGGTACGACTCCGATGCTGGTACAGATATCGTCAAGAAGCGCGGCTGCGGTAACTGGAAACGTCAGTGAGGTACTGAATGGCCTGTCGGCTCGGTACATGTCGTCGGCAGCAGTCAGGATTACTGTATCGCCGTAGCTCTCCGGCTCTGTTACGGTGTATGTGCCGCACGCTATCGCCTCGGTCTCTGTCCCGGCATCGTCCAGAGCAAAAGAGAGCGACAGCCTGACCGAAGCCCCGAGGAAGCTGGTCTCGTCATATCTCTCGTCATAGTTCATTAACTCGATTTTGGCAATCCGTTCCACAGCAACACCGAGGGGCAGAGCGTTACTCCCTGCCCCGTCCACGAGGCTGTTGCCGCCCAGGGCGAAGTCGGACACGGCCAGTTCCATAACCGTGCTGTCCGCAAGCGTAATTGTAGCTCTCGGAATAAACCGGGTATTGTACTGCATCCGTTCCCGGAATGCGTTTGATACTGAAATCATCTGCTTCTCCCTCCGTTAAATCGGATTGATCCCGGTCATGTTGAAGCTGATCTGGCTGATCTTCTCGCGATCCTCCTCCAGCGTCCCGATAGACAGGTTGCCCTGCCCGACGTAAAAGCGGTCTGTCCTCCATTTGCCGTAATACGGTGAGAAGTAGTACAGTTCAAAAGGCTGCCCCTTCGCGATCAGCTTCAGGAGCTTGCTGGCTTCATCTATAGGGACATGCTTTGCGCTGTAGGAGCATTGCTCCACGGTAAACATGTTTGTGAAGTGCCCTACACCGCTCATGTCCCTTGTCGAGTCTTCCGTAAATGTTGTTGCGAAGCTGTACCCGAGATCCTTATCCGGCTGCCAGATGGAGGTATTGTTGATCCTGTACTTGTTCTGTGTGACTGTCATGCAATCCGCCTTTCTCTGTCTCAGGTCGTTCCAAGGTCAAACGGATTGATCCCTGTCCGATCCATTCGCTCACGTGCCTCTGACATCATTTCTTCATAGACCGTCCTACGGTTTATCTGTACCTTGACCGTTGTTGTTCTGCTACCGCCTCCGGCGATACCTGCATCCATCAAGGCTTCCGTAAAGGCTTGTTTCATCGTGCTGATCGGGGACACAACCTCCGTCTCGTGGTTGTTATCCCCAAGACCCGCAAGGAATTTTGCGGAGTTCTTCGGGATCACGCCGCCGCTGGCCATCCATGTGACATTTACGTTCGGAATCGGGAAGGCCACGCCTGCTGCGTTTGCCCACGATGTGCCAACGCCAAAGACCGGGCGCGGGATGTGAACGCTGCGGAGGCCGTTCGCAAGGTACTGCATGGCATTGTGCCCGATTGTCCACATCGTAGCATTCAGCCCGCTGAACTGAGCTGCCATTGTGGGGACAAGGCCGGCAAGATGATCAAAGAGAGCCTGCTTGTTGTCATTGATGCCATATCGGATACCGCTAATGATGATCCGGCCAGGGAATCTGAACTCCGTCATCAGATCGCCCATCATGTCCATCATATTAGACGGCAGCTCCTCGAAGATACTGAGCAGCTGACTCTTCCGGTCGGAAGTACCAGTCTCGATACCTTTAACAGTATCATTACCAGCTCCCTCCATCACAGATGAGGAACCGTTTGCAAGGCCCATCTCGTCACCGTAAGTTTTGGTTACAGATCCTGCCACATTTCTGATGGCAGCCTTGACAGATTCCTCGCGGCCGTTAATACCGCGTGCAGCTCCTTCGGCTATTTCCGTTCCATAGGCGTCACCGTCACCTTTATGCGTATCCAATATCTGGCTGGTTTCCTCAGCCATATCTCCGACCGACTTACGCACACCTCCAGCTGCTGCTCCCGTTCTATCAGAAGCTGATTCTGCACCATCTGCATAACTCTCAAATGCTACGTTACCCGCTCCTACTGCTGTATTCAACTCGTAAATTTGAGTTTCTATTTCGTCCATTTTCCCGTGAGCTGCGTCGATGGAGTCTTGGGCGGTTACAATTGATCCTATTGCGCCGTCTACTGCATCTCCTCCACGCTGTACGGCAATGGCAAAGGCACCGAAAGAAGTACTTGTGTCAAGTGTCACAGATTCGCCGGATTGTGCCAACCTGATGTATTCCTGTATGTTTTCTTCTGTAAAATACTGAAGGTCTCCTCCGGCTGCAATATAAGCGTCTCGTAGCTCATTAATCGCATCGTTCATTTGGATTGTCTGCGTGGCGGCTTCTTTGGCATATGATCCATATATTTCCCAGTAAGCACTACTGAGCGCTTGCTCTTTCTGTTTGCTAATAAGCTTTTCCAGTTCTTTTCTGGTTCCTGTGTATGCAGTACCAACTTTTCCAATATAGGTTTCCATTTCGCCACAATAGCTTATTAACTGATCATGGTAATACTCAAATAACGTCTGATCACCCTCATCTAGTTCTCCAGTAGTAATCAACTTTTCATTAAGTTCCAGATACTTATCGAGAAGAGTATTTGCATATTCCGCATCTGCGTCCGCTTCCTTTGGGGCGGAGGATAGTTCATCATTCAGCTTTCCAATTGCTGTAGCTGTATTTTCAATATCCTTCTGGTTCTGACTTTTTGAATTTTTCCAAATTTCATAGACAGCCGTTCCAATGGCTACGCCACAGGCTGCAATTGTCAAAGCAGGATGTGCTGTCACAGCAGTTAGTAAACCGGGAAGAGCGCCACCAAGACCCGCAATACCATCGTAAATGGTTTTAGTAATTTTGTAAGTGACAAAGGCTCCAAGTAAAACGCCCAAAGCCTTTCCCACAGCCTCAACAACGTCAGAATCGTATCCTGCAATTGTGCCTTTCAAGAAGTTTAAAGCCCCTTCGAGCAGTCCAATAGTTATAGAGAGACCTACTGAAACTATGTTTGCCAAAGCGTTCAAAAATGTCAGTAATCCCTCGCCAATACCTTCTGTAAACTGGCCGATAATACTATACAAATCGTCAAGGTTTGTTTGCAGGCCTTCCCAATCGACATTCTTGAAAGTGTTCGCAATTATTCTCGCCAGTTCAGGCAGACCTTCGCCAAGTGACCATCCTGCAACCGGCTTAAGGAAATTCGTGTAAAAGTTTTCGATATTTGTGAAAACAAAATTTGCTATGGTACTCAGCGAGCTCTCCAACTCCGAGAACGAAGACAGAACATTCTCCTTTGTCCCCTCATCCATATCTTCCCCGGAAAGCCCGGTCCATATTGCTTCGATCGCCTCAGTTCCAATCTCCTTGAAGTCAATGTTTTCGATCAGGACCTTTACCCCGTCAAACAACGTCTCCCACGGTCTCTCACTGAGGAAGAACTTAGCTGATGCCAGCAATCTCTTTGCCCAAACAGTAACGGTCCTTCCAAGCATCTGCCAGTCAAAGTCGTGGAATATCTTCTTGATTCCTGAGGCGAGGCTGCTTCCGAATTCTTCAAACTCAAAGGTTTCGCCAAAGCTATTCAGGAAGGTCAACTGAGTATTAAGTGAGGTTGCAATGGTGGTTCCAACTTCTTCGAACAGTTCCGGCGTGATCAGCTCGTTCAGGAACTCAGCCAGACCAGTTCCGAAGTTAGACATAGCTCCATAGATCAGGTCGGCGTTCTTATTGAGCTTCTTCAGGGCAGCCATCAGGCCGTTGCCGATCCTGCCGCCAATTCCGCCCCAGTTTACCTCAGAAACGAACCCGGCGAAGAGTCTCCACGAGATCAGGAACCTTTCGCCGAGCAGATCACCCAGCGCTTCCCAGTCCACCGTTTCGGCAAGACCGTTGACGCCGGAGGCGAAGGATCTTCCCAGCAGCCCCCAGTCAATCCCGGTGATCAGGAGGTTCAGGGTATAGATGATCGTATTGATGCCTGTGGCGATTGTTTCTCCGAGCAGATGCCAGTCAATGGTTTTCACGAGGCTGTTGAAGGTCCGAGTAAAGGCATCCACGAACTTCGTGATGGCCGGGCCGACATTCTCCCAGCTGATCTTTTCTTTGATGATTCCAAGGATTTCATTGATCTTCTCGCCGATGATTTGTCCGAGTCCTTCCCAGTCGCCGGCAAGGAAGGCATCCCGCAGTTTCTGAGCAAATTCCGAGAACTCTCCCTCAATTTCCTCCACGGCAAAAGCGGAGTCATCGTAGATCTGCTCCAGCTGGGCGGGAACGCCGGATGCTCCGGAGGAAGCCGGCGAGCTGCTGCCGGAGCCGGACTTTGGCGAGCTGCTGCTCCCGGTGTCAGCTGCCTGTTGGGTAGTATAGCGATTCACCTCATCCAGAGTGGAAAGATATCCGCTCGCGGCTTTCTGAGCGGCTTTCTGGGCCGCCGCATAGTCATTCGTGGCATCCGCCGCGTCGGACGTGTTATTGGCTACCCCCGAGGCGGTATCTGCCACATTGGAAAGCGCCTCTGAGGCTGCTGAGGATGCCCCTACAGCTCCTCCTCCGCCTGATGAGGATGTCCGTTTCCCCATCAGCGTAGCCGTAAAGGTGTTGAAGGCCTTCGCGGCCGTATGCAGGTAGGACAGAAGGGTGTTAATCCCCTTGATCACTGGCGTGAACAGGTTGATCAATCCCTGGCCGATTGTTGTCTTGAGTTCCTGGAAGTTCGCGGAAAGCCTCTTTGTCTGGTTCGCCCAGGAGTCCTGCGTCTTAACAAAATCCCCGGATGCCGCATTCAGCTTGTCCGTCACAAAAGCCATGCGCAGCTCAACCTTCTCTGCCTCTGTCATCTGGGAGACTGTGCGCCCCCATCCGTTGGCCAGCGCATACTGGTCAAGTGCCGACTGGGTCATGACTACGCCAAGGCTCTTCAGTGCCTCTGTCTCACCTGTGTAGATCGACTTAAGCTTGCTGAAGGCTTCGTCCTGGGACAGGTTGTAGAAGGATGCCACGTCTCCGGAGAGGCCGGCCAGAGCCGTTGACATTTCAAAGGCCTTTTTTTCTGAGAAACCGAAGGCCTTTGACATTGCCCCGAAGGTACCGACATAGTTCTTGGCCATGGTCCGGGTAAGGCCATAGTTATCCAGGGCCGCATCGGACCATTCGTTAATCTCTTTGGTCATGTGCGGAAAGACGGTGCTGGTCACATTCTCCATCTCGGCGAGGTCTGATCCCAGCTGGATCGCTTCTTTTCCGAACTGGATAAGCTTAGCCAGCGAGAACGCGGCCACCAGGGCCTTGCCGATCCGTTCAACCTTTTCCGCTGCCTTGCCCATGGAGTCCGCCACCCTCTGCCCGGTCTGATCCATAGTATCCCCGACCGAGCGGCCAAAGCCCGACAGTTTACCCTTCATGGCGGCAAGGCCTTTATTAAAGCCCGATTCTAATATTTTGGTATTGATGATAATTGAGCCGTCTGCCTTGCCCGCTGCCATGTTTCGTTCCTCCCTGCCGGCTTAGAACCCCCAGAGCTCTTTCAGCCGCTTCTTCTCTTCCTTCTCTTCTTCCGTCAGCTTCTCACGCTTTACGAACAGATCCCTGTTCTCCCGCATGAACTGCTGCTCCCACTTTTCCAGCTTCTTCCCCTTCGCCTTCTTCTGGCGGATAGAGATCACCGTGGAAAAAAGGCCTTCGCTGATTTCCATGTAATAGCCCATGAAGGTCCACCAGTGAAGATACTTCATGGCCCTCACTTCCATCCCGGCCACCTTGTTCACTGCCGGAAGGATCATGTGCCCGTCCTCCTCCCAGTCCATCACACTCGGACGGTGCGGAGCATCTTCCGGCTCATCCTGGCCGCAGTTAATAAACCACATGGCCTTCCTTGCCGCCTCTTCAACCAGATCTGCCGGTATCGGGTCCTCAAACAGGATCTCGAAGCAGGCAATCCACCGCTCATCCTCCTCCAGATCCGGATCACGGAAAGCTACCAGCACATCAAGGACGGCCCGGAAATCGCTCCGTATAGAAAAAGAAGAGCCGCCAATCTCCAGTGAGGTCGGCAGCTCCCATGCGTAGCTCATTTCTTATACTTCGCGGTGTACTTTCTAATCCTCTGCTTCTTCTTCTCCACTCTGGCCTTCATGGTCTGCTCGATCAGGCCGGAAATGCCATCCAGGACCTTCTCAAAGAAGAAGTCCCCGTCCTCCACCACTGTCAGTGCGGCGCACTTCTTAAACATGCCATCAGCCACCTGGTAGCCGAACAGCATGTCAAACTGTTCCCTCACGCTGTTCTCCAGCTGGAGAAGATCCTCGTCTGTCGGCTCCTTCGGGAACTGGTAGCTGTCGAAGAAATTCACTATGTTCTTATAGCGCTCAATAATTCCGACGTCCGTGGGGACGAATTCAAACTGGCCGATCTTTGTTCCGTTCTCATTGAGCAGTTCAATTACCTGCGCGCCCGTGGAAACCTGCAGCGTCATCCTGTTCTCGCCCATCTTCTATCCTCCTGTGTGTCTTAAATTACTCTGCGTCTGCCGTAAACTTTTTCGTATCGGGGTTGAAGGTTCCCCTGATCCTGCTTCCCGTATAGTTTACGGAGAACGGAATCTGGTAGCCGCTGGTATCTCCGCCGTAGCTGTTCGGGACCACATAGCACTCCTGCGCATAGGCCGTCACTGATCCGCCCGTCACATCCTCCCAGAGATGTGCCTCTACCGCGTAGGTCTTCAGCTGGTCGCCCGTATCGCGGTTATCCACGATGCTCTGCAGCTTTTCAAACAGCGGGTCTCCAACCACTGCATAGTACGGATCAGCATCGGAGGATTCATCGTATCCATTATGCCTGAAATACGTCTCTCCCAGGATGTTCTTTCCTGTTTCTGTATCCGGGTTCAGCTCAATGCTGTACTCTTCCAGATCCTTTCCCAGGCGGACAAAGTTGGTATCCTGCGCTGCCGGATCACTGCTGAAAGCCGCATCGATGAAATGTGCCATGTACTTTCTTTCAATTCTTCCCGTTAAAGGTGTAGCAGCCATATTCTTTTCCTTTCCGGTGAGTAACTCACCTGTCAAATTCATGGCGGTAGCGCAGGAGTATGGATATCTGCCAGTCTTCCACGCCATCGTCTGTCACTGTGTTGATGTAAGCCGGAGTCTGCCGGGTGATCGAAAGGATCGTTCGCTCGCCGTCCGTCAGCTCCGGGAAGCTGTCCAGACGATCAAGCCAGCGGCCAAGCCCGTCCAGCCATTCTTTGATATTGATCTTCTGGTTGTCTGTCCGGGGAGCAGCCCTGTAAACCACGAAGAAGGGATACTGGCAGGTTGCATCCACGTGGCCGGTAATATCCCCGGTCTCATAGGTGCCGCCCCTGACTGATTCTACAATTGCCCCGGATACAGGGTAGAAGGCAATGCCGGAATCCTTGTCTAGATCCGAGAATCCGATCTTCTCCCCATCAGGTATCTCTGGGTAAGAATTCAGGATCGCCTTCAGGGCTTTGCTGACTACGTCGTAGCCGTTCATGTCGAAGGTTACCGGTGTTTGGTTTTCATTGCTCATTTCTTTCCTCCTCCGGCGGTCCTCTTAGCCAGTTTTAGCCATTGATTCAGGTTCTTCTGTTTCGCAGAGAGGAACCATTTTGCCCGGGCACCTCCGCTGAACTCCAGGTTATCCCCGCTGACCACTTTGTGAGCGCCTGGACGAGCCCATGCGCTGCCGGTATCTTCATCCACCATAACCTTACCCCAATACAGGAAGTAACCAAAAGGCGGGGCGGCAGCCATAACCCGGCCGGAGCCCTGCATGGCCTCAGATTCTGCTTTTGTCCTGGCTATAAAATCTCCTGTCTTGTGTGGCATGAGCGGAACCATATCGGCCATCACCCGTGCGTCAAGCATACTTTGGGCTACCTGGTACTGCCTTTCAAACCGTTTGACGGACAACGTGGCATTAATGGTTTTTCCCTGCATCCGGAACTCAGGCATCTTACTTCCCATGCGATCACCTACTTCCCCGTGAGCTCCCAATGGGGGAGCAGGTCGTAGCTGGCTGCCGAAGTAATCAGGTAAACCCCGTCCTGGATTTTATTCAGATAGTCGTAATATCCAGACATGTACTCCTCATCATTTTCGGTCCCGGTGTATTCGCCTTCCGCAAAAAAGTCCTTTCCTGTATGGAAAGTGATATATCCGTCCGGATGGCTTAATCTGTCATATGCTTTTGGGCCGATCACCTCGACCCCAGCCTCTTCCACGCTCTCCCGGAGGATATACAGGGTTGCTGAATCAGCATTCTCCAGGCCTGTTGCAGCCTGCCTTGCTGCCTTGTCGCAGACCAGACTGCAATTGTGGAGCACAGTAGGATACCAGACGTCACCGTGAAGGTTAAACAGTGTTATCGTCCGGCAGAAAATCTCTTTGCTGAACATACAACTCTATCCCCCTTATTACCTGGCGGCGGAGCCCCAAACGCTTCAGATCATTCTTCATAATCGAAGCAGCTATCCCGCCGCCAGGGATTGCATATGTCTGGGAAATCGAAAGGCCGCCTGCGCTCTGAGATGCCTGAGAGACTGGTTCACCCACCGTGGATTGTCGCAATACCCGAATGAGTACGTCCGCTGTTACCAGTTTGACCACGCTGGCATAAGACTCGTCTTCCGCCAACATGGTATCCAGATTACGGCCAACTTTTACGGCCTCCTGCCTCAGAGCGTCTGACACCAGAGGAAGTAACGCAGACAGCCTGTTAAGCTCATCCCCAGTGAAGGTTCTTCCGGCCAGAGCGCTCACTTCATCTACTGTCAGGAACGCATTCATTTTCCCGTCCTCCTGCCCGTCTTTCTGGACTTATCTTCTTTTTCCTGTGCCGGCTCCGTCAGGGCAGCAGGCTTAACCTCCTGCCACCCACCTCCGCGGATTTCCGCGGTTGTCTCTATTACGGCACCGGTGCGCTCATTCCGGTAAATCATGTGTCAGCCTCCGATCAGGTGGCAGAACCGCTGCGGATCAGAGCGAAGGCGTTCTTGTCCAGGATGCCCCATCCAAGGTAGAGCTCGCAGCGCAGATATACCTGGTTATGACCCTGAAGGTCGCCGGCCTCTGCGTCATTATCCGGATTACCGTATTCAATCACCTTCATCGGGATCTCCTTCGCATAGCCCCACTTGAACGCGCCTGCAAAGTCGCCGACAAGCGCCAGGTCTGCGGAACTGCCGAAGGCAACAGTGGAGTTGACATCCACCGGAAGGCCATTGATCGTGGACGGAGCGTTGCCCCAGCGCAGCTCAGGGAAGAGCGGCTGACGGTTGTCATTGCCCATGGTCAGCTTGGACAGCTTAGTGCGGAAGGCAGGAGCCATCGCAATGCCGGTCACGTCATAGTCCTTCGCACCAACCATACCGATCGCATCCTCTACAAGCTCATTAGCATCCACCGTACTGCTTCCAGTTCCTTCGTAAGTAACCGGAACGAAGCCGGTCTCGCCCGCGCTCTTATCGAAGTAGTTGGAGCCGAGCAGATCGGATACCGTTGCGGTCCTTGGGTTCATGCCATGGATACCCATGATGTCCAGGGCTCTGGCTGCCTTCTTCGCGAAGCCCTCATTGAAGTTCTTCAGTATGTCGAGTCTTTCCTCCTCGGCGGCGAACATAAACTCGTCGCTGACACGTGCGCCGTACTCGATCTTGACGGGTACGATGGTTACCGGGTTGATCCCGATCGCGCCGGAAGCCTTGGCTCCGTTCTCCGCGACCAGGTTCGCCTCAGAGCCCATGGTGAACACAAACTCCTTCTGTCCGTTGAAGGGTACGGGAATCTGCTGGGAAAGAACCGCAAGTGCGCTCTTGCCCTTGATGTTGTTAATCAGCTCACTGACGAGCTGCGGGTCAAAATAATTGGCTTTGGAAAGTGCCATAACTTACCTCCTTTAATTTTCGAAGCCCTTCAGAAGGGCCTTGTATGATGCGTCAATTCCGGAACTGTTTGACGATCCTTTGCCACCGGCCGGATCGTTTGATTTCGACGGATCAGCATTGTGCCGTGACTGTCCGACCAGCTTTACCAGTGACTCTGCATCCTTCCGGATCTCTTCCTCTGTCTCTCCGGAAAGTCTTCCGGAAAGCTCATAGGGAAGACCCGTTTCATGTGCCACCCGCGCTTTTACCGAAGCGGTCTCGTACTTTTTGATGGCAGCATCCTTTTCGGCGATGCTCTTCTCAAAAGCAGCCGACTTTTTTGTCGCTGCGTCTACCGCCGTATTCAGGTCACCAATCTGCTTATCATATCCGGCTTTCAGCTTTGCCACATCATCCGGGGACATATAGCCATCATCCGCAAATTTCTGGGTGATGCTCTTCGTCAGGCTCTCCCTTTCCCTCTTCAGACGGCTGCTGATTGCCGCGTCAAACTCTTCCTGCGTATTGATTGGAGTAAAATCTCCCATTGTTTACCATTCCTTTCTCCCACTTAACCCGGTGGTATCGGTCTCAGCTATCAAAAAAGCACCGGTCTTA
>AUXO012406017.1_pt1 | contig 13328 bp, 11 predicted proteins | sample 768731 | NCBI WGS metagenome assembly AUXO01 (sample SAMN02715735, study PRJNA202380) | gut metagenome | biome: sheep rumen | host: Ovis aries | place: New Zealand: Palmerston North
ATCGGGATCGGGATCGGTCAAAATATCGCCAGGCTGATCGGGATCGGGATCGGTCAAAATATCGCCGGGCTGATCAGGATCAGGATCGGTCAGAATATCGCCGGGCTGATCGGGATCAGGATCGGTCAGGACATCACCGGGCTGATCGGGATCAGGATCAATGATTTCCGGATTATTTCCGGCTTGTGCCGTTTCAGGTTTGGAAGAAGCAGGGCGGAAATAATAGCTTTGTCCTGATCCTTGTGCTGTGGCATAAGAAAGGATCTGTGCAGCATCTTGTGAATTAATGAAAGTATTCTCATCGACATTGGCATAAAATTTCTGTTCTTCTGTGAGCAGATCGCCTAGTCCTGATCCACTAAGTGTGGCATGTCTCAGCACAAGAGCGGCATCAAGTGCATTAATATTATTATCATGATTGACATCACCCATCTGGGGAAGTTCGGCCTGTTTGAGAATGATCTCTGCGATTTTGGCATGGCCTTTTGCTGTAGGATTCATTTCCATGTCATACAGTCCAGTATATTGCCAGGCATTCCCCTGAAATTCTGTATAAATATCAGCAAGGATCACATTTTCATGGAGATCTGCCCATTCATGCAGGGGATCATTAATTGCTTCATTCAAAACGGCTTTTAATGGATTACGGACGCTGTCATATGCTTTTTTGCGTTTCACAGAAAGAGAGTCATAAATATCAATATTATCCAGCAGATTATAGACAGATTGATAAATAATTTTAGCATTATTATACTGTGAAAGTTTTTCAGTGATCGCTTTGGTATTGGCCTGAGCGGATTCGAGATTAACAGCGGCGGCATCAGAAAGCGCATTGGAAAAGCGAACAAGTTCATTTTCATCTTCAATGCCGTAATCCTGCAAATTGGCCGTGAAAACATCTATGAATCTGGTAAAGCCGAACTGTGTCATAAAGCCGGATGCCGTATTCATAAACGGATTCATAATATCATAAAGACCAGCAGTGATGATAATATCATCCGCATTTGCAAGGGCGTTTTGGATTTCAGGATCATCAAGGGCAGTTAGCACAGCGGCAGTATCGGCATTAGGCTGGGAAAAATTCTGAATCTGTGCGTGGGTGGCTTGTTTGATCAGATCCACATAATTTTTTTCTTCTGAAGACAGGCCTGTTCCGGCTGAGATACTATCACCAAGGATGACAATCTTCCGGCCTGATTCTGCATGTGTGGGGAACAGTGTGCATAAATGCAGACACATGACGGCGGCTGTGACACGAATGATAAATTTTTTCATAAATCTACTTCCTTTGTGTGATATTGTAATCTTTATTATACGACATAATCCGCTATTTGTCAAGTATAAAAATTTAGCATTATTTTTTCCCTTTGAGCATGATAAATGCAGTAATAACTGTGATCAGCACAGAGATCAGCGTGGGAAACCAGGTATCCGGAACGGGTAAATTTGTGGTATTCATGCCATAGAAGCTAAAAATCATAGTAGGAATCGACATGATAATTGTCACGACTGTGAGCCGCCACATGATAAAATTCAGATTATTAGAAATCACAGAGCCGAATGCTTCGACCATGCTGGAAATAATGCCGGAATAAATATTGCTCATCTCGATCGCCTGCCGGACTTCGATTAATACATCTTCCAGCAGATCCTGATCTTCGTCATATAATTTAATCGTCCGGCCTCTTAATAATTTTTCAATCGTGACTTCATTGGCTTTCAAAGAAGTGGAAAAATAGACAAGAGATTTTTCAAGCTCCAGCATCTGGATTAATTCTTTATTTTCCATAGCTGCGCTTAATTTTTGTTCCATGATATAAGAAGTTTTATCAATCTGTTTGAGATCCTGCAAATAGACAGCTGTGATCCGGAGGAGGAGCTGCATGACGAATCTTGTTTTCATGCGAGTTTGAACGCCTTTCACAACGCCATCTGCCATATCTCGGAGTACTTGATTATCTTTCAGAGAAATGGTGAATACATAGTTTTTGGTGATAATAATGCCAAGTGGGACGGTAAAAAATAAAATCGTTTCTTCTGTCTGAATCTCACTCATAGCAGTATCGACAATGATCAAAGTTTGATCATCTTCCCTTTCAATTCGGGAAGATTCTTCTTCATCAAGAGAAGATTTTACAAATCCGCTGTCCAGTCCATAGCCATCGATCAAGAGCTGAACTTCCTGGGCTGTTGGATCGATGACAGAAATCCAGCATCCTGGGGCAGGAGTTTCGATTTTCTGGACTGTATTTTCCTGTGTCTGATAAAAATGAATCATGAAATAGCCGCCTTTCTCAGACGGCAGAGAAAGCCGCCTGTGTAGTTATAATTCCGCTCGGTCATGCGGATCAGTGCTCATGTGAAAAATCACCTCCAAGAATGAAAAACTAATTTTATTATACCAGATTTTACAGCAGAAAGCAAGCAATTTTGCTGAAATTATAAGAAAGATACAAAAAAGCTCCCTGCTTGTGCAGGAAGCTGAATCAGGCTTGTTTTTCTGTTTTCGGGCGGATCAGATCTTTTTTAAATAATTTTTGCCAGAATTGATTGATAATTTCAATCACAAGGGGTTCTTTGGTGAAAAGCAGCGTCAGGCCATACACGCCGAAAAATAGCACAGCAGAGATCAGGAGGATGAAAAAGCTTTTTGTAGCTGGCTTTTCCGCCCAGAAAATATTGAGATTTTTGACCCAGAAAGAGGCCGCTGTTCCCAATAACAGCGAAATTAAGATTTTATCATATCTGATTTTCTTGAAATGCTCCTGAATCACATCTTTCAGAAAGAAATACTGCACAAGCAGGACGACAAATTCCGCCGCTAAAGTGCCGATTGCTGCGCCAGAAGATTGATATTTTGGAATGAGTAATGCATTCAGAATCAGATCCGTGACAGCCCCAGCGATTTCAGAATATAATACATATTTTTCTTTTCCCAGAGGAATCATGATTTGAATTCCCATGATATTTGTAATGCCGATAAAAATCAGCGTTGGCATGATCAATTGCATGGGAAGCACTGCCGGCTGATATGCATCGCCGGAAAGAAAGAAAATTCCTTCTTTGGCGAATAAGATAAAATAAACAGTCAGCGGCGGCGCAATCAGAAAGACGAAATTTAATGCTTTAAAGGCGATTTTTTTGAATTCTGTCATCATGTTCTGCTTGACATAATAAGATACCCTTGGAAGAAGCACCGCACCTAATGAGGTGACAATACTCACAAGAATCGTTTTGATCTTGACAGCTGCATTATAATATCCAACATCTTCATCAGTCGTTGCAAATTTCAACATGATCGTATCCAGATGTAAATAAATCGTTGTTGCGCAGACCATTGCAAAAAATGTAAGCGAAGATTTGATATGCGGTTTCAGATCATAATTTCCTACTGGCTTCATGTCAATATATTTTCTGGCATTGATGAAATTCATGATATTAGAAGCGCATCCTGCAAAGATTGAGATTCCTCCATAGATGACATAATTTTTCTGTTCATGCACAAGCAAAAACATCGCAAGCAAGGCAATGAATTTGAAAATAATAGATCGGATAGTAATATAAGTATATTGTTCTAAAGCTTTATACAGCCACTCCATGCCGATGGATGTCAGCAAAATATTTGCGCTGACAATGAGATATAATGCCCTGTCATCTTGTAATTTCGGAAGCGTGAAGAGTAGAATAAAAAAGATTAGATAGGCAAATGCACTCATGATCAGATTGATGAATAATAATTCATGTGCTGTCTTTGTCAATGCCTTGCGATCATCCCGAATCCGGGCACATGCCTGTATGCCATATGTGGGAATGCCTAATTGTGCCACCATAGTGAAATAAGAGATAAAAGAAGTGGCAAAGGAAACTTTTCCCGTTCCTACCGGGAGCAGAATTCTGGATACATAAGGGAATGTAATAATCGGAAACAGGAAGGAAGACATGGTTAAAATGGCATTCATGATGATATTTAATTTCAAAGATTTCTGTTTCATAGCGTCCTCGCTTATAATTTAAATCTAATTCCGCTGTATTCCGAGCGGATTTTTTTCTTCCCTGTGATCCGGATTTCACGCCGTCTGAAAAATGGATGCAGAAAATCATGCACCACTTCTCCCACAGGTTTGGGATCAGGATCGGCAGAAGTGAATAAATAGCTTCCAATCACAAACCAGAGTGTATTATTATAAATCTGCAATACTAGATCATCAATCATGCCATGTACTGCCAGTACTGCCAATAGCCCCATCATGTGATAATCTTTCTTTCTCCATGCGATAAATACACATGATGTGAAAAATAGAATCACAAGCACAAAAAAGAGCATTCCATAACGAAGCAGAACATTTTCATAGAAACAGTCAACATAATTATAAATGCCGACTGGAGATTTCCCTTCTGCGTTCAGGCCGTTTCCAATATAAACAATATCCTGCCCGAATAGATTGATTTCATATTGCTGAAACGCATTATAGCCTAATTCAAGACGTTTTTCTAAAATTTCATTTAGCTCTCTCATGAATTTATTCATGTTGCTATAATGCAATGTCATCCAGAACGAAAACGCCGGACAGAGAATGAAAGAAAATAGCATCAAGCCTTGTGTGATGGGCATATATTTCAAGAAATTCGGCCATTTCCTGAGAATCATGAATGCCGCAATCACAAATATGGCAAGAAAGAACGAAAGCCGGGAACTCGTCCAGTGATACATGATATAACAGCAGATTGCCCAGAAAATACACCGGCGTATGGTCAAATCTTTCCGATGAATATATAAATCCATAGAGATGATATTATATAAAATCATAGAAGGATACAGCGCAAACCGGAAGCCAACGTATTCCCTTCGGCGGAGTTCACCATGCTGAACAAATTCGGCCACATAATTAGGGATGATCCCTGCAAATGCGCTTGCAATTGTAAATAGCATACAGAAACAGCTGATCCCCACTGTCATAGATGCAATTTTTCGGACAGATATTTTTCGTCCGCAATAAATCATGAGAAAATGCAAAAGCATCGTGAAGCCCATACGGAGATTCATCATTTCAGCCAGAAAAAGGCATAGCAGAAGAAAGAAAGTTTCTTTGAAAGAATGCTTATAAGAAAGCAATTCTCCAACAACTGCCACCCCACCGCATAGCACAACCACAAGTTTCAGGAGCATATCTGGAATCGGATAGAAAGAACGCCCCATCAGAAAGAAAAACATGTAAATCAGATAAGAAGTGCAAAAACAAAGTTCATAACTCACAGCAGATGGCATTCCCATCCCTGTGGGAAGATGCAAAGGATTTACATGCAATTCTGGATAGATCGATTTTCGGATTTTGAATTTCATGTGTCAATCCCAGCTTGACATAGAATCAGGCAGAAGCTTAAAAGGCCAATAAGCAAGATAATTTGTTCTGCGGAAGAGAGAAAGCAATTTTCCGGTTTTCCCAATCGTTTCCGCATGTGCATAAACATCTGGGGCAATTTCCCGGATTTCCTGATCATAACGTTTCATGCCTTGCTGATATTTTTCATCACGAGGGAATAAAAGCCATGTTTTATAAGCTCCCTGATAATAAGCTGAGATTCTGTGCAAAAGATATTGATAATTAGGATTATTTCTATGTTCCTGGCAATATCTTGCAAGCCGTTTGCAGACTAAAAATGTTTCTTTGGCATGTTTGATTCTGGAGGATTTGCTGACGCTCTGTTCATCCCGGCCGATTCGATAGCAGTAAACAGGAAAATCTAAAAATTGAATTGTTTCGGCTTTTGTGAATGGAATGGAAGAATAGCATCTATCTGTATATAGCATATGTTCGGGCATATGCAGACGACAGTCACGAAGAATTTGGGTGCGATAGGTCAAAGCCCACATGCCGATTAAATAATTTTTTTGAAGATCACGCACATAAACAGGTTCGCCATAGCCTTCGCCATTGAAATCACAAAGTTTCAGATCAGTGGGGTTGCTGCCTTTATAATAATAAGTAACAATTGCATCAGCCGGATGATTTTCTTTCAGGAATGTGACCAGCTTCTTGAGGCCGGCTTTATCATACCAGTCATCACCATCCAGAAGCTTGAAATATGTGCCCTTTGCATGTTTGATGCTGTAATTGACAGTAGAGCCATAACCGCCATTTTCTTTATGAACAGGAATAAATGTATCTGGATATTGATCTGCAAATTCCTGTGCAATTTCTAGTGTATGATCATTTCCGCCGTCATCTACAATGAAAACTTCAATATCATCCATGATTTCAGGGACAACAAGAGATTCCAGCGTTTCCCGGATAAAGTTTTCAGCATTATAAGCGGCGATGGAAATAGAAAGAATCTTGCTCATAATTCAAATTTCCTTTCTGTTTGATAATTGTTCAGCGGCACGTTTCAGGAATGCGCCATTCCGGAGCTTGATTGCTAATGTTTGTACTTGATTCAGCATATGCTGATAAGCTTCTGGAGAAAGTGCGCTGATCTGATCGGCAATTTCATCCAGGCTTTCGACAGTCAGTCCCAGATCATGCTCTTGAATCAGGTTAGCCATGGCGGAATGCTTCCAGACAATGACCGGAATACCGGAAGCCAGATATAAAGAAGTTTTATGCGGATTATTGATTTTCAGATATTGACCATAAACACCAGCGCATGTTTTTGCGCTGTCGCCATCCCAGACAAGTCCAAAGCTGCCATTTAATGCAAAAGGCAGTTCATCGGGCGGATAAGAGCCGAAATAGGAAATATGCTCTTTTTCAGGTGCTTCATAGCCGATGCCATATAGATTAAAATGGCAATTTTCCGGCAGATCATAGACATAACCAGCTTTATGTTTCCGGAGATTTCCTGCAATGATCACAGGGAGATTTTTTCCGGTTTGAATAGAAGTAGATTTTTGATCATAATCCGGAATGAGATAATCAAAAATGCCGAGGGTAATCATTTTTTCCGGAGCATAACCCATTTCACAGAGTTTTTTCTTCATGGCATTATTATGAACAATCATGCCTGTACAGGAATGGAGAATGCTTTTTTCTTCGAGTGAAAGCCGGATGCCTTTCATAAAGGGCATATCATCTTTCAGGGTTGCCCGGATGATTTCAAGATCATGAATCAGTAAGAGAATTTTGACACCTTTCCGGAGGGCGTTCTGGATGACAGAGAATAACAGCAGTGAATGATTTTTTACAGGGAATTGCATCAGAAGTATATCACCAGCTTGCAGATGTGCTAATTGTTGTTTCCAGATCTGTGCTGTCTGTTGGTGATAATGCAGACTATGAAACAGATTTTTCTTTCCCTGATCTTCGCTGTCAAATGTGAATAAGATTTCCTGCCAGCCATTTGCAGAAAGAATAGCATCTGCATCATCACGGGCTTTGACACCAGCTGTCCGGGAAAGCATATCTCCAGTTTGCAATTCTTTGGCAAAATATTTCATAGATTGACCTCCATCAAAGCAATTGTATGCTGAACGCCTTCAGGCGCAGAATAGCGAGCTTTCCAGCCCAAAGATTCAAGCTTTTCAGCATTCAGACTGGAATTATCCATGAGATTGAAACTTTTCTGTTCGCTGTCAGATGCTTTTTCAAAAATGACTTTTTTACCGGCGGCTTGAGCGAAATATTCAGCCATTTGCCGGATACTGACGATAGAATCACGATTTGAAATATTATAAGCTTCGGCAGGCTTGCCTTTTAATAATACAGTTAGAATAGCTGTTGCACAATCCATGCAGTAGCAATAAGATCTAAGCTGTGTTCCTGCGCTTTTCATAAGAATATCTCTTCCGGCGATGACATCACGGGAAAATTGTGCAGTTGCCCGGCTATCCGTGGGAGTTGCCGTGCCGCCATAGATATGACCCGGCCGAACGATGACAGTCTCTGTGTGATATTCTTGATAATATGCGGCACAAAGTGTTTCTGATGCTCGTTTTCCGGAGGGATAACAAGCTCTTGGATTCAGAAGATCCACAAAACCATAATCATTTTCCAGAAATGGCCTTGCTTCTTCTTTTCGGCCATAGACTTCACTGGAGGAGATATATAATACTCGGCTGGATGCTTCACGGACGGCATAATCCAGTAATTCTTTCAAGCCGGTGACATTGGCAAGTAATGTTTCTACAGGTTCTGTCAAATAGGCCGCAGGATGGGCATTACTTGCGCCATGAATGATATAATCTGCATGAAAATCAAAATTCACAGGTTTCAGCGCATCATAAGAAACATAATGCAGATAAGAATTTCCCCAGTCCCGTGTAAATCGTTCTGAAATTTCTGCTTCTGTCCGTGCGGCAAGATAGATTTGAATACCAGCGTTTTGTGTCTGATTGGCATAACATAGAATATCTACTAAGGCAGATAAGATTAATCCGCTCCCCCCGGTGATCAGAATATTTTTTTGATGCAGGGCATGGAGATCCAGATCAGACAGGGCAGTTTTTAATTCTTCGTCATAAGATTCACAGTAATTCATGGTAGATTCTCCGATCATTTCAGCCAGTTATCTTTTTTGGTATGCAGAAGTGCTTTGAAGATCATCATGTCATCTACAGTAGTGATCTTGAGATTTTCTTCTGAGCCTTTGGAAAAATAAACCGTTTCGCCTAATCTCTGCATGAGTGTGCAGGAAGCGGCTGTTTCGGTGATGCCTTGTTTTGCGGCTTCTTCATGCGCCCAAAGCAGTTTACCAAGCGTATAAGTATGAGGCGTTTGTGTGCGGAACAGCTGTTCACGGGGGATGGATACAGTAGAAGAAAAGCCATCATCATTGCTCCGGAATACTGCTTCTACGCAGGGAATAGCCGCCACAGCACTCCCATATTTCTTAAAAGTCGCAAGGCTATTAGAAATAATTTCACTAGAAACCATACAGCGATTTCCATCATGTACCATGACAATATCATCCGGAGAAAGTTCTGTCTCCAGTGTTTTCAGGCCATTTAAAATAGATTCCTGTCCTGTTGCACCACCGGCCACAACCCAGCGGAGTTTAGAAATATTAAATTGCTTGGCATAAGCTTTTAATACATCAATCCAGGCTGGAATGGTAACTACAATAATGGCATCTACACCCGGATGATTTTGAAAAGCTTCCATTGTGTGAATAATAATCGGCTTATTTTCGACATGAATAAACTGCTTCGGAATATCCTGTCCCATTCTTGTGCCAGATCCGGCAGCTGTTAAAAGTGCAACCGTCATGAAAATTACCTCCAGTAGATTTTGAAATTATGATCTGAAACACGCTGCTCTTCCGGAGGAAGCTGCATGTAATCACCATAAAGATGTTCCAGATAGATCGCATAGCCGCCCGGCGCAGGAAGCTGCAAATGGGCAAATGGCAAATAAATCGTCTCTGCGAAAATGCTTTTTGCATTGCGTTCTTTGAAAATATGGCCTGTTGTGGTGGTAACGCCAACATAATGACAAGTATGGAAATCATATTTTTTTCCGGCTTGATTCATCAGATTGGCATAGGCATTTCCCGTTTTTCTCCAGATATGGGGAAGTAATTTTTTGAAATTCTGATATTTTTCCCCAGGGATATAGCCTTTCCGGATCACAGCATTGATCTGCGCTTTTCGATATTTCAGAAGCTTCATATGACGTTCGCATTCTTGCAGATCTTCCGGATAGCCATCAATCGGGAAAATATCAATAAAAACGCCCAGCGGAATTTCCCGGAGTACTGTCCAGCGGAGAAATGTTTTTGTATCCCAGACACGGGCAAATGGTGTGGAATAATCTGGATTGATTTCACAGGAATCTACTCGATAGCGAGGATGCTGAAAGAGCCGGATCATTTTTTCATAATCCGGTCTTGGCATCATCAAGTCAATATCATCATCCCATGGAATAAAGCCTTTATGACGGACAGCACCGAGAAGCGTACCGCCGGCCATATAATAAGTCAGATGATTCTGTTCACAGAACTGGCTGAAGGCTTCCAGAATTTGCAAAGCCAGAGTTTGAATCTCATTTGTGTCTAAAGGCGTGATTCTGTTTTTCATAATGCTTCCGCCTTTCTCGGCATTTCACCAGGGAATCGGAGTTCTGTACGGATATGGGTTTCCCGGTTTCCCTCAGGGGGGATTTGCATGTAATCGCCATAAAGCTTTTTCAGATAGCCGTCAAAATCTTTGGGAATCCGCCACTGACGGCCTTCGAAAATATGTTTGATTGTCTGTTCCATGCCCTCACGGAGATATAATTCTCCAAAGAAATGTTTTCTTCCAGCTGGAATCGAGATGTATTTAGAATGATTGTTTTTACACATGCCATAAACGGAATTAGTGATCATTACCCATTTTTTGACCGGCAGAAAAGAAAGCAGAAAGCCGATTGCTGTCTTGATGCGATAGGCTTTTTTTAATTCTGTTTCATCACCGATCAGCATTTTCAGCGTTTTCCGATTGCTGTAGAATTTGCGGCAGGATAATAAAAAGCCAAAGGCCATGCATAAAAAGCCGTGCAGTTTTCGGCCAATTGGGTTATCATATGTGTTTTCCATGCTGAACAGATCCACGCAGATCCCACATTCTTCTTCATTGGCATTGTCAAACCCACGGGAGATAGAACCTTTTAATTTTACTGTACTGATCAGGGAATCATAACCCGGCTTATCCGGTGTCCCTACCCAGTATTTATTTCCATATTTTTTTTCAAATGCTGTGACAAATTGTTTCAGCTGACTGCCAAGAATATTAATATCAATATCATCATCCCATGGAATAAAGCCATCATGACGGACTGCACCCAGACAGCTCCCCCCGGACATCTGATATGTAATATGCTCTTCTTCACAGACAGAAATAATATCTTCGGCAATGCCTAATAAAACATTTTGATATTTTTTCAGCAGATCACCCTCCAGCCGGATACAGTTATCTGCATTAGCCTGTAATTTTTTCATAGCATCAAATGTTGATAGATTCATAAATTTATTTTTTTCTCTCCTGTCTGTCATTTAGTCTGGCCTTTGTGCGGAACAGCAGACCAGCGAGCTGATAGCAATGCAGTTTCATCAGGATTATGGGCATCATACGAGCGTTCCGGCAAGATTGCAAAGGCACAGCAGAAAAAGCTTCCCGGAAAATGGTTTCTTCTGAAAGCGATTTCATAGAGGAAATTTTCTTTTCCCAATCGGCCGGATTCGCTGTAGCAAATACCTCCCGCACCATGGCAATATTAAAATGCATCAGAACATAAATCCAGAATGCATTTTGCAGAGCCTCCGGTTCTCCTTTTATAGAATCCTGTGTCATCTGCATGGCCGCCAGATACTGTGCGCTTTTATCCCCCTGAAATGTCCGCATCACAGATGCAGGATTTAGATTATATTGATAAATCATGTGCTGTGAAAATAAAATAGCTTCACAGTAATGACAGTATTTGATATTAAAATCACCATCTTCTGAAAACCGGATCTCCGGATTAAACCGGATCTGATGTTCCTGGATGATTTTGTTGGAAAATAATTTCCCCCATACTGTCATATATAAAGTCGGATTTTCCAGCATTCTTTGACGTGCCAGACGACAGGCCTGTTTTCCCCGGTATTGATTGCCGTCTGCATCGTTGACAGATTTGATCTTTTGGCCTGCATGATAGCCATATAAAATGAAATCATATCCAACTCGAAGATCATGCAGAAGGATGTTTTTGGCATCAGGGAGCATTTGATCATCTGCATCCGCAAATACAACCCAATCCCCCGAAGCATGATCCAATCCCTTGTTTCTGGCGTTCGAAATGCCTTTTTCTGAATGCAATAGCCGCACAAATGGCAATTCTTCCGCAAGTTTGCTGACAATTTCAGCTGTACGATCTGTAGAACCGTTTTCAATCACAAGTATTTCAGCTGGATCTGATTTTTGAAAATCAAAGCTCCGGATCAGCGTTTCTATTGAATTTGCGGCATTATAGGCCGGAATGATCACAGAGAGCTGTATTTTTCTCATATCAGAAGCTCCCCTCATATTTCTGATGGCCAAACTTTGCCTTGATAAATGAATTGATTTTCCTTGGCCAATCTATTTTTTCTGTGTAAATATACGGCAGTTCTTTGATTTCCCGTTTTAAAATCCGGCCTTCTGTGATCTGCTGTTCCAGCCAGACATTAAAAATAATTTCGCTCACTCTGCCATAAAATCTGCCCTGAAATGCAGATAATTCCTGATTCTGCGCATCAATTCGCTTTTCCAGCTCAGACAGAATGGCAAACAGCCATTGATAATAGGCATCATAAAGATCACTTCTCATAATCATCATGTTAAACATATAGCCATAAGAGCGATTCACGGTTTTGTCATAAGATGCCAGATAACTGGGACATTGTTCTGCAATGATCTTTCTGGTTTCATCCAGATGGGAAGCATAATGTGTATGCGCATAATGAGAATATAGGGATTCGATATAATATTTTCTTTTTTTAGGCACAAAGACGCTGTATTTTGGGATCATAGCGGATAATTCCCCATAGGAAAGAATCTGTTCAAACGGATTTTTATCCCGGATTGCGCCGGCAAAATGCCGCCGATAATGCACAAGGCCTTTATAATCCGCCCTGACATTTTGCCAGAGCCAATATCCGCCTGTCAACTCACAGAAAGCACCATTTTTTTGTGAAATATGATTTCCGGTGTTGTCTTTCTGATAGCCAAGATCCAGCTCTTTTCCCTCTGCGCCGACATGAAGCGGCAAGTACATCGGATCAGAAGGCATTGTATATTGTTTATGTGCTGCTATGATGATCGTCACTTTCGGATTCATGGTGATTCCTCCATAGAAATTTCAGATTCTGCCTGAAAACTGATAATTTAAGTATAACATCAAAAATCAGCCTTGTCAAGGCTTTTGGCCGATTTGCATAATTTACCTTAGTATTTTTGTGAGAAATCGACAAAAATATAAAAATCCGCCCTGCAAAATGGGACGGATTTCAAAAATGTATTTGATTATTGTTTTTTTGGGATGATTTCCAGAATTGCAGGATCATTCTGAAATTGAGAGCATGTTAGTATAGCCACAAAAATCTACTAAGGAAAATGAACCCTGTGAATATGTTATTTATTTTCCTCTTCGTAAATTGTGAGCTTTGTTATAAGCAGAATTTGTAAGGGTATATCCATTAGGAAATTTAGAAGCAAGTGCATCAGCACTTCCAATTATACTATCCTGAGAAGAATGCACCATTCTTGCAGATGCATAAGGTGTTATTTGATCTATTCTGTATTCGGTAAACTGATATTGATCAAGATCTTTTTGGTTTTTATCAAAGGTTAGCAAGAAAACCCCCGCTTCTAAAGCGGGGGATGAATTGCGTCC
>AUXO013713977.1_pt1 | contig 13328 bp, 14 predicted proteins | sample 768731 | NCBI WGS metagenome assembly AUXO01 (sample SAMN02715735, study PRJNA202380) | gut metagenome | biome: sheep rumen | host: Ovis aries | place: New Zealand: Palmerston North
GAAACATTAGAAGAATGTTTAATAAGAGAAATAAAAGAAGAAACTGGAATAGAATTAAATAATTATGATATAAAGCCTTTCTTTAAAACAGTTTATTATACTAAGAATTATCATAATAGCGGAAAAAATAGAAAGAATGAAATATATTTTTATATTATAAAAACTGATAAAGTTTATAATATGGATAATTCTAATTTAGATGATTGGGAAAGAGAAGGTAATTATGAATTAAGAGTAATGCCTTTATGTGATGTAGAAAATATATTAATAAATAGTATTAAAGATAATCCAATAAATGAAGTTATAGTAGGAGAAATGCTAGAAGTAATAAAAGAATATAAAAGTCTATAGGAGGTTATTATGAATGGTAATAGAATTATAGCTCATGCATTAATTAATGTAGATGGAAAATATTTAGTTACTAAAAGAAGTAAAATAGAAACTCCATTTCCAGAATATTGGGATTTACCAGGTGGTATGGTAGAGTTGGGAGAACTTCCAAGAGATGGTGTAATAAGAGAGACAAAAGAAGAAATAGGATTAGATATTATTCCTACAAAGATAATACATGATGATAGTAATCTAGATAAAGTAAAGGATAAAATATTTATTAGATTTGTTTATTTATGTGAATTAAAGGATGATATTAAAAAAATTAAACTACAAGAAGAGGAACATTCTGAATATAGATTAATTAATAGTTTAGATGAATTAAAAGATGAGAAGATAACACCATTCTTATTAGATTTATTTGAAAATGATTTATAGGAGGATTATATGGAAATGATATTTCATTTAGATAGTGATATATTTGATATAGTATCTAGTAAAGATAAAGATGTTGAAATAAGATTAAATGATGAAAAAAGAAGAAAATTAAATATTGGTGATAAATTAGTATTTTTAAAAAGACCTGATGATAAAGAAAGTATTAAGGCTGTTATTACTAATTTAGTTTATTTTAATAATTTTCAAGAAGTGGTTAATTATTATGATATGAAAAGAATATATTTAGATAATACTTCTAGTGAAGATTATATTAATTTAATGAAGAGATTTTATAATGATGAAGAAGTAGAAAAATATGGAATAATTGCAATAGAGTTTAAATTAATTTAAACTCTATTTTTGTAAATTAATGACAAGTACTATGTAAAATACTTGTTAAGGTATTTGAAAGTATAAAAAAGTAGTTTAAAATTATATTTGGGAGTGATAAACTTGCAAAATAATGAGAAATATGATATAATAAATAGTCAAATTGAGGGGGAAGAGAATTTGACAAAGGAAGAATTAATTAAATTAAGAGAAAAAATTAATGAATTAAAAGCAAAAGAGGAAAAAACGGGATATCCTTCGGTAGATAGACCTTGGGAAAAATATTATTCTGAAAGTGTAATAAATTTTGAAGTTCCAAAAACAACTATGTATCGTTCTATATATGAAGTTAATAAAGATCATATGAATAGAATAGCTATGGAGTATTTTGGTAGAAAGTTTACATACAAAGAATTATTTGAAGGTATAGATAAAGCTGCTAAAGCATTAACTGCTATGGGAGTAAAAAAAGGTGATATTATCACTGTTGCTATGCCAACTACACCTGAAGTTGTATATTTAATGTACGCTATTAGTAAAATTGGTGCTGTGGCTAATATGATAGATCCTCGTACAAGTAAAGAAGGTATCTATGATTATACAAATGAAGCGGAATCAACTTTATTTGTTACTATCGATGCTTGTTGGAAAAAAATAAGAGATATTAAAGAACAAACAAAAGTTAAAAAAGTAATATCTATTTCTGCTGGAGATTCTTTACCTTATGCTGTTTATTGCGGATATAAAATAGGGGAAATCTTTGAATATATTACTGATAAAAAAGATAGAATTGTTGAAGATGAAAGTCTTATGAAATGGGATACTTTTATTAAAAAAGGTGAAAGTGTTACTCATGTAGAAGAAAATATAGAAAGTAATATTCCAGTTGCTATTTTACATACTGGTGGTACTACTGGTACTCCTAAGGGAGTTATGTTATCAAATGATAACTTCAATACAATAGCATATCAATATAAACTATCTGGAATGCATTTATTACCAGGACATAGATTCTTAGATATAATGCCTCCTTTTATTGCATATGGTGTTGGTGCTGGATTACACATGCCTTTTATAGTAGGTATGACTTCAATCTTAATTCCTAAGTTTGAACCAGAAAAATTTGCTAAAATGATTAGAGATTTAAAACCTAACCACATGGCTGGTGTTCCATCTCATTGGGGTAATGTATTAGAAAGTAAAGAACTTAAAGGTGTTGATTTATCTTATTTAATTACTCCAGCTGTTGGTGGAGATGCAATGAATGTTAAATTAGAAAAAAGAGCAAATGATTTCTTAAGAGAACATAGAGCTCCAAATGATATTATTAAAGGTTATGGTATTACAGAAGAATGTTCACTTGCTGCCGCTTGTGTTAATGAAATTAATGCTGAAGGTAGTGTGGGTATTCCATTACCACACAATATTATTTCTATTTTTGATCCTGAAACAGGTGAAGAATTAAAATATGGTGAACATGGTGAAGTTTGTATATCAGGGCCAACTACAATGCTTGGTTATTATAAAAATCAAAAAGCTACTGATGATATGATTCGTGTACATGCTGATGGTCGTAGATGGATTCATACAGGTGATATTGGATATATGGATGAAAATGGTATGCTTTATATTGATGGTCGTATTAAGAGAATGATTATTAGAAACGATGGATTTAAAGTATTCCCACCTGTTATAGAAGCAGTAATTAAATCACATGAAGCAGTTGACGAATGTATGGTTGTTGGTATTCATGATCCTAACTTTAGTCAAGGATTTTTACCAAAGGCTCATATTATTTTAAAACCAGAATATATTGATCATCAAGAGATAATTGAAGAAGAAATAAGAGAATTATGTAAGGCAAAATTACCTGAATATGTTCAACCAGTTGCATATAAATTCAGAAATGAATTCCCATATACAGCTATAGGAAAAGTTGATTTCGTTGCATTACAAAATGAAGATAGTGCAATAGAAAATAAAACAATCAGAACTAAATAGAATAAAAAAACAAAATGCTTATAGTGTTTTGTTTTTTTTTATGCTATACTATTTATGATAAAGATAGGGTGGTAATTATGGTTATTGGGATTACAGTGATTTTTTGTAGTTTAATATATATTTTATTATTGACTATAATATATTTTTCAAAAAAGAGAATTTCTAATATCGAAACAAAATTATATAATAAGTTGCTTGTAGTAGATATAATTGGATTGTTTTTAGAATTATTCTGTTGTTTAACAGTATCTGAAATAATAAACATCGATATTTTAAAGTATATTGTTAATAGATTGTTTTTAGTATTTATTATTACGTGGGTATTTTTGTTTTCTAAATATACTATTTCTGTATCCTTTAGTAATAATAGTAAACTTGCTCAAGTGATAAATAATAAATATAAATTGTTTTCTAAATTGTTTTTGACGTGTTATATGTTCTTTTGTTCAATGGTTTTATTACTACCATTAAATTATTATTTTGATGGAACATATGTATATTCATACGGTTTGGCTGCTAATTTTGATTTTGTTGCAGTAGGATTTTTTGTAATAATTACATTATTATGTGTATTTATAAATATAAAAAATACACCTAGAAAAAAAATAATTCCAATGTTTGTATTTTTGCTATTTATACTTTTTACTATGGTTTTTAGATTATTCTATCCAGGTATTTTATTAATAAATGCAACTACGACATTTGTTACTGTTTTGATGTACTTTACAATTGAAAATCCAGATATGAAATTAATTGGTGAATTAGAGGTAGCTCGTGAACAGGCTGATAAGGCTAATCGTGCTAAGACTGATTTCCTTTCTAGTATGTCTCATGAAATTAGAACTCCTTTGAATGCAATTGTTGGTTTTAGTGATTGTATTGCTGATGCTAAGAATTTAGGAGAAGCTCAAGAGAATGCTAAAGATATAGTTAATGCTAGTCAAACTTTACTTGAGATAGTTAATGGAATACTTGATATTAGTAAGATAGAAGCTGGTAAGATAGAGATTATTAATACTAAATATAATGCTCCTGAGACATTCGAAGATTTAGCTAAATTAATTACTCCTAGAATGAATGAGAAGGGATTAGATTTTTCTTATAGTATAGCTCCTGATTTACCTATGACTTTATTTGGAGATCATGCTAATATTAAGAAGATTGTTACTAATCTTTTGAGTAATGCTTGTAAGTATACTGATAAAGGTTTTGTACATTATGAAGTTAATTGTATTAATACAAAAGATGTATCTAAGTTAATTATTTCTGTTGAAGATTCTGGTCGTGGAATTAAGAAAGATAGTATTGATAAGATGTTTACTAAGTTTCAAAGATTAGATGAAGATAGAAATACTACTATTGAGGGTACTGGACTTGGGTTAGCTATTACTAAACAATTAATTGAGTTAATGGGTGGTAGAATTATTGTTCATACTGTATATGGAGAAGGTTCTAAGTTTACTGTTGTTTTAAACCAAAAGATTACACAAGCGGATGCTGTGTCTAGTAAGAAGGTTAAGACTACTTTAGATTTAAATGGAGTTAGAATATTAATGGTAGATGATACTCCACTTAATTTAAAAGTAGGAAGTAAGTTACTTGAAAAGTATGGAGCTAACAATATAGTTACATGTAATAGTGGATTTGAGTGTATTGATAGAATTAATCGTGGAGAAGTATATGATGTTATTTTACTTGATGATATGATGCCTAAGATGAGTGGTGTTGAAACACTTAAAAAATTAAAAGAAAATCCTAATTTTCATATACCAGCTGTTGCACTAACTGCTAATGCTATAACTGGTATGAGAGAAAAATATTTAGCAGATGGATTTGATGATTATTTAGCTAAGCCAATTGATAAGAATCAATTAATTGGAGTTATGAATCAAGTACTTGGTAGAAGTGCTACTGAAGATATAAGTGTTAGTGAAGTTATTAAAACTGATGAAAATATTAGAAGTGAAGAAATACCTGATGTAGAAGGTCAAACTAAGGCTGAGGCTGAAAGAGAAAATAATTCTTCTGAAGATGATAAACCTGCTAATCCTGATATTATTCCTGTAGAAGATAATATTGAAGAAATATTAGGAGATCAATTAGATATGAATTATAGAGAAACTACTATGACTGGATTTAATCCTATTAATGTTGATCATATCGATGATATAGAAATATTAGATGAAGCTCCTAAAATTATTCAAAATACTCCTAGAATTACTGAGACTCAACCAATTAAATCTGTTCAACCTGTACAAACTATTCCAGTTGTTAATGTAGGATTAATACCTGAAGTTAGTAATGTTCCTAATTTATATGATAGAGAATATCTAGAAGAAAATGGAGTAGATGTTAATCATGCATTAGAATTACTTGGTGATATGGATATGTATAATATGACAATATCCGATTTTGTTAAAGATGTTGAAGGTAAATGGGCTAAAATAGTTGATTATAAAAATCAAAATAATATGCCTGATTATGCAATTGAAGTTCATTCATTAAAGAGTGATTGTAAGTATTTAGGATTTATGAAATTAGCAGATATAGCTTATCAACATGAGTTAAAGAGTAAAGAAAATGATAGTAATTTTGTTAATAATAATTTTTCTGCTTTAGAAGAAGAATATAAGAAAGTATTAGAAATTGCTAAAGAATATGCTTCACACAATGTTGTAGAAGGATAATATTGATAAAAAATTATTATTATAATGTAATATTTATAGGGAGTACTTATGTTGCTATAAGTGCTTACCTTTTGTTGATCGCACTTAATCTAGATGATTGAGTGCTTTTTTTTCTTCTTCATCATTTTAGAGGTAAGCACTCAATTATACTCCCTATAGTATTATTCGAAATATATTTATTTTTACAACAAAAAAAGTACAAGATATTGTACTTTTTATATGTTTAATAAATAAATAGATAAAGATAGAACTGTTGCAAATATTAATAGTATTATATAGGGGTATAATAGTTTAGATATTTTATTATTAAGTAGTGATGTTTCTTCATATAGAAATAGACTTGATAGTAAAGTAGCAAGACATGATACAAATCCTAAGAATGGATTATTTAATCCAAAAAATAATAGAGTATAACTTTGATTAAGTATATAGTTTATTAATAGAGTTATTTTATATGACTTGTTTATTTCTTTTAATTTATTATTTTTAATAATTGTATATATAGTAATAGCTATTAATATATACATAATAGTCCAGGCAATAGGATAAAATATTTTTGGTGGAGCAAAAAAAGGTTTATTTATAGTATCATAATATTCATAATTTAAGGGAATAATACTAGATAAGAACCATGGGGCTAGACATAGTAAAAATGTAAATACTTTTTTAATCATTTAATCATCTCCTCTTTTTTTATTTTATGTAGTGTTGTATAATATTATTAGTATTTTTGGAGGGATTTTATGGAAAATGATTTAATGCTTGATGATAAAAATGTTCTTACAATGAAATTACTTCATTATTTTATAACTGAAAAGAATTATAATCCTATTATATTACAGGGTGTTGATAATGAAATTTGGTTAGAAAACTTAGATGCTGATTGTAAAGTTATTCGTATTGTATCTGGTTATATTCATAATGATGAACAATATGATTTTGATGTATTTAAGACTAAAAGAATTCTTAAGAAAATAAAGAAAAAAACATTTTCTTTTAATGTTAATGTTATGAGTTTCTTTTTAGATATGGGAGATAATGTTACTAAAGATATTAATTCTGATTCTAAGTTAATGGGTATTAAAATTACTGATGAATCCGATATTAAAAGTAATGATATTGTTAAAAAAATATTTCCAGATCTTAGTCAGAAACTTGTGTATAATGAAGAAGGGGTAGAATTATTTGCTAAGATTACTAATGATATAAATGAACATAATATTAAAGATGCTAGTAGAATAGAAAAGGTATTTAAAAATAAAGGACCTTATATTACATATATATTAATTGCTATTAATGTTTTATTATTTTTAGTACCTATATTATTAGGCAAGTATGATTATATTATTAATGCTTTTTGTATACATGGACCTAGTATTAGAATAGGAGAATACTATAGATTAATAACTGGTATATTCTTACATGGTAGTATTATGCATTTATTCTTTAATATGTATGCTTTATATGTAATAGGTAGTCAAATAGAAAATTATTTTGGAAGAATTAAGTATTTAGTTATTTATTTATTTTCTGGTTTAATGGGAGCTTTATTTTCTATGATATTTGGTGGTAATACAGCATCTATTGGAGCAAGTGGTGCTATCTTTGGACTTATGGGAGCATTACTTTATTTTGGATACCATTATAGAGTTTATTTAGGTAATGTATTAAAGACACAATTAATTCCTTTAATATTATTTAACTTAGTATTAGGATTTGTATTACCTGGAGTAGATAATTTTGCTCATATTGGTGGATTAATAGGTGGAATAATTATTACTAAAAGTGTAGGAGTTAAAGATAAGTCTAGTACTTCTGATATAGTTAATGGATGGATAATTACTACTATATTTACATTGGTTATATTATATGTAGCATTTATCTATAGTGTAAGAGGTTAATATGAAGAATATAGTTATTGATAATGTACTTGATGCAATTCATTATACTTTAGAGCGTAATGGATTTCTCTTTAGTGCTAGGCAAATTGCTAGAGCTGATGATTTTATAATACCTTTTATCGATGAATTAGATATAGATGAAAAACAATTTAATGTAAAAACACCTGGTATTCCTAGATTTGTAAATGATAGAAGAATAACACCTTTAATAGTTAAATATTTTGCTTTTATAGAAGATAATATGAATTTGTATAATGAATTAGTAGAAGATAAATATGTGATAAATGAAGGTAATAAGATAAAATATTTTGCTTTAGATAAAATTTTAACTAAACGTTTTAAGAAAAATGAATATAAAAATATGTTATTAAAATATGAAGATGTTATTTCTAGTTTTTATTATTCTTTAAGATTTGTATCACAAGAAGAAAAAGAATGGTGTATTAAAGAGTTTAGTGATATTATTCATATAGACCATACTACTTTAGATGTTGGACGTGATAATTATGATGGTATAAGTCATTATAGTTTTTTAACGAAGAAAAATATTGAATTATTTGGTAAAGAATTTTTATTAAGTTTAAATAAAAAACAAAGAAATATAATAAATAATATACGTTTTAATTTTAATGAAGATGATGCTTTAAAAATAAAAGAGTTAATTATTAAGTATCCTTCATATGAAGGAAATATTCCTTTAGATAGTAATCTATTGAGATTATTTAGTGTTGATGAGATTGATTCTATGAGTGTTAAAGATTATATTCTTTATGATTTAGCTATTAAGAATAATGTTTTTTCTAGAATGAGAGAAATACTTGAGATTAATCCTTCATTTAATTGTCCTAAAGAGTTTATTAAGGAAGAAATTTTTAGAGTGTTAAGTAATGAAGAGGTAATTGAATTAAGTGATGAAGCTAAGATGAAAATTGCTAGGATAAAAATACCTGAAATTAAGGGTGTATTAGTAATGCCTGTTAGAAAGATTAATGGAATAGTATTATTAGATAAAGCTAATAGAAAGATTGAATCTATAAAAGGTAATCATAGTAAATAAATATATTGTAAATAATAAATTGAAATGTTAAAATAATATTATAGAAATAGTAGAGGTGATATTATGTCGCAAGAACAAACTAGTTTATTTGATATTGAACAGTTAGATACTGAACGCGTTAGAGAAACAATTAGTAGTGTTTACAAATCTTTAGAGGAGAGAGGTTATAATCCAACTAATCAAATAGTTGGTTACTTAATTAGTGGTGATCCAGGTTATATTTCTAGTTATCAAGATGCTAGAAGTAAAATTCAAGAAATAGATCGTGCTAAGATAGTAGAAATTCTTTTAAATGAATTTCAAAGTAATAATAAGTAATGAGATATTTAGGCCTTGATTTAGGGAGTAGAACTTTAGGTGTAGCTATTAGTGATAAGACAGGGTTAATTGCGTCTAGTTTAAAAGTTATTAGACATAATGAAGAATATGATAGACTAATTGAAGAAGTAAAAAAACTTGTTTTAGAATTAGAAGTAGATGCTATTGTATTAGGATTTCCTAAGAATATGAATAATACAATAGGACCTAAAGCAGAATTAAGTTTAGAATTTAAAGAAAAGTTAGAGAAGAATATTGATATACCAGTTTATTTGCAAGATGAAAGATTATCTACTAAAAGTGCATTAGATACATTAATTAAAGGTGATGTATCTAGAAAAAATAGAAAAAAAGTGGTTGATAGTTTAGCCGCTACTATAATATTACAAACATATTTAGATAGGAGAAGTTAATATGAAGAAAAATAGTTTTTCAATGATAGATGAAAATGGTAAAGAAGTAGTATATGATGTTTTATTCACTTTTGAAAGTGATGAAACTAATAAAAATTATATTGTATATACAGATAATACAAGAGATGAGAATGGAAATATAGAAGTATATGCTTCTATATATGATCCTGAAAATCCTAATAGTAAATTAGAAGCAATTACTACAGATAAAGAATGGAAAGTAATTGAGACAATCTTAGAAACATTACAAGAAGAAGTACGTAAGAAGAAAGAAAATAACGAGCAATAGCTCTTTATTTTTTCTGGAGGTAGTATGAAAAAAAGAAAAAAGAAACCATTATTTTATATACTTATAATTGTTTTAATAATTGGTATTCTTATTGGTAGTTTTTTCTTTTTTACTGGACCAGTTAATGCTTTTGATAAAAAAGATATAGAAGTAGAAATACCTAGTGGTACTAGTAGAGAGAAAATAGGAGAAATATTAAAAGAAAAAGGTTTAATTAGAAGTACTAATGTTTTTAAGTTATATCTTAAATTAAATAAAGCTAATAATTTAAAAGCTGCAACTTATATATTAAATAAAAGTATGGATCTAAATACTATAATAAAGGAATTAGAAAAAGGAAGTAATTATAATCCTAATAGAATAATTGTTACTTTTAAGGAAGGAGAGAGAATTACTTCATATGCTAAATTAATAGAGAATAAGACTAATAATAGTTATGATGATGTTATTAATACTATTAAAGATAAAACTTATTTAAAAGAATTAATTAATAAATATTGGTTTTTAACTGATAAAATACTTGATGATAATATTTATTATGCATTAGAGGGGTATTTAGCTCCTGAAACTTATTATTTTGATAATAAAGATGTAAGTGTTAAAGAAATAATTAATACTATGTTAAATCAAGAAGAAAAGATTCTTGAAAAATACAAAGATAAGATGATTGATGATCCTCATTATTATATAACTATGGCTTCTATTGTAGAACTTGAAGGTACTAATAGTGAAAATATGAAGATGATAGTATCTGTATTTGAAAATAGATTAAATAAAAAGATGAATCTTGGAAGTGATGTTACTACTTATTATGGTTTGCAAGTAGCAATGACTAGTGATTTAACTAGTGAACAATTTGCTTCAGTTAATGGTTATAATACTAGAAGTAGTACTATGATGGGTAAAATGCCAGTTGGACCTATTTGTAATCCTGGGGTAGAAGCAATTGATGCTAGTGTTAATCATGAAAGTAGTGATTATTATTACTTTGTTGCGGATAAACATGGTAGGGTATATTTTACTAAGACTCTTAATGAACATAATCAAAAAGTAGCAGAAATTAAAAAGAATGGAGATTGGATTTGGTAATTATGCTAGATAGTTTAATTAGACAAATGAAGGAATATGCTTTAGATAATAATGTTCCTATTATGACTGAAGGTGGAATTAATTATTTAATTAAGTATATTAAGAAAAATAATATAAAAAATATTTTAGAAGTAGGTACAGCTATAGGTTATTCTGCTATACTTATGTGTAGTGTTGATGAAGATATTACTGTAACTACAATTGAAAGAGATGAAAAAAGATATTTAGAAGCTTTAAAAAATATAAAAAAAGCTAAATTAGAAGATAGAATTAATTTAATATATCATGATGCTTTAGATGTTAGTGTTGATGGTGAATATGATTTAATATTTATAGATGCTGCTAAAGCACAAAATAGAAATTTCTTTGAAAAATTTAAAAAAAATTTAAAAGAAGATGGTACTATTATTACTGATAATATGAATTTTCATGGATTAGTAAACAAAGATTTAGAAAGTATTGAAAGTAGAAATTTAAGACAATTAGTTCGTAAGGTTAAAGAATATAAAGTTTTTTTAGAAGAAAATAAAGAATTTACTACAGAGTTTTTTGATATAGGTGATGGAATAGCTGTTAGTAAAAGAGTGTGAGGTGATTAGATGGAATTGTTTCAAATATTAGATTGTAGTGCCACATTAGGTACTTGTTGTACCGATTATGGTTTAGTTGGTATTTTAGATATTACTAGAAAAATATTTGAGTTAATTCAATTAATAACTCCAATAGTTTTAATTATTGCAGGAACTATTCAATTTGTTCAATTAACTATTAATCCTGAATTAAAAGATGGATTTAGAAAAATATTAAATAAGTTTATTGCTGCTTTTATTATATTTATGATACCTGTATTAGTGGATGCTGTTTTAACAACTACTCCTGAGACTATTAATATTGCTGCTTGTTGGGAACAGGCAAAAATATCTAATGAGATTAATAGAACTATGAGTAACAATTATATAAGCATTGATGAAAAAACTGCATCACCAATAATAGTTGATCCTTCAGATTATCAAAAAGGTAATCCTAGACCAACTCCAACACCAGGTGCTAGTGGACCTAATCAAGGTTCAATAGGAACTGGAGTAGGTGAAGGAAGTGCTACAGGTCGTGCAATAGTTGCATATGCAAGTAAATTTGTTGGTAAAAGATATTTATATGGTGGTTCATGGAATGGTGAAGAACCATATACGCCAACCGATTGTAGTGGATTTGTTCAAGGTGTATTTAAACATTTTGGTATACAATTAAGTAGAACTACTTCTACACAATGGGCAGATAAAAGTAAATTTACTGTAGTTACTTCAGGTAATATAAAAGCAGGAGATTTAGCTATGTATGATGGACATGTTGCTATACTTACTGGTAATGGAAATGAAATAATACATGCTAAGGGTAAAAAATGGGGTATTGTAAGAGATTCTGATTTTAGTAAAAGTTCAAGTCATGGCTTTTTAGGTGTAATGAGAATAAATGGGGTAAATTAGGAGGCTATTATGTCTAGATTTAGAAATTTGAGTGATGATAATAAAAAGAAAGTGATTATTGGCGGTGGATTAATATTAATAATTTTAATAATATTAATATTCTATTTTATAAAGCAATATGATAATTATAATTATAAGAAAGTTAATAAAAATAATTATCTTGTATATACTCTTAAATCTACAAAAAATGGTATCTATTCAAAAAATATTCCATATATTAATCTAAATACACAAGTAGCTAAAAAAATTAATAAAGATATTTCTTCTTTGGTAAATGATTATAAAGATAATAAACAATGTAGTATATCATATGAATATGATATTAATGGTGAATTATTATCTATAATAATGAAGATTGTTGATTATGATACAGATTTTGCTCCTAAAGTTTATTTTAAAAGTTATAATTATGATTTAAAACAAGATATATTATTAGATAATATGAAAGTGTTAGAATTATTTAATACTAATGAATCTATTGTGGAAACTATTTTAGAAACCAAATTTCAAAAATATTATGAAGATATATTAGATTTAGAATATTATGATGAAAGAGAATGTGATTATGATTGTTTCTTAACATATAGAGAAATAGATAATTATTTAGATGATGTAGTATATTACGTAGATAATGGTAAATTGATAGCTTATAAGGCATTTGTATTTTATTCAATATATGGGGAAGAAGAATATTTTAAGGAAGATCATTTTAAATTTTTAATAGCTAAAGAAAGTTAAAACTTTCTTTTTTTTGTGAAGTAGTTTATAATATGTTCGAGGTGTACTATGAAGTTATTAATTGAAGTAGAAAATAAAAATAATTTATATCTAGAAGTATGTGATGGTATTATTTTAGCTTTAGATAATTATAGTGTAGAGTCTATAGTTTCTTTTAGTTTAGACGAGATTAAGAAAATTAAAAATAGTACTAGTAAAGAGATATTTATCAAAATTAATAAGAATCTAATGAATGAGGATATTGAAAAGGTTA
>AUXO010701104.1_pt1 | contig 13327 bp, 9 predicted proteins | sample 768731 | NCBI WGS metagenome assembly AUXO01 (sample SAMN02715735, study PRJNA202380) | gut metagenome | biome: sheep rumen | host: Ovis aries | place: New Zealand: Palmerston North
TTTGTCATGTTAACACCATTATTTTTAAAATTCTAATAGGGGAGCATTTTTTAAGTTTTCATATAATTGCAATATTGTATGGATATATAAAAATATTTTTTATAATCATTATCTTTCTCAAAAATAGAAATTATTGTTTTATGTAATTTTATAGAGTAAGATTGCTCATGCCTATCCAATTTTTATAACATACATTTATTGATAACACGAACTGGAATTAATGAAGCATAAATCCCCTATACTTAGTTTAATTATAGTTATAATATATTTCATATAATTTATAAAATTTATGAAAATAATTTTAATTGAAAAAATAAGCTTATATTTTTTTAGTATTAATTAAATTAGAATTTGCTAATTATTCAATTTCTTCATACAAATTTATAATCCATTTTATCCAATTACGAACTGTTGAAGATCGTCTTCTGATTGTGACTTCTGAATTAAGGTTATACAGTTGATTATTTAATAAAATAATAAAAATGTCATTTTTATTTGGGAGTATATCAGTTTGCAAATAACAAGTGAAAACATCTGAAAAAGGTTTATGTTGCAATATTAATTTGGTTAATTCTAAATATTTATCATGATTGTTTAGACTAAAAATTTCATAGCCTAAAGAATTTAAAGAAATTTTACTTTCTTTGAGTTCAAATATGCCTAAATATTTCATTGCACTAGTAAAAAAAGCATAATGTCTATTTTCAATTTTAAATGATTCCATTAATTCGTCCTTGGACATACTATGATTATATAATTTCTCACAGAACAATACAAATTCATCCATTACATCGAATTGAGGAAATGGAATTTTTGGTTCGTCAACTAATGAAAGATTATTAAAAACATCAATAATTTCTTTTTTTGATATGATTTTTTCATCCTTTTTCACCATAACTAATCCCAAAAATTTATTATAAATTAAAATATTAATATTATAAAATAAATATCTTACTGAATATTAGTATCACTTTTGTTCGAAAAATAATTGATTCTTAATAGAAAATGTTTATATTTTTTAAATTTTTTATAATTTTGTTCAATTTATTTTTATGATCATAAAAAAATATTTTTAATAAAAATAACAAAAAATTTTTAAATGTTTAATAATATATTAACTAATACATAACTTTTTTTAAATTTTTTTGATGGGGTGAATTTGATGAATTTCGAATACTGGATTAAAGAGGATACAAAAAATGTTCTTCTTGTAGAACCTAATTTTCCAATACCTAATAAAAGTAGAAATCATTCAAATTTTTTACCAATCGGCTTATTAAAAATAGCTTCATATTTGAGAACTAAAGATATTGATGTAAAACTTATTAGATATGAACATAAAAAAGAAATGGCAGATAAAGAACAAACAACTTTGTTTCCTTTTGAAAATAAAAAAAATATGGAACATGAAAGTGATGAAAAGATTCCTGATTTAATTTGTGTTACTTCAATATTCACATATTGGTCTAAATATGTCAAAGATGCAGTTCAATACTTTAAAAATAAATATCCTGATGTTCCAGTCATTGTGGGTGGAATTTATGCTTCATTAATGCCTCAGCATTGCAAAGAGTATACAGGTTGTGATGATGTCATTTTTGGAACCATAGATGAAGCAGAGAAATTAATACCTGCTTATGATTTGGTGGATGTTAACTATCAAATTTTACATACTACCAGAGGTTGCATTCGTAAATGTGGATTTTGTGGAACTTATATTATTGAACCTGAATGGAAATGTAAAAAGTCCATAAAAGATGAAGTGATAAAAAAACGATTAATTTTTTATGATAATAATCTTTTAGCAAATCCGTATATTGAAGATATTTTGAATGAATTAATTGAATTAAGAAAAAATAAAAAAATTAATTATGTGGAATCTCAAAGTGGTTTTGATGGTCGTGTCTTAAGAAAGAAACCCCATATTGCAAAATTATTAAAAGAAGCTGGTTTTAAAAATCCAAAAATAGCATGGGATCATTCAGTAAAGCAAGCTCCACTTATTGAAGAGCAATTGAAAATTTTAGAAAATGGTGGATATAGCCCTAAGGAGATTTCTGTTTTCATGATATATAATTATGATTTGCCATATGATGAAATGGAAGAAAAAAGAGTTAAATGCTATAATTGGGGAGTACAAATATCTGACTGTCGTTTTAGGCCTTTGGATGCAACATTTGATGAGTATAATCCTGGAAAATCAAGAAAAGGACAAACCAACAAAGAATATCATATTCATGATAATTGGACGGACGCTGAAGTTAGAAAATTCAGAAGAAATGTTAGAAGACACAATATCTGTGTTAGACATGAAGTGGATTATCATTCTACATTATTGGAACGAAAAGCTATACCTCAGGACCAAGCGAAAGAATATCGTGAAATGAATTATGAAGAAGTTAAAGATAAATTAGCAGATGCATGGACACCAGCAATATTTCATGATGCTTCTGAACAAGACTATTTTAAGCAATAGATCTTATTCAGTTAAACCAACATAAGCAAGAATAGACTCTATTTGATCATCTTCCAATACTTCAAATGATTTTTCATAACAATCATCCATTACTTCTTTAACATCATTAGGGAAATCCCATACTTCTTGAAGTAAATCATAACCGTATTTTTCTGCTACATTTCTTAAAACATAAACTGTGATGTAAATGTCATCAATATAACCATAGGGACCATAAATTTGTTCAGGAATTATATCCATAGGAACTACATAATAAGCTATTGCAGAACAAATTTCGTTTCTTGATTCTCTATCAATTGTGTCTTCATCAAGAACATCACATAATAATTTAAATAAGTTAGGTCCACAATCGATAAATGATGCATACTCTCCGTTATAAGTTTCTAAGTTCTCTTTAAGAGTATAATAAAAGTCTTTAAATTCTGTTGTCATGTCAATCACCAGTTATTAGTTAATTTTTATTTATTTTTTGCTTTTTTATAGTTTTCATAAAATTCTATAAATCCTTCTTGACCATTTTTACCTTTAGTGTACCATCTATTTACATAGCTAACATTTAAACCAGATGAAATGCAAGCTTCATATTTATTATTTCCCGATTTAAGGGCTTTAAAAAATTTTTGAATTTTTGTTTTGGTTGTTTGTGAATTTATTAATATTAGATCTTTATCCGCTTTGGAATTATGGTTAATATTTTTCTCTACAATAGTTTTTTCGGTTGTAATATCCGATTTTTCAACAGAAATATCTTTATTAATAATTTTATCTTTTATTGCTCTATATGCTCTGTAAAATTTCAAATAATTTTGTTTTCCCGCTCTTCCATGTTTACACCATGCCCAAATATGGGAATTGGATGTCCCTGCTCTTTCATAGGCTGTTACACGATCTTTTGTTTCTCTAAAAGTTTTTATGAATAAATTCATTTGATCATTACGGATTCTATCAGGATTATAATATGTAAAGATATATTCTCCATCATTAAAAATAAAGTCATATAAAGATTTGCCCAATATTTCATAGTCTTCTTTAGTTACCATTAAATTTGGTTCCGGTATTTCTTGATCTTTCTCCATTGGTTTTTCATCATTTTCTTCCGGCTTTACTTTAAGATAAGCTTCATAAAATTTAATATAATTTGGATGTTTATTTTCACCAAGTATAATCCAAGAATTCAAATCGGATCTTTCCAATTCAGCTATTTTTAAAGCAGTGGAAGTGTCAGAACATTCTATTAAAGCATTTAAGAAGAGATTCATTTTTCTATTTTTTGTTTCATTTTTTGAAAAATTAATAAAGTCATCATTATTTTTAGTTTCATTGTCAATCTCAGCTGAAATAGATGTTTTCTCAACTTTATCATCATTTTCTTCCGGCTTTACTTTAAGGTAAACTTCATAAAATTTAATAAAATTTGGATTTCCATTTTTACCATGTAAAATCCATGAATTAAGGTATTGTCTTCCAACATCTGCCTTTTCTAAAGCAGTAGAAGTGTCATAACCTTCTTCTAAAGCAGTTAAGAATAGATTCATTTTTCTATTCAGAATTTTGAATTTTGTAAAATGAATAAATCCATCATTATCTATAATTTCATCACTAATATCTGTGTGAACTGGATGTTTAACATCATAGAAACTTGTTTCATTATATAAATTTTCATCCAGGAAAGATTTTACAGCATCCTCATCGATGAGACAATATTTATTTTCATCTTTAATAATTAAGTCAAAATCTTCTAGACGCCATATATCATCTAGCAAAATAGTTTTTGAAGGATAATTCTCTAAAATATCTGAAACTTTAAACCACTTCCCAGGTTTAACATAATTTAAAATATTGTTTAAACATAATGCTGCTTGAATAGTTTTCTTGCATGATTTACAGAATTCTTCATAACCATCCTCTGTATCCAGAGACCTATAAAAATTAGATATAGGTAAATTTTTATTGCAAACAACACAAGTTTTGCTTAACTTATCGGAATCCTCTTCCTTGGATTTATTAGCAATAAAATATTCTTTAATGATATTGATTTCGTTAGTTTCATCAATAATATGTTCTTCCAGTATTTCTTCATTTTTAAGAGAATAATTGCCGTTACCTTCATCGTTTAACAATTCAAAGTCTTTTAAAATAAAAATATAATCCATAGCTTTATATGAATCGTGTCCTAATCCAATTAAATCTTCTTTATTGAAACTTTTACCAACACCAAAAGCTGATAGTAATTCCTTAATTATTTTACTAACATAAGATTTTCTTAAACAAGTGTTGCATTCATCTCCATCATATTCTTTAGGAAGGATTTTGCCGCATGTTTGACAAAATTTCTCATTTTTAATAGATGTGTCGTTTTCTACATCTTCCAAAACATATATTCCATCATTTAAATTTTCTAAGAGATCAGTTAACTGATTAATTTTCAAATTATTCATAATCTGATTAATTATAACTACTTTATTTTCATCTTCATATGATGTTAATTTATCTTCAGTAATTAACTTTATTAATTGAGATTTTGGAGATTTAATTAATAATTTTAGTATTTTTCTACGGATGTCATAAATGTTTTCTAATATTTCAAAAGATGTGATTATGTCTTTATCTGAAACATTATCTATAATACGTAATTTTTTATCTTCAATAGACTCTTTTTCATCATGAGGTAACTCTTGGATATCTAAAATTAAATCTAATTCAAATACATCTAAATGATTTATTGTGTCCTTAATTTTATCTATGTTGAAAATATCATTATCAATCATATCTGCCCCATTAATTTCGATAATGTCATCATTTGAAGAGAGTTCTTTTACTTCAGTTTTGTCTGGGACATCAATTAATATGTCTTTTGTAGTCTCAGAGTATTTTTTGGTTGATATTTCATTTTCTTCAGTTTCTTTTATATCATTGTATAATATGTTTTTTGTATCGTGATTCTCATCTTTAATAGGATTCTCAGCAGTATTTTCATATTTTATAGGCAGAACTAAACTGTTTCCACAATTTACACAATATTTATGGTTAATATTATTTAAAAATCCGCAGGATGGACAGGGGTTCTGATCAATTTTTGATGAGGAATTATTTATTATATCTGCATATTCCTTATAAAATTCCGCATATTCTTCATATCCATTTTTACCTTTCAAAATCCAAACTTTAAGCATGAATGTATAAATATCAGCTTCTTTACATGCCTCTTCGACTGTTTTTCCTTGTTTTAATGCATTTAGTAATATGGTTTTTTTATTTATCTTGGAGCCATCCTTTTTATCTTGAAAATTGCTGAAAGATGTGTTTTTAGGGGGGTTATCAGAAAAAATAGGGGTTTTTACAGATATGATTTTAATAAATGGAGACACAGAATTTTCAAATTTCATGTTGAGTAATAATTCATTTAAATTATTGATAACATCATAAGATTTAACATTGCCTAAATCAATAAGATATTGGTTATTTAATTCATCAACTTTAATTAAATTATAGTTTTCTTCTAATAAATTGAGATTCCCTTCAAAAAATGATAAATCTGATTTAATGAGGACATTTCCTGTTTCTGAAAAAACAATCTGTGAACTTTTATAGTCTTCAATATCTAAATATAAAGACACTCTTTCATGAATGACTAAGGTCTGATTTTCAGGAGTCTTGTAAAAATCATCATCTTCACAAATTCCTATAAAGTATTTAAATTTAGTTTTTGATAAAAATCTCTTGCAGAACCATAGGGATGTTTTCTTAGGGGGCCAGCAATTATTATCAGAATTATAATATATTTTAGTTAAGATCAAAGGTTGTCCACTAATTTCTTCATATTTAATATATGCTTTTGTTTGGCCATTATGATTTTTGATTAAATTTCCAAAAAAATTTTCATCATATTTTAAGCATTGATCCATATTATCTATTATTTTCAACATATTACCCCATTCAAATTACAAATAAAAATCTATAAAAATTTATCAAAATCGCCTTCACTAAATCTAAAAATCATTCTTTCTAATTTTACAGTTCTCATATCATATTTTTTAGATAATGCATCGATGTCTATTCCATGATTATAATCTTGAATTATGCTAACTAAATCATCTTTAGTGAAATTTAGACTAAAACCCTCTTCATTAATGAATGTACCATCAGATCCAATAATTAAATCAGAATATGGCCTAGAATTACGCCTAGTTTTCTTAAAAGTAATGTTATTAACTGACAATTGAATATCATTATTTTCTGATTTCTCATTTAAAATATCCTTAAAGTCATTTTTATTTGCACGATTGATTATTCTGAATAAAAGAGACTCATCTATATTAAACGTTTTCTTTAAATGCTCTATAGGAATTTCATTATAATAAGAATCTATCAAATCATAGAATTCATCAGAAGTGAGTTTTAAATTTTTTTCATCTTCAAATAGAACTCCGTTAATAAATTGTAAATGGTCAAATGGTTTGTCAATTACAGAATTAGTATTTAATGGAACAATTAGTTTAGAATTTGAATTTGTTTTCTTGTAAGTGGTCCATATTTCAATAATGTCGTTGAAATCTCCATATTCATATCTTAAAATAATTCTTTCTACAGTATTTTTTAATAGATTATAATTTTCAACTAATGTATTTATATCAACATGGTTGTTATAATCTTCAAAAATATTAATTACATTATCAATAGTGAAGTCATTTTCTAAAATCTGACCATTTGATAATAATACTAAATCTTTAAATGGTTTTGAATTTCGTTTAGTACGTTTGATAACTTCTTTTTTAGTGAGAGAAATATCAAAAGTTTTTGGAGGTTGAATTTTTTTATCTTTTAAATAATTAATTGAAAATTCTTCTGCTTCTTCTAAAGAATCAAAAATGCCTTCTTTAATTATTTCATCGTCTATTTGGGTATAAACAATAAATACTTGGTCAATTCTTTCTTTTATAAAAATTTTCAATCTGGAATTTTCATAATCGATTATGGAATCTATTTTTTCCTCAATTTTTGTAATTTGATTTTTAAGACCATTAAAATCTCCATATTCATATCTTAAAATCAATTTATGTAATTTATAAAAATCTGAAATTCTAAAACGATTTTTCAAATAATTAATATCTTCTCCATGATAATATTCATTAACTAAAGATCTTAAATCCTCAAAGGAAATATTTAAATTTGTTTCTCCATTAAAAATGGTTTTATTTCTAGAAATTTTTAAATTTTCAAATGGTTTTCTTATTTCCTTACCTTCATGAAGAATGAAAATAGCATTATTATTAATTATTTTTTTAAAATCAAAATCATTTTCAGAAATTAAATAATAATCCCAAATGTCCATTATTTCATCAAAAGCCCCACTATTATACATTAATATTAATTTTTCTAAATTAAATTCCAAAACATTGTATTTATCACTTAAAATAGGAATTGGAACTCCATTATTAAATTGTTTAATAATATGTTTAATATCATAAACCCTGAAATTTCTGTTAATCAAAGTTCCATTTGACAACAAAGTAATGTCTGAAAAAGGTTTTTTATTTTTACGATTTTTTTTAATAGTTGGGTTTTTTATCAGCTCAATGTTGTTGGAAGTAAGATAAAACTCTTCAGGCGGTACGATGTCCCTTTTTTCAAGAAAACTCCTTGCATAATTACAAGCATTATCAAATGAAGAATCTTTAGATATGGTAATGATTTGATTGTTTTCAATGACTTTAGTGAAGAATTCATTATTTGGCATTTTTTGTATAAAAATAAACAAATTTGAATTTCTATACAATTTATTAATTTCTTTCAGATGTCTTTTGATTTCAGTATTCATATTCAATCCCAAATTAATTTTAAAATTAAAATAAAATTCTTAATCGAAATTAAAATTTTCTAAGTTTTCTTCAAATTTTTCAGATAATTGTTCATACAAAGTTATAGCGATATCTTGAGTATCGTCATTATACCAATCATTAAGAACTTTTATTCCAGATTTTGCATAGGTTTCACATATTGAAAACATTTTATCTTCATTTTGCAATATATTAAAATCATCAGATTCTAAAACTGCAAAACATTTTAACAGTGTCATGTCATCCTTATATGCATTATCCTTAACTCTTAAATAAGTATTCCTCTTTTTAAGTGGTGTAGGTTCACCTACTATATATTTTCCAATCAATACTGTGGCTGTAAATATTTTCAAATTTGCTTGTTTGCCCCATTCGGAGTTAGTCAATATATCTTGATAAGTTGGAAAATCTTCTTCATCAACATAAATTAATAATCTTTCACTTTTTTCCACCATTATATCACCCTGGTTCTTTCTTTACCATCTTCATTGATAACATCAAGAGCATACTCCTGACCAACATATGGCTCAATATTCTTTTTAAAATCAGAACTATATTCTGCGCCAGTTACTAGTAATGTCAATTGTTTATTCTTGGTGTATTTTGGTAAAAATTCTCCTAAATTATTTCTGATATCATTATCCAATCGACCAAGAGGTGTATCTACAAATATCGGTAATTGGAAACCTGCTAATGAATTTAAAGCTGTTATAAAAGATAATGCCAAAGTTAATTGGGTACCTGCTGAAGGATCAGTTGCAGAAACTTCGGTTCCATCCTTTTTAATAAAAGTCACATTGAAATCATCATCAATGTTGATCTTTTCATAACTGTCTTTCCAATGATAGATATTGAACTCTTCTGTGGTTAAATCTTGTAATTTTCTATGAGTTTCGTTAACAAGTTCTTTGTAGATTTTCTGTGAAGTTTCATAAATTTTTTCACAGAATTTAATTTTCTTATCTAACTCATCGAAAGCAATTTTTTTAGCTTCTTCTTCTTTTAAATCTTTTTCTATTTCTCTTAAATCTTTTCTACTTCTTTTAAGATTGCTTTTTAATAATGCAACAGATTCAGAATCCTCTTTTATCTGTTTATCATAATAATCGATATCACTATTGATTTTCTTTATTTCCTCTTCTGATATATTTCTCAATTCCTCATTTTTAATATTGATTCTTTTTTGAAGTTCTTCAGCTTCAATTTCCATTTTCTCCATTTTTTCATCTTTTTCATCGATTACTTCAAGGAAATCCTGAGGATAATCTGCTTTAATGGTATTAACACTGCCAAGCAATGTATTGATAAAATCAGAAATATTTGTAATTTCACTAGTTCTCTGACATAATTCATCTATCTTCTGATAAGCTTCTGATCCTTCGGTTAAGTCAGAACCACAAATACAATGTTCTTGTTCTAAAAGGAATTCTAAAAAGGATTTCTTATATTGGGAAGGTATGAATCCTTGTTCTCTAAATTCCTCTCCTTTATTGTTGATTTCTTCTAAAAGTGCATAACCGAATATCTTATTGATATTATTCACTAAATAGGTTTTATAATCTAGATCTGCTTCTTTGATTTCTTTGTCTTTATCTTTCAAATCACGGTTTAATTTATCCCTTTGATTAATTAGTTCAAATGGATCATTGCCAAATGAGAGAAGCTGATTTTTGAGACTATCCCTTTGTTTTTCATTTTTAGTTATATTGTGTTCTTTTTTAGTTAATTCTTCCTGATCTTCATCTATGCTTCTTTTAACTTGATCTTCTTTTTGTTTAAGTTCAGCATATCTGGGTTCTTTTTTACTTTTCTCAGTCAAATAATCTGATTTAGCATCTTGCACATGTTTGCTTACTTTTTCAAGAAGATTTAACTGTGATAATCTGAAAACATCCTTTTTAATATTTCCATTATCTTTAGCAAAAAATTGGGTCAGAAGTTCACCATCAAATATAAAATAATCTTTTAATGTGCTTGGTAGATGAGTTTTAATAAAATCTTCTGGAACGGCAACAGGTTTGTCATTTAAACCATCATCAATATAAATTGTAAAACTTGTTTCTGGTTTAGAATTGCATGAATTTTCATTAATTTTTATAAATTTATGTGTTCTAGTAATGGTTATGTTATTTTTTTCAGTGTCTTCAAATTCCATTTTAACAGTAACTTCGATTTTATCATCCACATCTATTTCAGATAAACGTTGCTTGTTCCAGATAGGTTCTTTACTGGTGTTTCTCTCAGTACCATATAAACACCATGAGATAGCATTTAGCATGGTGGTTTTACCTGCATCGTTATTACCTTTGATGATAGTGATGTTTTTATCACCTTCCGCAAAATTAAGTTCTTCTGGACCTTTATAAATCCTAAAATTTTCCAAATATAAAGATTTTGCTATCATAATTAACCTTCCATAGTATCTTTAACTAGTTTTTTATATATTTTTCTCATTTGAGGTCTTTTTTTATCCCTAACTTCATATTCTTCTTTCAATGCTTTTTTAATGAAAGATTTAATCTTTTCATCAAAAACTTCTTCATTGATTTTATTTAAAATTTCTTTATTCAACTCTTTAATTTCATCGCTCATGATAAAACCTCCCATTCTTTTAATAAATCGTTGCATTCATCGCTGTTTTTAGCCATATGGATGAACTCTGATAATCGTTTTAATTCTTTTTCAATAATTGAATCTGCAAAGGATTCATTAACATCTGGAACAACCATCATATCATAAATAAAAGCCAATTCCTTTCCAGGGTATCTTCTTAAAACCCTTCCTCTTCTTTGTATATATTCCATAGGGTTGGTTGTGCTTGACATGATAATGACTTTGTCTGCCGATGGAACATCTACTCCTTCATCTAAACATTTAATAGCTACTAGAGCTTTATAGATGCCTTTATCGAATTTTTCTAAAAGTATCTGGCGTTCTGATTTGTTATTATACTGGCTCTTTTTATAAGCTCCTTCATTACTAGTAAATCTATGTCTTGGATAAACACCTTCCTCTTTTAATATTTTTAATACTTTTTCTATCTGTTTGTCCGAGCAAAAAATAATTAAATGATCTAAATTATCATAAGATCTTAAGATGTTGCGAAGCATAGCATATTTTGCTTCTGCATTATTTAATATCCGAGCGCGTTTTATTAATATTGAATTTATATTTGTATCTTCTTTATCAGAACTGTTTTTACTGTTCATTGCAACTACTAGTTTCTTATTTTGAAATTTATATTCTTCAATTTCTTCTCTAGTTAAACCTACTTTTTTTGGATAGTACATATACGGTGTTAAATAAGTTTGATTGGTGTCTGGATTTCTCATAAGCAAGGCTTCTTTTAATCCAAAAGTAAAAATTATCCCTCCAAAGTAGTCTAACAGATAATCTGTTGCTTCCTCATCCATGTATTTTGAAGGAGTTGCACTTAAACCTAGCCTATATTTGTAATTTGGAAGTAAACCCTGCATATAACCTGAAGCACCTAGATGATGCATTTCATCAGCAATAAGGAATAGGTTTGTATTAATTTCATTGATTTTAGTTCTAAATAATTCGTTAGAACAGGTTTTATGTGTAGTGAAAATTATTGCTTTTTTAATTCGGTCTCTTTTTATTTTGCTAACTAATTTTGATAAATCTTTTTTCCAATTTTTATTAATACTGCTGTAAATATTAAACTGTCTTCCCAAGTCATATTCTTCGAGCTCTTCAGCCCATTGTTCTACCAAGTGAGCATAAGGGCAGGCTACTACTGTAATAAGATTATCCAATTGTTCAGATAACTGCATTAATGAATTAATTGCAGTAAATGTCTTACCAGTACCTGTAGCCATTTCAAGAATGCCTTTACAATCATTTTTAAACCATGCTTCAATTGCATCTTTCTGGTAATCTCTCAATTTAGGTTTTTTAGAATAATTTTCTTTAATTACTAAATCTTCAAACTCTTGTTCATTTTTTGGAGCTATTTCAACTAGTTTGGCTTTGGATGCTTCTGGAATTGAAAAAATTTCTAAGTTATCATTTTTATTTTCCCAGAATTCTTCAAAATCTCTTTTATCGCTTTCCATATACTCTTCATTTTTCCAGTTGTAGAATATTTTCAGAGATTCTATATTATTTTTCCAGCCATATGCAGTCTCATTCACAGAACCATCAAACAATATTGAATCATTATTCTCATCATATAAAATGCCAATTTTGGAATGTAGCATGCCGTCGCCAAAATATTCGCCATTGTCTTTTTTGTTAATTCCTATTTTTATCTCAAGAAAATTATTGGCTACCATCCAGCCTAATAGCATAACATGCTTCTTTACAACTTCTTCTTCAATATTATCAATATCTTCTATGAAATTTTTATTAACGATGTTTTTTAACTCATCTGCATTTTGAATGGAATTTAAATCATCCTCACTTAATTTAGCCCCACAAAGAATACGCATATGGCCATTGTTTTTAATAAAATTTACAATTCCTCTTGCTGCAATAGCTAAGCTTGTGGAACTAAAAAAACCAGAAATCCGGTCATATCGTACTGCATGGGACAATACTGGATTATAAAACTCGTTGACAATATCTTCATTTGCAGAATTATAAGTAACTTTTAATTTATCTGAAATTTCTTTAAAAGACATATTTTCCCCCCAACATGAAAAGGATACAGATGTTATCTCTTAATTAAATATTATTCCTTTTTATAATATATATATTACTAAAAAGTTTTTAAATCTTAAATCAGTAAAGTAAAATTATCTAATTAAAAATTCTATGACAATTAATCGAAAAAACAAGAATAAAAGACTTTTTAAAAGTTTTTAATTTTAATAATAAGATAGATCAGATCCTAATTTTTAATAAAATTTATTTTTTAAAAAGATCTTTTAAAGATCTAAAAGATCTATGGATATTTTTAAAAATAGTTATATATGGTAAATTTTTAAAAAATAATATTAATTAATTGGTGAATAAAATATAAAATAATAAAAAATCAAGTTTTAAAAAA
>AUXO016091644.1_pt1 | contig 13318 bp, 8 predicted proteins | sample 768731 | NCBI WGS metagenome assembly AUXO01 (sample SAMN02715735, study PRJNA202380) | gut metagenome | biome: sheep rumen | host: Ovis aries | place: New Zealand: Palmerston North
ATAGGACAGCAGGAACTGGAAACGGGTGTCACATCACAGATCAATGCACGCATCGGTAATGTTTCACAGGATGAGGATGATATCAACAGATACGAGACAGTTATCGGTGAATTGAAAGATGAAATAAATGCTCTTTCTCCAAATAGGAGAACCGGAGATATCTTCAAAAAACGAATGGAGCTTGAGATACTCAAAACACGTTTGCAGTCAAAAGATGTATTGGAAGGCGAGCTTAAGGAGTTTACAGAGCAGCTCCATAACATGGGAGATGAACAGAAGCAGGTTCAGAAATCTATAGAGATCATGAACTCACGTATCACAACATTAAGCCAGTATCAGGATGTTTTAAAAGATAAGATGACTTATGATAATTTGATTCGTGATATATCTGGTTGTGAAAGAAGGCTTTTGGAGGCGCAGAGGAGACATTTTGGTGAAGACTTTGAGAGTATGGATCCGGATGTACGCCTTAGTCATATAAACCGCAGTCTGAGAGAACTTGATGAGAGATTCAGGAACGGAATACCTGATGAAAGGGATTTACGAGCAGTCGAAAAGCGTATCGCAAGGCTTCAGTTTTTAAAAGAAAAGCTCATTCTTATGGTGCAGAATGGCAGAGGCACCGGTTTTAATAATGAAGGACCGGATGAGGGAATATATACAAGGATACTGGGGATTATCCTCGCGGTTATATCTCTTGCTGGAGGAGGATACCTTGTGTTTGCCGGGATAAGTGTTTTTATCGGGGTGATTGTTGCAGTACTTGGAGTTATCATTGGCATAGTTGCATGTACTGCGGTGACCAATGCCGGTGGTTCTGGAGGAGCAGGATCCCGGGTAAAAAATCAGACAAAACGTGTTTCGGGTTATGAGGAAGTTGTAGCTGAGATAGACAGACTTGAACGAGAGATTGCATCCTTTTTCAAAAGATTTTATCCGAGAGCTGATTTTTCTGATCTTGACAATATGGATCTTGAGGCATTCAGAGGACTGGGAAATGATGTACTTAGGTATAATCGTTTGTGTGATATCAGATCCTTTGCTGAGGAACTTGCACAAAAGAGGAGAGAGAAGGCGTCTTTCGAGAGTACTCATGATGTGACAAGACTGCAGAATGTCATGAGTCCTGCAGAAGGAGATGACACATTTGAAATACTCAGTCAGAAGTTAAAAGAACTAACCATAACTTTTAACAGAAACAATGAACTAATGCAAAATCTCAGGCTGGATATCAAGGCCAAGGAGCAGGAGCTGGAAAGTCTGTATGTTATGGAGAGTCAGTATACACAGGGGCTTCTGGAGCTTCATGAGATAGAGCAGAAATATAATCTGCTTGTGCTTACAAGGGATCACCTGGAGCAGGCTCATAACAAGTTTACAAGTGTTTATCTCGCTCCACTTATGTCAGCATTTGAGAAGTACTACAGGATATTTATAAATTCTACAGGACTCACGGAAATTCCGTATCGTATGGATGCCCACTTTAATGTAAGCTTTGTGGCAGAAGGACAGGAGCACAGTACTCAGCTGCTCAGTGTGGGATTTAAGAATCTGGTGGAGCTTGCCAGAAGGATGGCATTTATAGATGCCATGTACAGCGATGAGAAACCATTTATCTTATTTGATGATCCTTTTGTGAATCTGGATGAGGACAAATTGGAGGGTGGCATCAGATTTTTGGATGAGATAGGGAAAACATATCAGGTCATCTATTTCACCTGCCATGAGAGCAGAAGATAGTAAATGGAGAATTAAACAGATAAGTACATAGTGCAGGTGTCGGGAGTCGCGTCCGTGACCTCTCATAAAAATGTGATATTAAAACAAAATCCCGGGGATTCTGAATGAAATCGGATATGGAAGAAATCCAATATCCGGATACTGAATAGAATCCCCGGGGTTCATTTTATTTAGACTGCATATCAGACTGAAAGTTGTGTACAGCGATATTTCGTGATTAGCTGATAGCTTATATTATCATCTTCGTTTGTTACTCATCTTAGAATCATTTAATGCCTCGTCCTCAAGATTCTGTGAAACAGTCAGCTCCTGATTGTCGATATGCTCTTTCATAAGAGTCTTGGCTCTGATGATATCACGGATCCTGATGGCTTCAAGGATCTTTTCATGTTCATTAACAAGGGTTCCGCGTTGTGCTTCATCCTTGATATACTCAAGACGGTAGCGATACATCTGTTCACGCAGATTGTTGATCATCTGAACCAACTTATCGTTGCGAGTAGCCTTGTAAATGATATCGTGATATGCTTCGTCAGCTTCTGCAATTTCCATCTCAGTGCCGTTATTCTCGACAACCTTTTTAAAATGGTCTTCCGCATCTGTAAGCTCCTTCAATTCATCGTCATTGATACGTTGACAGGCAAGATCAGTTGCGAGTTCCTCCAAAGCTCCGCGCACCTCAAGAACATCCTGGAGGCTCTTGTGGGAAATCTTGGCAACCTCAGCTCCTCGACGCGGAATCATGATTACAAGTCCCTCAAGTTCAAGTTTTCTGATTGCTTCTCTGATAGGTGTACGGGAAACGCCCAGCTTTTCTGCAAGCTGAATCTCCATAAGACGCTCACCCGGTTTTAACTCTCCTTTAAGGATTGCCTGTCTGAGAGTGTTGAAAACAAGATCTCTCAGAGGGAGATACTCGTTCATGTTAACTGTAAATTCGCTCATCAATTTTTTTGTCCTCCATCATTAATATCAGTTAGACTATCTCTATAACTACCAGAATTTTTATCGCCATGGTTCAGTAAGATAGACCTGTTTAGCAAGATTTTTGTCTTTTCCGAAGCGCAAAGACTCGTAACATTTTTGAGCCTTCTTTTGATCATCAAATATACCGAATACCGTAGGTCCTGATCCGGACATCAAAGCATTTACGGCTCCAAGCTCTTTCATGCGGAGTTTAATAGCTTCAATTTCAGGGTAATTACTGCAAGTGACGGTTTCAAGGATGTTGCCCATATTTAGTGCAATGTCTCGTATATCCTGTCTCTCTAATGCCTCGATAACCGAGTCCACATCAGGATGAGATGATGCCGGAAGATTGTTGACATGAAGATTCTGATAAACAAATTTTGTCGAAACAGAAACGGCTGGCTTTGCCAGTACTATAGGGCATGCAGGAAGTTTATTGAGAGGTGTGAGTATATCGCCTATTCCCTCGGATAAGGCAGTTCCTCTCATAAGGCAGAATGGTATGTCAGCTCCCAGCTTAACACCTCTTTCCTTAAGTTCCTTTGCAGATAGTCCTAAATCAAACAGTTTATTCATACCATAAAGAACAGATGCTGCATCGGTTGAACCGCCTGCCATACCTGCAGAAACAGGAATCACCTTTTTTAACTGCATGGAAACTCCATACTTGATATCAAATTCGTCAATGAGCATCTTGGCTGCGCGATACATGAGATTGTTCTCATTGACAGGCAGAAATGCAAGGTTGGTAGTGAGTTTGATACCAGGTGTCCTGGTTTTCTGCATATCGATGTTGTCGTGTAGCTTTACGGTCTGCATGATCATACGCACATCATGATAACCATCTTCTCTTTGTCTGAGAACGTCCAATGATAAGTTGATCTTACCATAGGCCTGTAGTTTAACACTGTCCATAAATAAACTTCTTTCAAATCTTAAATCGTTCTTTGTATACAATACTTCGATATTGTAATGCAAATGTCTTATTTAGGCAAGAATTTGTGTATTCAAAATAATACAAGAAAATAAAAAATTTATAAAAACTATGTTGTCAACATTAAATAATCGCTGCTGTACAAGGATATATTGACAAAATGACAGGCTGTCACTAGAATAGACCTCGCGATGACAAAGTGTCATTATTAGTGACACTTTGTCATTGTGAGAGTATAAAGGATTATGATGACTGTATAGTCAAGTTATGATGTAGTTATCATCAGGTGACATATTTAAAGAGATGGAGGGCAAGGATTGGCAACAGAAAGATTTGAAAAGCTTTCGCAGGATAAGAAACAGCGGATTTTGGAAGCTGCCAGAGAGGAATTCGCAAGGGTGCCATATGATGAAGCTTCAATAAATAAGATTATCAAAAATGCAGGTATATCTCGAGGGAGTTTTTATACCTATTTTGAGGATAAAAATGATCTTTTAAGATATATATTCTGTGATGAAGAAGAAAAAAACAGGCAATTTCTGAAAGAATTGGTACTTACTCATCAAGGAAATTTTTGGGATGCAATTACTGAATGGGTAGAAAAGGTTGCATATTACTTGAAAGAGGGTTCTGTACAACAGAGAATCAATATCTTTACTCAAAGTGGAATCATGAGAAGGATTGTTGATTGGGGTGAGGCTCATAAAGGATTAAAAGAAAGTAAAGAACAGGAACAATTAAAATGGTTTAAGGAACATCTTGATTTCACAAATATTGACATAAAAGATGATGAAAAATTTGCGGCTATGATAAAAGCAACTCACACTATAGCAGGTTTTACAGTTTTAAATCTAATCATAAGTCCACAAAGTGATGAAGAAAAGATACTTAAGGAATTTAAGCTTCAGATAGATATCCTGCGATATGGTTCAGAAAAGAACTCGGGTTAACGGTGACGAATTGTTGTGATTATCTGAATAATTAGAGTGTATTTTAACATTCGGTTAATAAAAGTGAGTACAATGTATTGATTGAAAAATACTCATTAAGGAATAAATCAAAATATATCCAAGAGGAGAAAAAACATGAAGAAACCTGTAAAAGTCATAATATGTGTGGCTCTTGTGGCAATACTTGGAGGAGCGATAGTTGCCAGAATTCTGAAGCCTGCAGATGAAATTCAGACCAAAGAAATACCGGCGGTAACATTGGCAAGAGTTACAAAGGGGAATATATCTCATGAAACCTCAATCATGGGATCCATACATCCATCGGATCAGTACAATGTAACTCCGAAGGTTTCAGGTGAGATCGTTGAAATATATGTTCAAAATGGAGACACTGTAAAACAAGGAGATCCTATAGCCAGGATTGACAATAAAAAGGCTATTGATGCAGCCAAGGCCTCTCTTGATGCAGCCAATGCTTCTGTCCGTTCGGCGCAGGACCAGGCAGATACCGCAATGGATGCCCTTAATCGCATGACACCGTTATATCAGGCCGGAGATGTTGCGCCTCAGACTTTTAAGTCAACACAGAACTCAGCAGATGCAGCGCAGTCACAGCTAAATGCAGCAAGAGCACAGGCTGAGTCGGCAAAGCTTGCTTATAATACTCAGGTTGAGTACGCAACAGTCACAGCTCCTGCTGATGGAACAATCCAGAATCAGGATATGTCTCTTAATGGAACTGTTTCACAGTCTTCGGTACTCTGCGTTATCACCGGATCCGGTCAGAAAACGGTAAAGTTCAATGTAACTGAGGATGTGCTTAACAACCTTTCCATAGGGCAGACAGTAACGGTGGAGAAGAACAGTTCCTCATATGAAGGCACTATCACAAAGATGAGCAGACTTGTTGATTCATCAACAGGACTTTTCTCGGTAGAGGCTGATCTCAAAAATGCCGATACTCTTGCAGATGGTGTTAAGGCAAAGGTGAGATTTGTATCAGAGAGAGCGGATAATGTTTTGCTTATGCCGGTAGACTATGTAAGTTATGCCTCCGGAAATGAATTTGTTTATGTATATGATAACGGAACAGTTAAGAAAGTGTATTTAACAGTTGGAATTTCGGATGAATCCAATTATGAGATTCTTGATGGAATCACAGAGAAAGATCAGGTGGTTTCAAGCTGGACAGATGAAATATATGATGGTGCTCCGGTGCGTATCGTTGATGAGAGTGGAAATATTTTGTCAGAGACAGCAGGTAACTAAAGGGAAGGAGCATTAAAATGCATAAAATAACTGAACTAGTTATAAGAAAACCGGTCACCACCTTCCTTGTGGTTATCAGTCTCATATTCTTCGGCGGCATGGCACTCATGAATCAGAAGATGGAGCTTATGTCGGATATCAATGTACCGGTAATGCTTGTAACAACCACATACAACGGAGCTTCGCCGGAAGATATAGATGAGCTTATAGCAAGACCTATAGAAGATGGAGTTGCGGTACTTACCGATGTGAAAAAGGTACAGTCAAAATCATCGGAAAACTTTGGATATACTATCATTCAGTACGAGTATGGTGCTGATATGGATAAGGCTTATGATGAGCTGAAAAAGAAAGTTGATAGTATAAGAACAAGTTTTCCGAGTGGGGCCAAGGAGCCTACAATCCTTGAAATGAATGTCAACGAGCAACCGTGTATGGAGCTTTTCGTTGAGAATTCATCACAGGATAATATGTATAATTACATAAAAAATGATATTGCCCCTGAGTTTGAAAGCTTGAGTACAGTAGCATCAGTTGCACAGAATGGCGGACAGGAACAGTATGTAAGCATTCAGCTGATTCCGGAAAAGCTTGCCCAATATAAATTGTCCATAACAACAGTCGCATCAATTGTTGGATCTGCAGATTTTACACTTCCTGCAGGAACTACAGAATTTGGTGATCAGAAGGTTTCTGTATCAACCGGAGATGATTATGACGATGTAAAATCTCTTGAAAACATCGCGATAACAACCGGCAACGGCAATACTATCTATCTGAAAGATATTGCCAGGATAAATCTTTCACTTAAAGATAAGAGTGCTATAGGAAGATACAACGGTGAAGATATCGTAATGCTGAATATCACTAAGAAACAGGACGAATCAGCAGTTACAGTTTCAAAACAGGTTAAAGAGCTTATAGCTGAACTGGAGTCGAGAGATGAAAAGCTTCACATACGTATACTTAATGACGATGCTGACAGTATCATAAGTGCGTTAACGTCAGTTTTCGAAACTATGATTATGGCTATTATCATTTCCATGATCATCATTTACATCTTCTTTGGCGATCTCAAGGCATCATTGATAGTCGGTACATCAATACCTATATCCATCCTGACAGCTCTGGTTGCAATGTGGGGCATGGGATATTCACTTAACATGGTAACCATGTCAGCACTTGTTCTTGGTGTTGGTATGATGGTTGATAACTCAATCGTAGTACTTGAAGCCTGCTTCAGAGCTATGGACAGGTATACATCGCTGGGTACGAAAACAAGACAGAGTGCAGCTGTAGAAGCTGTTAAGACAGTCGGTGAATCAGTACTTGGTTCCACATTGACAACCTGCGTTGTTTTCCTGCCTTTAGGATTTTTGAGCGGACTTATGGGACAGTTCTTTGCTCCACTTGGATTTACGATTGTTTTCTGTATGCTGGCATCACTGATCTCAGCGATTTCAATAGTGCCGATCTGCTTTGTAATGTATAAACCTAAGGAAAATACAAAAGCGCCGGCCTATGGAATCATAAAGGAGATGCAGGCTTGGTACAGAGGTCTCATAGATAAGTTCCTGAATCATAAGATATTGGTTCTGGGTATATCACTGCTTCTTTTCATATGTTCTCTGGGATTCCTGAAGTTTATAGATGTGGAACTGATGCCGGAGAGCGACGAAAGAACTGTAGTAATAAATGTAAGTACCAAATCCGGACTTAAGATAGATGAGGTTAACGATATCCTCGTAGGCATTGAGGAAAAGGTTTTAAATGATCAGGATACTGAATATTGTCTGATTACATCAGGAGGAACAGGACTGCAGGCTTCCTTCAGTGGAGGTGGATCTTCAATAACGGTCAAGCTGAAAAAAGAAAGAAGCATGTCAACAAAGGAAAAAGCATCCTATTATCGTAAGCTTTTGGATGGTACACCAAATGCTGTAATAAAAGTTAGTACTTCTAACACCATGTCCAGTATGTCTACTGCAAAGGATACCTATAGTGCGATCATTCTATCATCCAACTATGACAGACTGAAGGCAGCTTCGGATAAGATTGTAGAGGAGTTACAGTTAAGAAAGGATGTTACTGCTGTTCACTCAACTTTGGAAAATGCAGCACCGATTTTGAGAATACACGTTGATAATATTAAAGCTAACGCTGAAGGTCTGACTCCATCATCTGTCGGTAATCAGCTGAATATGATACTGTCAGGTAAAAAAGCCATGACCATGCAGATAGATGGACAGGATACAGATGTTACTGTGGAGTTTCCGGATGATGAATATGACAATCTTGATAAGGTAAAGGATATATTTATAACAACGTCCTCTGGTACGGAAGTTCAGCTTAAGGATATAGCTGATATCAAGTTTGAAGATTCACCTGCATCTATAAGCAGAGAGGATAAAAAATATAATGCTACCATATCTGCAGACTTTACAAGCAATGCAGATGCCTTAACTTTTAATCGTATCAATGAAGAGGTTGTATCCAAGTACATGACAGACGGTGTAACCATGGGTGTCAGATCCTCTGATCGTTCTCAGCAGGAAGAATTTGCATCCTTTGGAACTGCACTTATTATTGCGGTTTTCCTTATCTGGGTAGTAATGGCATCACAGTTTGAGTCTATGAGATTCTCCTTCATGGTTATGACCACACTGCCGCTTGCTTTGATTGGTTCGTTCTTCTTGTTGTGGCTGACTGACGCTTCTATCTCTATGGTATCATTGCTCGGATTCATGATGCTTGTAGGTACCGTAGTTAACAATGGTATCCTCTATGTTGATACTGTTAACCAGTACAGAATGGGTATGCCTAGAAGAAGAGCACTCATTGAAGCCGGTGCAACAAGATTGAGACCGATCTTTATGACTACACTTACTACAGTTTTATCCATGATTCCTATGGGTATAGGTATAGGTGATAATGGTGAGATGATGAGAGGTCTTGCAATCGTAGATATCGGAGGACTTACAGCTTCGACCATACTCGCACTACTGGTTCTTCCTGTTTATTATGTACTTATGGACAAGAAGAAAAAGAATATTGAGAGAGATGTGCCTAATGTGGGTTATATGGAGGATAAGAATCCGCAGGAGTATTATCAGAAGAAGGCAGCCGAAGAATGGGAACGTTATGGTACTCCGGACGATGATCCTACACCTGACGATGGAGATTTCACAGAAGGATTTCCGGATTAATTGAATTTGAGTTGTTTTTCAGAAATAAACTAATCTTTAATGGCTAATGTCTAAGCATTCTTGGAATAGTAAGGATGCTTAGACATTTATGAAATAGAACAAAAAAGGAGTGGCTAATGAAATTATTTGGGAAAAGACTTGGCGCAGCGATACTTGCATTAACACTAACTGCAGCAGTTCCGGTCTCAGCATCAACACATGCAACAGTAGATAAAGCTCCAAAACAGACATCTTATGAAAGGGAACGGTCTCAGGAGGAGTGGGCAACGCTCAGGGATAACATCATCACATGGGATGAGATCAGAGATTTGGTACATGAGTATAACCCAAAGGTTTCTGCAGTTTGGATTAACTACAGAGATAACAATGATACAGGTACTTATGACCTTGATTACGATGACGTTATCAGTAACATCGAGAGTACCTATGAAAACGCTATTGGCAAAAGTGACGCCGGCGATGCGTCTGCCGAACTCAGCAGAATGCAGTCTCTTGCAACAGTCGACACTACTATACAGAATTCCAACAGAGAAGTAGTTACTCTTGGGTATGAGAAAACTGAGGTAACAACAGCGGAGGCTATAAAGCAGCAGATCATCACTATATATACAAGCGATCTCGATACAAAGGTATCTGAACTTAAACTGGCTCATGATCAGAGTCTTTTGGAACAGGCTCAAAGGAAGCTTCAGGTGGGTTCAGGCACAGAACTGGATGTTCTTACAGCACAGAAAACAGTAAAGGATGATGAAGCTGCTCTCAAGGCCAGTCAGGCGGCACATATTAAGGCACTGCAGACAGTTCTTGTAAATCTGGGCTGGACATATGATGCTGCTCCAATCATATGCCAGGTACCTGATGTTACCGAGGAGATGATTGATGCCATCAATATGGAAGAAGATATAAAGAAAGCAATTGCTAACAGCTATACATTGAAGATTGATGAAAAGAAACTGGCACTTGCAGAATCACAGAGTACAGCAAGCAGTGCTACGATCACATTAAGTACAGACACAAATCAGGCACAATCTGATATGACGGCAAAGTATAACGCACTCTTAAATGCAGAGAATGAATATGTAAAGAAGCAGCTTCAGGAAAAAAATATGCTTGATACACTTGATAAGGTGACGAGAGGCTTTGCAACGGGAGCTAATAGCCAGAGAGAAGTGGAAAATGCACAGTTTAATTATGATACCGCAAAGATAAATACAGAACTTGCTCAGTATGCTCTCAAGGGAGCTTATTTTACCTACATTTCTTATAGGGATGGTCTTGCAGGAAGCGGAAGCACAAACTGATATCATCTGATATGAGTTTGTCCGGCAGAAAGAAGTAAGTTTTAGCTATTTTCAGTTGATTTAATTATGAAAAAATATATGAGAAGAAAAAATATTATAGCGTTATTTTTGTTGGCGATGTTCAGTGCCGGTGTGTCTTCAATGGCATTTGCAGGACCAAAAGTATATGGAACAGTTGTCACTAAGGAAGTCACAGATCCTACTATGACATCTGAAACAGGAGCAGACGGTAAGCCTGCCGGAATTGATGATGCAACATGGGCGAAATTACAGGATGATGTAATAGATTACGACGAGATTCCAAATCTCGTTGAGTACAGAAGTATACTGGCCAAACAGCAGAATGCAGCTATAGATAACTATGCTGTAAACATTAACGAAATAGTTAACAGCATAGATAGTTCTATAGATGATATAAACGGACAGATTTCTGATCTTAAGGACAGAAGAAATCAGGCAACGACTGAAACGGAAAAGACTTATCTCACTGGTCTCATAAATACACTTAGCAGTATGGTAAGTGCCAGTGGAACTGATAATTATGGGCTCATTTCTTATGATGAAAATGGTAATGCTATCGGCAAAACAACTTTAAGTAATCAGAAATCGGCTGCATCGGGAAATCTGACAAGAATTGCATCCAATGTTAAAAGGTCACTTCATGGAACAAAGGTGACTGTAACTACAGGTATGTATTCAGCATTTATCGGATACCAGACACTTTCGGAGCTTGGGGATATTTATCAGAAACAGGTAGATCTCTACAAAACCACCTATGACAAAACAGTTATGCAGCAGGCAGTCGGTTCAGCCACAACTTTGGATGTCAGGAATGCAGAAGCAAATCTGAAAAATGCTGAGAACAATCTGTTTGGTAATGCTGAAAAAATGAGAAATATAAAAGAACAGATGGCTCTCGTCCTTGGCTTTACACCTGCCGATTTAAACAGAGTTACAATAGGAGCTATGCCTGTATATGATTCCACATATATGGCGTCGAGAAATCTGAACTCCGATATAGCAGAAGCGAGACTGCACAATGTGGCCTATGGCACTGCAGCCGGAACAGTTGATAAAGATATCCTTGCATATACAGCTACAGATGTGAAGAGAAATGAAGCTAAGGAAAATCTTAACATTACAATGTCGGATCTCTACAATACAGCTATTGAATCTGGTGCTAAATATGAGGCGGCTCAAGCAGGATATATACTTGCAAAAAGGCAGAAAGAGTCTGCCGAGAGAAGCTATGCCGCAGGGCTTATGGGTAATGTTGAATATGTCGGAGCGGTTACTCAGCATATAGCTTCGGAAGCACAGGCCAATATGGCTGCAATCGAAGCATCTGCTGCAGTACTTAATTATCAGGCAGCTCTGAAAGGATATGTGTAAGTGAACATAAATACACGTGGTCATTAATTTGATCATGTGTATTTTTTATTTATGCCTTTATGTATTGTGTTAAACAGTGGGGAACGAATAAGAGAAAGTATAGTCTGATTTAAGACCTTGTCGTTTTTTGAAGTATATTATTACATAAAACCCTGTGTTATACTCCTTGACAGGTAATCATTTTAAGCTTAAAATACAGAATATTACAAAACGTATGTTTTATGGAGGACAAACATGGCTAAGACCAGCAAAGCTCCGGTTAACGCAAACCAGGATCATGATGAAAAATTAAAAGCTCTTGATGTGGCTTTAACACAGATAGAAAAAAACTTTGGTAAGGGGTCAGTTATGAAGCTTGGCGATTCTGTCGCAAGCTTCAACATAGAAACCATTCCTACAGGTTCCCTGTCACTCGATATTGCTCTCGGAGCAGGTGGATTTCCGAAGGGGAGAATTATAGAGATATACGGACCTGAATCATCAGGTAAAACAACACTTGCACTTCATGCTGTGGCAGAAGTACAGAAACGTGGTGGCATAGCAGGATTTATAGATGCAGAGCATGCACTTGATCCTAAGTATGCAGAGGATATCGGAGTAGATATTGACAATTTGTATATATCACAGCCTGATTCAGGAGAGCAGGCACTTGAGATAGCAGAAACTATGGTTCGTTCGGGAGCTATAGATATACTTGTTATTGACTCAGTTGCCGCACTTGTACCTAAGGCAGAGATTGATGGCGAGATGGGAGATTCTCATGTGGGGCTTCAGGCGAGACTTATGTCTCAGGCATTACGTAAGCTCACATCCATTATTGCCAAGTCCAATTGTATCCTTATATTTATCAACCAGCTCCGTGAAAAGGTAGGAGTCATGTTCGGCAGCCCCGAGACTACAACCGGTGGACGTGCTCTTAAGTTCTACGCATCTGTCAGACTCGACATTCGCCGGGTTGAGACATTGAAGACAAACGGAGATGCTTCCGGTAACAGAGTGCGTGTAAAGGTTGTTAAGAACAAGATTGCTCCTCCTTTCAAGCAGTGTGAGTTTGATATTATGTTTGGAGAGGGTATCTCGAAGTCCGGAGATATACTTGATCTTGCGGTAACAGAAAATATCGTGGAGAAGTCAGGCGCATGGTTTGCGTATAATGGAGAGAAAATCGGACAGGGCCGTGAGAATGCCAAGGAGTATCTTAAGGCAAATCCTGCGATTATGGCTGAAATCGAGGGTAAGGTCAGAGAAAAGTATGGTCTTCCTAAGGATGAGTTTGCTGCAGCTGTTGCAGAAAGTGCCGGTGCCGAAGATGTTTCAGAGGATGAGGCTTCAGAGGATAAGGAATAAAATATAATTTGATACGGTATAGTAATCGATGTGTTGTCTTTTATTTTCTCTGACATCATATGCATCAGAGTTGCTGTATCAAACGTAAGCCGGAGTTTCATTAGGAACTCCGGCTATAATTTATAAAAATGGGTGGAGTGTTCGTTTGAAGACGGTTGATGATTTTTTAAAAGAACATAATGAAGAAGTTTCAAGATATAATCTGGATCC
>AUXO016373280.1_pt1 | contig 13318 bp, 12 predicted proteins | sample 768731 | NCBI WGS metagenome assembly AUXO01 (sample SAMN02715735, study PRJNA202380) | gut metagenome | biome: sheep rumen | host: Ovis aries | place: New Zealand: Palmerston North
TATAATGGACAATCCTTTAATCTCAATTATCATTCCTGTATATAATGCAGAAAAATATCTGCGTCAATGTTTGGACAGTGTTGTTGCACAGACTTATACGAATTGGGAATGTCTTCTTATTGATGATGGAAGTAAGGATTCCTCTGGTGCGATATGTGATGAGTATGCTGAGAAGGACAGTCGGTTTCGAGTGTTTCATAAGGAGAATGGTGGGGTGAGTTCGGCGAGGAATTTGGGAATTGAAAAAGCTAAAGGCGAATTTATAGCTTTTTATGATTCTGACGACACAATACCTTTTGATAGTTTAAAAGTTCTTTATTTATCATTAAGTAATTCAAAAAGAGATTCGGTTGTTGGTAATTATAAAAAAGTATATAGTGAAGAAAAAAAATTATGCTCTAATACATTTGAGGAAAATTCTGAGAGATTGGTTGAAGATGTGCTAAAATTATTTTTTGTATATCCGAGAGATATGTTTCAAGGATATTTATGGAACAGGTTATTTTACAAAAAAGTCATCGCTGATAATGATATTAGATTTAATGAATCTATTAAATATAAAGAAGATGGGTTGTTTTTAGTTTCATATATTTTGAAAAGCGGAAAACCAGTTGTTTGCGTTCCTGATATTGTATATAATTATTATGTCCGTGAAAATAGTGCAATGGGAATATTAAATAAGTCTTTTTCTAAGGATTACTTTACTAATCTTGATGCGAGGCTTCTTATATTAAATGAGATCAGAGATAGTAAATGTTCAAAAGAAATTGTTGATCTGGCAAAAGATTCCGTTGGGGATATTGTGATGTTATTGCTGATGAAAATGCGTAATTTTCATCAATTTAATGTAAAAAATATAGTTTATATAGTAGTTAGATTACTGAAGAATATGATTTTTTTTTCAACTCTTTTTTATTTTCTTAAGATGCTTATTAAAAGATATATATAATGAAAAAGGGAACATACAATCTTTTTCATCAATTTTCATATAAGAGGAAAACGATTATGTCGATTTGATAATTGTATTTTTATACATAATTAAAATACTTGCAACGAACCTTTTTTATGTTAGTATGGTATTTGATGGATTCGGAACAGCGTCATTCGCCATTTGTGTTATATAATAATTTGAAATCATAATGAGATTATGGGTATTATTGCTTGGAGTGTGTTTTTGGGTGGCATCGTGTAATGCAGATGATGCAGAAGACGAGATGGCAGTAGAGTTACCTCCTCCCGTTTTTTATAATGATGACATGATAGCTTCTGATTCTGTCTGTTTATCATATGAAAAGTATATGTCTCTCAATCCATCTCAGACTAAATACAGTGCCCAGGGTGGAGCATGTTATGGTGATTATTTTATTCAAGGCTTTGATTATAATTCTGCTATTGATATTTATGATCTGAAAATAAAAAAGTTTATTACTCAATTAGAAATACCGTCGCCAGAGAAGAGCTCTAGATACCATTCTAATACAATAGGATTTAGCAAAGAAAAGTATTCAGAAGAGGATTTTTTCCCATTACTTTACATTAATTCAGGATACTCATCTTCTTCCCATTCCAACGTTTATTATGTTTTCGCATATCGTTTGCTATTCTCAATAGATTCTGTTGGAAACAAAACCTTTGGGATAGAACATGTTCAGACGATAGAATTATCTGGGTTCGCTACTAATTCTTGGATTGAGGCTATGGTTGATAGTGATAAGACTTCTTTTTGGGTTAAGTATAATAGATCTGGTTATCCAACTTTTGCAAAGTTCCCAATTCCTGATCCTCATGAGGCACGTGTTTTCGTGTCTCAAGAACATCTGACAGGGGAGTATTCGATTAGCAAACAATCTGTTGTGAGCCATAACCAAGGACACTTTATTTTCAATAATAGGATATTTATTCCTAGTGGGGTTCCTTCGTGGCATGAACCAATATTGCTTTTTGTAATCAATTTAGAGAAAAAGGCGAGAGAGTTGATTGTTAATTTGGCGGATTATGGATTGGTGAATAGTGTTAATCCCTTCGACAATTATTATGAGCCAGAATCTATATTTATATATGAGGGAAAATTTATGTTGGCATATAGAAGGGTGATTTATGCTATTGATATAGAAATCAAATAAATATATATAATGACAAAAGTAATAACCTATGGCACATACGATCTGTTGCATCAGGGACATATCAATCTTCTTCGTAGAGCCAAAGAACTTGGAGATTATCTTATTGTTGGTGTAACTAGTGACAGCTTTGATAAAGGTAGAGGAAAACTTAATGTGCGCAATAATGTGTTGGAGCGTGTAGAGGCTGTAAAGGCGACTGGGTTTGCTGATGAAGTAATAATCGAAGATTATGTAGGTCAGAAAATTGATGATATACAAAAATACAATATAGACGTTTTTGCAATAGGTTCTGATTGGGAAGGAAAGTTTGATTATTTAAATGAATTCTGTAAAGTTGTTTACCTTCCTCGTACTGAAGGAATCAGTAGTACTATGCTAAGAGCGGAAACAACAACCGATGTTAAAGTTGGAGTGATTGGATGTGGACGAGTTGCTAATCGTTTTCCTTTTGAAGCAGGAGTTGTGAATGGAATATCAATAACAGCATGTTATGATATTAGTGTTGATGCTATGAATGATTATGTTCGTAACTTTGAAGGGGTGAATGCCTATGAATCTGTAGATGCTCTTTTGAATGATATAGATGCTGTGTATGTGGCTACACCACATTTGACACACTATGGATATATTAGGAAAGCTATTAATGCGGGAAAACATGTGTTGGTGGAGACTCCTATGGTATTGAATGGTGAATCTGCTAAAGAATGTTTTGAATTAGCAGAAAAGAAAGGGGTAATCCTTATGGAGGCTAATAAAACAGCTCATTGTCCTGCATTTAATCATTTGATGGTGATGATTAAGAGTGGTGTTATTGGGGAAGTCGTGGATGTGGAAGCCTCACTATCAAAATTATGGGACGATAATATGACGCTTCGAGAATTTGATCCTGGACAGGCTGGAGGATCATTTTACGAGTTAGGTAGTTATCCATTGCTGCCTATCATTAGATTATTTGGATGCAATTATAAAAATCTTAATATTTATAGCCGTTTTCAAGATGGAGTGGATATGTATACAAAAGGTGTTTTTCGTTATGAACATGCTGTTTGTTCTTTCAAAGTAGGACTTGGCGTAAAAACAGAAGGCAACCTTGTTATTTCAGGAACTAAAGGTTATGCATATGTTCCTGCTCCATGGTGGAAAACTGATTACTTTGAACTTCGTTACGAGGATCAAAATAAAAATCAGAAATATTTTTATAAATGGGATGGATTTGGCCTTCGTTATGAAATACAAGAGTTTATTTCATGTATATTAAATAAACGATTCTCTACTGCTCGTTTACGTAGAAGAGAATCTGTATGTATGGCAGAAATTATGGAGGCTTTTACTAATCGAAAAAATTTCTTTGAAATATGATAAAAAGAGCATTAGTTGTTGGTGGTGCTAACGGTATCGGTCTTAGTATTGCAACTGAGCTTGCACTGCGTCAAAGTGTAGAAAAAGTATATATTGTGGATAAATCTGCAGTGGCAGAAGAATTTATGAATCCAAAGTTTGAAAGCTTTTTGTTTGATCTTACGCAAAAAGATTATAGCATCTTTGATAAGTTTCATGATATTGATACTTTGATGATAACTGCTGGTTTTGGACGTTTAGCATTGTTTAAGGATATTGATGAAGAAATGATATCGTTAAGCTTTAATGTGAATACAATACCTGTTATGCGTATTGTTAAGCATTTTTATACTAAATTAGCGTCTCAGGAAGACTTTTATTGTGGGGTAATGGTCAGTATTGCGGGCTTTATGAGTTCTCCTTTTTTCAGTGTTTATGCTGCAACAAAAGCTGCTTTAAGGATTTTTATTGAGAGCGTGAATGTAGAACTTCTAAAAGGAGGTAGTCCAAATCAGATACTAAATGTAAGCCCTGGATCCTTGAAAGGAACAAGTTTTTCTAATGGAAAAACTGATCTTAATGTGACAGCACCAATGGCACAGGCCATCATTAATGAAATGGAAAAGAAAAATGATATTTATATTCCTCAATATGAAGAAGTATTTAAGCATGTTTTAAATCGGTATCAGGAGGATTTCCGTAAAGAAGGAGCTCATTCGTATGATTACAAACTAGAAACTGGACGAGTAAAATGAAACAACTTACTATTAAAGAGATTCAATTGTTATGTTTGGAAATCATGAAGGATGTTCATGATTTCTGTGTGAAACGAAATATTAAATATACTCTTCAAGGAGGAACTCTTTTAGGAGCTGTTCGACATAAAGGTTTTATACCTTGGGATGATGATATAGATATTGCAATGCCTCGTCCTGATTATGAAAGATTTGTAAAAGAATATAAATCGGACAAAGGGTTTGAAGTTTTGTCTTTATCTGGAGGAGAAAAAAATATAAAAATTTTGTTTGCTCGTGTTTGTGATATGAAGCGTACAAAATTAGAAACAAAAAAATGGCCATATTGCAATAGAGAGACGGGAGTCTGGATAGACGTGTTTCCACTTGATGGGGCATCAGATAATAGGGAAGATGTAATTTCAAAAATCAGAGCAAATAAATACAAATTTGATTCTTTATTGAATCATAGAAATGGTATGCTCTCAATATGGAAAGCGTCTTCTTTATTAGATGCTCTTCGAATTTTGAGAAATAGATTTGTATATAAAGATTATATGAAAGAGTTAGATTCTTATTGTAAAGAAATTCCATTTGGATCAACAAATCATTATTGTCTTTTTGCACTTCAACAATATGAAATAAGAGAATATCATAGAACTGCTGTGTTGGAAAAAGTAATTTTGTTGCCATTTGAAGACACGGAATTTTTTTGTATGAGTGGTTATGACGAGGCACTACATGAGAAATATGGTGATTATATGCAATTACCTCCTAAAGAGGACAGAGTGATAAAGCATAGTTTTAATTCATTCTATTGGAAATAAGTATTACGATGAAATCTTTATTATATAATTTTGTCATTGAATTGTTCGCGACGATTTGTCGTATATTTATACCTGTAAAATCTAATATTATGGTTTTTGAAAGTCTTCCTGATTATTCTGATAATTCTAGAGCACTTTCTGAATATTTAATTGATAATGGATTTGGAAAAACTTATAATATATATTGGGCTGTAAAGAATCCTTCTTATTACAAAGAAAAATTTCCGAATGCACAAGTGAAATTTGTTTCTAATTCAGGTATTTATAGGATTATAAATATGCCAATTTTCATTTCTGCGGGGTGGTTGTTTGCTACTCATGGATACCCTTATTATAACAAAAACCATATTCGTAATAATCAACATTTTATTAAAGTTTGGCATGGATGTGGCTTTAAGGATGCTGATTCTAAATTAAAGAACGATAAAAGTACAGGTATTGATAATTTTGAAAAGATATTGTTGGTAAGTGAATTTTTTAAGAAATATATGGCTCCAAGATGGCGTTGGCCTCAGGAAAAAGTAATGACAAAAGGATTTCCTCGGTTTGACTGGTTATTGACTCAAACAAATGAAGCTATGACATTATATAAATCATTTCAAAAGAATCAAGTAGAAAAAATTTTGATTTGGATGCCGACATTTCGTAATCATATATTGGGTGGCTACAACGATAATGATGATATTAAGCAGTTTCCTATTCTAAATACACCTCAAGAATGGAAAAATGTAGACGCTTATTGTAAAGAACATAATGTTGTTATTTTAATTAAACTTCATCCAATGCAGAAAGATTATGATATTCCATGGCAAAATTTGACCAACATTCATTTGCTTACAAATGAAATGATTGATTATTATAACACAACTTTATATTCTTTTCTATCTGTTACAGATGGTTTGATTTCAGATTATTCTTCCGTTACTGTTGATTATATGATTGTAGATAAACCGATCGCTTTTACTCTTGATGATTTTCATCTGTATAATAAAGGAAGAGGTTTTATTATTGAAAATCCTTTGGATTATATGCCAGGACATCATTTATATACTATTGAAGATATGAAAAATTTTATTAAAGATATTTCGTGTAATTGTGATCAATACCAAAACAAGCGAAAACAATTATATGATGTATTGTTATATAGGTCTAACCATTATTGTGCAGACATAGTTAAAGAATTAGGAATTTAAGAATTATGCCAAAACTTTCTGTAATAATTCCAATATATGGAGTTGAAAAATATATCGAACGTTGTGCACGTAGCCTTTTTGAGCAAACTCTTGATGATATAGAATATTTGTTCATAGATGATTGTACAATGGATGCTTCTGTTGATATTTTGAGAACAGTAATAGATGAATATCCTGCTCGAAAAAAACAAATCGTTATTCATAAGATGGAACGAAATTCGGGACAAGCAAAAGTACGTGAATGGGGCATAAAACACGCTTCAGGTGATTTTATTATTCATTGTGATAGCGATGATTGGGTTGATATAAATACCTATGAGGAGTGTTATAATGTAGCAATTAAACGGAATGCCGATGTTATATTTTTTGATTTTGATAGAACCAATGGAATAGATATTCATCAGCATCTTCATAGAGATGTTCCGATTGAAAAAAAAGAAGAAATTATTGGCAAATTATTGTCTGCTGAATTGATGGGTAGTTTGTGTGGTGCTATGGTTAGAGCTTGTTTATATACGAAAGATCATATTTGGCCCGATGGTAATATCAATGAGGATTTAGTACATTTGTTGCAGATTGTATATAATGCATCAAAAATTGAGTATATACCCATCCCTTATTATCATTATTATTTTAATCAAGATTCAATTACTACAATTAATAGTCTGCATAAATCAATATTTCTGTTTGAGCAAAGCTTATTAAATGTAGAAAAAATAGAAAATATTGTATGTAAATATAATTGGCATTTCAGATATAGACAAGAAATGTATGCTTTTTATATATATAAACTTTTGCTCCTTGCACCTTTTACAAACTATAAAAACGTGCAATATCGGTGGCGTCATTCATTTCCTCACGGAATTATTAAAGTAATTTTAAATCGTCATTTACCTATTTCTATTAAATTTATCTATTTGTTAACAAGAATGAAGATTTATCCATATTTATTTAAATTCCGTCATAAAGTATAAATAAATTATTATGATAATCAATGATTTGTTTTTTTTAACTTTTTGATTTAAAATTGGATAAAATGATAGTGGATAGATATGATTATGAAGCATCAAGTGCACTTTTTAACGTTTTTATCTTTATATTGTGTTTTATTAAATATAAAAGATGGATTAACAGTAGAAACGTTTCGATAAATGTGGGTGCAAACATTCCATTTGTAATGCTTGCGGTTTATTCAATCTTTGCTTTTTCAGAAGCTGACACATACCATTATCATAGAATCTATGATGAAATGGTATGCTATCATAATATTATCCATATTGAACCATTCTATTATTGGCTTATAGAGTTATTGCCAGGAGGCTATTGGTGTTGGAGAGCTGTAATTTGGGGGACAGCAGTATATTTATTAAAATTGTGTTCAAATAAAACAGGCGTGGAGTCTCGGTATTTTGCTCTTTTTTTCGTTGCTTTTTTCTTTGTACAGTTTTCCATTTCAAGAGCTGCTTTGGGATTCAGTGTATTGATATATAGTATTATTGTATGTTTTTCAAGAGAAAGAACAAGGTTAAGAGATGTTATAATACTTTTATTTGGTTTTTGTGGAGCAATTTTCTTTCATAAAAGTATTATTATTTTCATGGGTGTGTTTGTCGTTTCTTTTTTTGTTAAATTAAAAAAAAAACATGTTTTAATTAGTTTGATAGCATTTCCTTTTTTGTACATTTCTGTTATGAATATACTGGATGCATATTTTATTTCAATTCTTGGAGATGGTAAACTTTTTGACGTTGCTAATAATTATATGAATAAAGAAAATGTTCGGGCTACTACTTGGGGAACAATAAATGAATTTTTAATATGGACACCTCGTTTGATGATAATGTATCTTTTAGTAAAGAGATTTGTTTTTAGTGATGAAAGAAATCCAAGATTTATAAATGTATTATTTACATCTGTGTATTTGTTGTTTTATATATCTTGTTTGTTTTATGGACAAAAGACGTCGTCTTTTTTATGTTCTAGATCTTTTCATGCTTGTTCTTTTCCTTTGTTGATTGTAGCGTCATACTATTGGAAAACTAATGAAACTCTTAGTAAAGTAGATAAGAACATGTTGTATTTATTTTGTTTTTCTTCTTTTTTTACTTTAGCACATCTTGTTTATAGCTGGTCTAGATAAATAGGAAATTTGTTAATATATATCAGGTCTTGACAAGTTGTCAAAATGTAGAAGAACATGTAAACTTTTATTTATTGATTACAATCAAAATTAATGATAAAAACTAATGAAAATTTTGGAGATTATTACACAGTTTGGAATTGGAGGTGCAGAAAGATTTTGTTTAGATTTGTCTAATGAACTTTCTGGTAAAAATGACGTTATTATATGTGTTTTTCATCCGATTGAGGAATCCTTTCATTATTATCAAGAGATATCGCCTAATGTTAAGGTTATATGCATGAATAAGAAAAAGGGTTTCGATATTTTTATGCCATTTCGAATTTTTAAGCTTATATTTCAAGAACGGCCAGAAATTGTTCATTCTCATTTGTCTGCGATATTATATTCTTCGATGTCTTCGTTATTATTTAGACAAATAAAATTTTTCCATACTGTGCATAATGCAGCAAAACAAGAAACAGAGGGGAAGATAGGGGCGATTGTTAGAAAGTTTTTGTTTAAGACTGGTCTTGTGAAACCGATAACTATATCTAAGGACTCAGAGAAAAGTTTTGAGAATTTTTATGGATTTAATGCAACTATGATTTATAATGGTCGAAATGTACCAAATCAAATTAATGTAGAACCAGAAGTTAAAGAATATTTTAAGACGATGAGAAAGACTCCTGATACAAGAATTATCGTTCAGTTAGCTCATATAGGTTACCAGAAACGTCAAATAGTCATGGCAAAAGCAATAGATAAACTCAACAAGGAAGGATATAATCTTGTGGTTTTAATGATTGGGAAAAAAGCAGAGACTGGAATGATTCAAGAAATAGAATCTCTTTGTAATCAAAATATTTTGATTACAGGTCCCAAAAGTAATCCTTTGTCCTACCTAAGTGAAGCAGATGCTTTTGGCCTAAGTTCTTCATATGAAGGTCTTCCGATATCTCTTATAGAAGCTATGGGGGTCGGTTGTGTTCCCATTTGTACACCTGTTGGGGGAATTAAAGATCTTATAGAAGATGGGGTTAATGGTTTTCTTTCTAAAGATATTTCAGAAGATGAATATTATTTGGTACTTAAAAGATTTGCTGATATAAGTGATGAAAAAATGCATGAGATGAGTATAAAAGCCAAAGAAACTTATATGTCTTTTAGTATGACAGAATGTGCAGCACAATACTTAGATGTATTTGAAAATGCCTGATGTACAGATCGCTAAATATATATTTGTTATGAAAGTTTTATTTTGTTCTCCATATCTTGATTCTCCAAATGCAATTAAGGGGGGGATAAATATATGGGGTAATACTATATTAAAATATTCGGAATTTGTAAATTCAGAAGTCAAGTTACTTCCTGTTTCTTTTGATCGTAATGATTATGTCAATGTTCATTCCAGTTGGCTTAAACGTATTTATCTTGGAATAAAAGATTATTCTTCTTCTGTAAAAAAAGCAATCAAAATTATGGATGAAGATAATCCTGATGTTATACATGTATGCACAAGTGCTTCTATTAGTTTGACAAAAGACATAATGTTGCTCCGTGCTGCAAAGAAGCGAGGTGTAAAGTCTGCAATTCATTTTCATTTTGGCCGTATTCCAGATCTTATTAAAAAAAATAATTGGGAATGGAAACTGCTGAAATGTGCGGCAGGGTTGGCTGATATTTGTATAACAATGGATATTGATTCTTATGTTTCATTAAAAAATAATGGGTTTAGTACTGTATATTGTCCTAATCCATTATCTCAAACTATCATAGAGCAGATTGAAAGAGAAAAAGACTCTATCGTTCGTGTTCCTGGGAAAATTATATTTGTAGGTCATGTTTTGCCGTCAAAAGGAGTATATGAGTTAGTTAATGCATGCAAGCAACTTGATGATATAGAACTTCATATTATTGGTAAAGCGGAATCTCAAATATTATCAGATTTGAAATCAATAGCTGCAGAAAAAAATGATGGTTGTTGGTGTAAATTTAGAGGGGAGGTTCCTCATGAACAAGTTCTTCGTGAATTAATGTCAGCATCTATTTTTGCATTTCCTTCTTATACAGAGGGTTTCCCTAATGTAATTTTAGAAGCAATGGCTTGTGGTTGTCCAATTGTAACTACAAAAGTGGGAGCAATACCAGAAATGCTTGATATTAAAAATAGTTGTGATTATGGAATTTGTGTTGACCCTCAAAATACACAAGCTTTTTATAGAGGTTTGAAGAAAATGCAAAGTGATCAAATATATGCAAAAAGTTGTGCAAAAAATGCAGAATTTCGAGTGAAGAAAAAATATGCGGTTCCTGTTGTATGGGATCAATTGATTAATATTTGGAATTTTTGAAATGAATTTGGTACGTTTTATTAAAAATAACAGATTCCTAAGAGGTCTTTATATAGGATATCGGGAATTGTTTGGATATTCAAGAAGCTCATTTGGCTATATCTCACCAGATGTGACAATTACACCTCCTACAATATTTGATAATCCTAAGAATGTTTTTCTTTATGGAAATAATGGATTAAATCATGCTGTTGTTTTGACAACTCATGCTAAATTTATAATGAAAAAAAATTCGGGGGCCGCGTATGGCCTTAAAATTTCAACAGGTAACCATGCAAGAATTGTTGGGATTCCTTATCGATGTATAAGAGAGAATCAAAAAACAGAAGGTTTAGATAAGGATATTGTGGTCGAATCAGATGTTTGGATAGGTATGAATGTCACATTACTTGCAGGTGTAAATATAGGAAGAGGTACCACTATTGCTGCTGGTGCAGTTGTTGCAAGATCAATGCCTCCTTATTGTGTTTGTGGGGGAGTACCTGCAAAGTTCATAAAGTTTTATTGGACGATAGAGCAAATATTGGAGCATGAGGAAAAGTTGTATTCTGAAGAAGAAAGATATACTCGTGAACAGCTGGAAGAAATTTTTGAAAAATACAATAGGTAAAAAATATAGAGTTTGAAAACGTTGTGCTTAAAGTGCTTTGTCATGTTTGTTTTGACGCAACGATAACGAAAGAAATTTTAATAATGAAGTTTAGAAGATGGCGAGTAATATTGATTTCTCAAATTTCGAAGGCTTTTTCCAGACAGGTATTCCTGATGAGATACTTTATTCTTCATTGTTATTATGTGTCGCATTAATATTGTTTGGCATTTATTCTTCATATGTAAAGGATAAAAAGCAATTTGTACTTTGGTCTCTTTTTGTTGAATACATATTGGTAGTATTATGTTCTACAGTCGTCTTTCGGAGCTATTTCGCTGAGGCTCGCATTGAGTATATGCCTTTCTGGGATTATGTCGCGATAGCAAATAAAACACCAGGCGTTAGTGTGTGGGATATAATCTTGAATGTTGTTTTATTTTTGCCATTTGGTTTTTTATTATCTGCAATTATGCCAACTTGGAATTGGTGGAATGTATTATTGTCGGGATGTTGCTTTTCTTTTTGTATAGAATCTATGCAATTTATAATTTCTAAAGGAATAGCACAAACAGACGATCTGATGCATAATTCTTTGGGTGCATTATTGGGCTATTTTATTTTTCGAATGATGAGAAAAATAATAAAGCGCAATAGAAATAATGTTTGGTTATTAAAAAATGAGAGATAAGAAAAAAATCCTTTTTGTTTGTCAATACTTCTATCCAGAAGTATTTAGAGGAAATGATATAGCATTTCATCTTGCTGAGCAAGGGCATGATGTGCATGTGGTGACTGGAGTTCCCAATTATCCGAAAGGAAAATTTTATCCAGGATATGGAATTTTCAAGAAGCATCAGGAATATGTGAATGGTGTTAAGGTAACGCATTTGCCTATTATTCCACGTGGCAACAACAAGATTATGTTGATGTTAAATTATTTCAGTTATCTGATAATTGGATGTCTTTATATGCTATGGCATGCCATGTTTCATAAATATGATATGGTGTTCTGTCAGCAGTTGTCGCCAGTGATGATGTCAACTCCAGCTGTGCTATATAAAAAGCTTCGTCATGTGCCTCTTTATACATGGGTTCTTGATTTATGGCCAGAAAGTTTGACTGCAGCAGGAGGTATCAATAATAAATATGTGCTTGGCTTCTTTGATTTTTTTGTAAAATCTGAATATAAAAATTCAGACAGGATTCTGACAAGTTCACGAAGTTTTGATCAGAGTATTTTGAAATATGGTGATTATAAGGATAAGATAGTTTATTATCCTCAATGGGGAGACGGTGAGAGTGCATCAAAGATCCAAGATTCAGATTTCAAGATGCCTGATATTCCAGAAGGATTTGTGATTATGTTTGCAGGAGCTGTTGGTGAGGCTCATGGAATGGAGTGTAATTTAAGAGCTGCTAAGCTAACCAAAGAAAATAAGAATATCAAATGGGTAATAGTAGGAGACGGAAGAAAATTGCTGTGGGTTCAGCAATATATCAAAGATAATGATTTGGAGAAAACTGTTTTTACTTTGGGGCGATATCCGTCTGAAACGATGCCATTATTTTTTGAAAAGGCAGATGTCATGTTGGTATCATTGACGGACTCTCCTTTATTTAATTTATATGCACCAGCGAAAATCAGCAGTTATATGGCGTCTAGTCGTCCCATAATCGCATGCTTGAACGGAGAAGGAGTTGATGTCGTGAAAGAAGCTAGTTGTGGTTGGAGTGTGAAGGCCGGAGACGCGGAAGGTCTGGCAAATCTTGTGATTGAATTATCGGAAATTCCAAAGAAGGAACTTCAAATATTTGGTGAGAATGGACGCAGATATTATGACGAGAATTTCGAAAAAGAAAAATGTTTGAAGAAATTGGATGAAATCATGGGCGTGTGACATTCAAATTAGATTTCCAGTTCTTTTGTGTCTTAAGAAAAGAGTTAGGCTGGGAGCCGTTGGATGTGTTGGAAAATTATAGGGTATAGAGAAGACGGAATAATATCCGTCAAGACAAATTATTTGTGGTTATGTCCAAA
>AUXO016734263.1_pt1 | contig 13318 bp, 7 predicted proteins | sample 768731 | NCBI WGS metagenome assembly AUXO01 (sample SAMN02715735, study PRJNA202380) | gut metagenome | biome: sheep rumen | host: Ovis aries | place: New Zealand: Palmerston North
TCCTTGTTGTTGTTCTTCATGACGCGCTTCAGTATAGCGTCAGGATATGTCAGTGTGCCGACCTTCTTCTCGCAGTATGCACGAACATCCTGGATGAACTTGAAGTCAGCGTCAACAACGAACTGTGCCTCGAGCTGCTCGGCAATCTTCTGACGGAACGCCTTCTCGTCCTTTACAGCATCCTTACCGAATACCTGGTCGAAGAGTTCCTGGTTTACCTCAGCCTTCACGTAGCGTGTAATCTCGGTAATCTGGTAGCTGAAGTCAGAGGTTATCTGCTCTGCCTCTTCCTTAGTAATCTTCAGCAGACCCATCAGCTCTGCAGAGCTCTCTGGGTAAGCCTTCTTCGGGTTGAAGGTTATGATGTCGCCAGTCTTTGCCTTTGCGAAGAGTTTCTTCTGTGCGTCAACCTTGATGTAGTTAGGCATCATCACAGCGCCCTCGACGGTGATACCACCCTCTTTGGTGTTGCCGTCAGCGTCGAGCTCACGGAGGTCGCCCTTCAGCATATCGTTGTCTTTGTATGCATCGACCTTGTCATAGTGACCGCCGCGACTTGCATACATATCTACCTGTTGGTCGATAGTCTTGTCGTCAACAGTGATAGTGTAGTAATCTACCTTGTCCTTGTCTGTAAGTTCTATCTTGAACTCTGGAGCGACAGCGATATCGAATACGAAGGTGTATGGAGCTGCGCCCTCTACGTCAACGGGCTTCTGCTGCTCTGAAGGCAGAGGCTCACCAAGCATCTTTATCTTGTTGTCGTTGACATACTTGTAAATTTCCTGTCCTACGAGTTTGTTTATCTCGTCAACCTTCACGCTGGTACCAACCTGGCGACGGATGATGCTCATAGGTACCTGTCCTGGACGGAATCCAGGAACGTTAGCACGCTTGCGATAGTTCTTCAGTGCCTTCTCGACACTCTCCTGATAATCTGCTTCCTCGACGGTAATGGTCATCAGTCCATTCACCTTGTCGGGATTCTCAAATGTTACTTTCATCTTTTAGTCTTATTTTGTTTTTTTAATTCTTTATTTTCAAAAACGAGCCGCAAAGGTAACCAATAATTATGAATTATGAATTATGAATTATGAATTATTAACTATTAACTATCTTCCTCCGCCTGACGACGTCGTTTCTCTTCGTCAAGCATCTGGAAATCTTTCTTTTGCAGCACGAAGTTCGTACCGAGGTACTTCTCTTTGACAATGGGGTTTTCGGCAAGTTCCTCAGGCTTTCCCTGGAAGAGGATTCTTCCTTCGAAGAGCAGGTAGGCACGATCGGTAATGTTCAGCGTCTCGTGAACGTTGTGGTCGGTAATAAGGATGCCTATATTTCGATATTTCAGTTGCCACACGATGTGCTGGATGTCCTCCACAGCGATAGGATCGACACCAGCGAAGGGTTCGTCGAGCATAATGAACTTCGGGTCGATAGCAAGACAACGTGCTATCTCCGTTCTGCGTCGCTCGCCTCCGGAAAGCTGGTCGCCAAGATTCTTGCGCACCTTCTCCAAACGGAACTCCTTTATCAGACTCTCCAGCTTATCTACCTGATAGTCATGGGGTTTACCCGTCAGCTCAAGCACCGACATGATATTGTCCTCGACAGACATCTTACGGAACACCGAAGCCTCCTGCGGCAGGTAGCCGATACCTGCTCGGGCACGTTTGTACACGGGATAGTCGGTTATCTCCTCATCGTCAAGATAAACATGACCGGCATTGGGTATCACCAATCCGGTAGTCATATAGAACGACGTCGTCTTACCTGCTCCGTTAGGTCCCAAGAGTCCTACTATCTCACCTTGACGGACATTTATACTCACTCCGTTAGCCACAGTGCGCTTGCCGTAAATCTTCACAAGACCTTCTGTGCGAAGCACCGTGCAGCCGTTGTTTTGTTGCATATTCTCTTCCATTCTGGTTGCAAAGGTATAAAATAATTCATAATTCGTAATTCATAATTCGTAATGATTAATCTTTTTTAATAGGTACTCGTGACTTTCAGTTCATATTTTTTTTGTAATTTTGCAGCCGAAATAAAAAAGTATTTAATGAGTACAGACAATTTAACGCAGATTCTTACTCGGACAGTAAGCGAACTCTCCGACGCGGAATCTCTGAAGGGACTATTCCATCAGCATCGCGACGGAGCCCCGCTGCCATCGGGCAAAGCACTGGAGGAAATCATAGAGCTGTCACGCTCTATTCTCTTTCCCGGATATTACGGAAAGAGTTCTGTAAACATAAAAACCATAAGTTTTCACATAGGAGTCAACGTGGAGCGGCTGCAGAAACTACTTACCGACCAGATTATGGCGGGTATGTGGTTCTCGAAGTGCGACTGCGAGGACTCCGACATCCGTGACGAGATAACAGAGTGCAGTCATAAGGCGGCAGAGATAGCCGTTCAGCTCATTGCCCGACTGCCGAAGATTCGCAGCATACTGGCTACCGACGTGGTGGCAGCATATAACGGAGACCCCGCTGCAGAGAGCTATGCCGAGATCATTTCGTGCTACCCCGTAATAAAGGCTCTCACCAACTATCGTCTGGCTCACGAGCTGGTAGAGTTGGGGGTTCCACTGATACCTCGTATCATCAGCGAGATGGCTCACTCGGAAACGGGTATCGACATCCACCCCGCAGCACAGATTGGCAGTCACTTCACCATAGACCACGGAACGGGTGTCGTCATCGGCGCCACCTGTATCATAGGCAATAACGTGAAGCTGTATCAGGGTGTCACCTTAGGAGCGAAGAGTTTCCCTCTTGACGAGAACGGCAACCCCATAAAGGGTATTCCACGTCATCCTATCCTTGAGGACGATGTGATAGTTTATTCCAATGCCACCATCTTAGGAAGGGTAACCATAGGCAAGGGATGTGTCGTAGGCGCTAACCTCTGGATAACAAAGGACATGAAGCCGAAGACGAAGAAGTTTAAAATGGAAAAGAAAGATTATTTAGATATAGAATTTGACAATGGGACAGGAATTTAAACTCATAGCCAAGACATTCATGGGTCTTGAGAGCGTGTTGGCAGAAGAACTCACTAATTTAGGAGCTAACAACATAGAGATAGGACGACGCATGGTGTCGTTCACAGGCGATAAGGAGATGATGTATCGCGCTAATATGCAGTTGCATACAGCGATACGCATACTAAAGCCAATAAAAGAGTTCAAGGCACTGAGTGCCGACGATGTCTATGAGCAGGTGAAGGCAATAGACTGGAGCGACTACATAGGACTGAAGAGTACCTTTGCCGTTGACTCAGTGGTATTCTCCGAGGAGTTCAAACACTCGAAGTTCGTGGCCTACAAGGTGAAAGACGCTATTGTAGATCAGTTCCGCGAGCGCACCAATATGCGTCCCAACGTCAGCGTCACCTCACCGGACATACGTCTGCACATACACATCGCCGAGGACAAGGCAACACTGTGTCTCGACTCCAGCGGCGAGAGTCTGCACCGTCGAGGCTATCGTCAGGAGAGTGTGGAAGCACCCCTCAACGAAGTCCTTGCTGCGGGTATTATCCTTATGAGCGGATGGCGCGGCGAGACCGACTTCATTGACCCTATGTGCGGTAGCGGCACACTGCTTATTGAGGCTGCACTCATAGCACACAACATGGCACCAGGACTGTTCCGCAAGGAGTTTGCATTCGAGAAGTGGAACGACTTCGACGCAGAGCTCTTCGACAAGGTGTATAACGACGACTCCGAAGAGCGCGAGTTCAAGCACCACATCTACGGCTATGACGTTGACATGAAGGCTGTTAACACCGCCCTGCGCAATGTTCGTGCGGCAAGTCTTACCAACGACATCACCGTCGAGCAGCGCGACTTCAAGGACTTCACCGAACCTGAGAAACCCGCAATAATGATTACCAATCCTCCATACGGAGAACGCATCTCAACACCTAATCTCCTTGAGACATACAAGATGATTGGTGAACGACTGAAACATGCTTTCCAAGGTAATGAGGCGTGGATACTGAGTTATCGTGAGGAGTGTTTCGACCAGATTGGTCTGCGCCCAAGCATAAAGATTCCTCTTTACAACGGTGCGCTGGAGTGTGAGCTGCGCCGATACCAGATGTTTGGAGGTAAGCTTAGCGACTTCCGCAGTGAAGGCAACATCCTCAAAACGGAAGAAGAGAAGCGGGCTATGGCTGAGAAACACCGCTTTAAGAAAAACCGCGAGTTCAAAAAGCGTCTCGAAGAAAACGAAGCTAACGAAGAGGGCGATATTCGTTCTTTCGTGTTCCATAGCACGAAACGTCTGGAGGAGGACAGAAAACCGAGAAGACGCTACGACAGAGACGACCACGAAGAGCGCGGCAACAGAAAGGGTTACGGGAAACGTGGAGACCACAGGGACTTCAAACGTGACGACCACAAAGGCTACGGGAAGCGTGATGAGCGGAAAAGCTACGGAAAGCGTGGCGACCGCAAGGGTTACGGAAAGCGAGGTGACAAATGAAAAAATTCTTCACTATTCACTCTTCACTCTTCACTGTCTTATTACTCTTCACTCTCACGATGCAAGCGCAAGATAAACTTTTCACTCTCGAAGAACTCAACTATGGCGGTACCAACTACCACCAGGTCGTTCCGGAGAACAAATACTACACTTGGTGGGGCGATGAGCTCGTTCGCACCGATGTGGAGGAGTGCTATCTCGTAGATAAGAAGACGGGTAAGGAAACGCTGCTGTTCTCTCTTGATGATGTCAACAAATGGACTGACGCCAACGACACCATCTTCGTGCGTCATCTTATGAATGCCACCTTCCCCTACAGCGACAAGTCGCTCGTAGCATTGGGAAACAGGAAGTCGTTCATACTTGTAGATTTCAAGACGAAGGAGCTTGTATGGCAGGACAGCATAGCAGAGCAGAAGGCTTACGACTGGTCGGCAGCATCAAAGAATACTGCCTTTGTAAAGGATAACCAGTTGATGGTTGTCGATGCAAAAGGACACTGTCGTAAGATAACTGCCGACGGCTCACGTAACATAGTATATGGACAGACTGTTCACCGTAATGAGTTCGGCATAGACAAAGGTACTTTCTGGAGTCCCGACGGAGAGCTATTGGCTTTCTACCGCATGGACCAGACCAACGTTGCCGACTACCCTCAGGTGGACATAACAACACGTATTGCTGCCTATGAGCCCGACAAATACCCTATGGCTGGCGAACAGAGTCATTATGTTACCGTCGGGGTGTATGACGTAAAGAACGACAAGACTATCTATCTGGCTACCAACGACCAGCCGACACCTTCCGACAGCTACCTGACAAACATAGCGTGGAGTCCGGACAGTAAGGTGATATACATATTCCAACTTAATCGTGAACAGAACGACTGTCGGCTGAGAAGCTATGATGCCACAACGGGAAAGTGCGTTGCCGAGATTTACCGAGAGACGAGCGACAAATACGTAGAACCTCTCCACCCCATAGTATTCCTGCCTTGGGATGATAACAAGTTCATACTACAGAGTCAGCGCGACGGATATAACCACCTATACCTGTACAACAAAGACGGCAAACTACTGAAGCAGCTTACTAAGGGAAAATTCGTTGTGGAGGAGCTTATAGGTTTCAACGAGAAAAAACAGTCGGTAATAATAACGTCCAACGAAGCTAACGCCATACAGCGCAATACCTACTCGGTGGATATAAAGAGTGGCAAGCGCACTCTACTCGATAACGGCAGAGGGTCACACAGGGCGATGCTCTCCGCAAGCGGAGAATGGTTCGTTGACCGCTATACCGAACCCACCGTACCAAGAAACATAGAGGTGAGAAGTACCAAGGGAACCGGCAAGAGCACTATGCTACTCTGCGCTTCGGACCCTTGGAGCGAATACGTGCAGCCTATATTTGAAAGCGGTACCATACTCGCTGCCGACGGCACCACAGAACTATACTACAGAATGGTGAAACCCAACGACTTCGACCCGACAAAGAAATACCCGACGGTAGTGTATGTCTATGGCGGTCCTCATGCTCACAACGTAGAGGCATCATGGCATTGGCAGAGTCGTTCGTGGGAGACATATATGGCACAGAAGGGATATATCATCTTTATTCTGGACAATCGTGGCTCGGAGAATAGAGGACGCGACTTCGAACAGGTCACCTTTCACCAGTTAGGACAAGTGGAGATGCAGGACCAGATGGAGGGAGTGAAGTTCCTGAAGTCGCTGCCATACGTTGACAGCGAACGTCTTGGCGTTCACGGATGGTCATTCGGAGGATTTATGACGATATCGCTGATGACAAACTATCCCGACGTCTTTAAGGTCGGTGTGGCAGGAGGTCCTGTAATAGACTGGAGATGGTACGAAGTGATGTACGGAGAACGCTATATGGGAACACCACAGAACAATCCTGAGGGATACGAGAAAATAAGCCTCATCAGCAGGGCGAAGAATCTCAAGGGAAAGCTCCAGATAATAACAGGCTATAACGACAATACCGTAGTGCCGCAGAACTGTCTTAGCTTTCTCAACGCATGTATTGAGGCTGGAACGCAACCCGACTTCTTCGTATATCCTGGCGAAGAGCACAATATGAGAGGGCATAAGAGTGTTCATCTGCATGAACGTATAACACAGTATTTTGAAGACTATCTAAAATAAACAAATGAAGATATATACCGACGAAGAGCTGGCTGCAATCCTTGACAAAAGGATATTCCACGAGATTGGCGACATTGCCGACGACATGAACCTTGAGTGTTATGTCGTAGGGGGATATGTGCGCGACCTCTTCCTGGAACGTCCGTCGAAGGATATCGACATTGTTGTCGTCGGTAGCGGCATAAGCATCGCTGAAGCACTAAAGAAAAAGTTAGGCAGGAAAGCCCACCTGGCGGTATTCCGCAACTTCGGTACGGCACAGGTGAACTTCAAAGGATATGAAGGTGCGGAAGAACGCGGCTACGAAATAGAATTTGTGGGGGCTCGCAAGGAAAGCTACAGCCACGATTCAAGGAAGCCTATCGTGGAAGACGGCACACTGGAGGACGACCAGAACCGACGCGACTTCACCATCAACGCTATGGCGATATGTCTTAACAAAGAACGTTTCGGAGAACTCATAGACCCCTTCGACGGACTCTACGACCTTGAAGACGGAATAATACGTACACCACTCGACCCCGACATCACCTTCTCTGACGACCCGCTGAGGATGCTGCGTTGCATACGTTTTGCTACACAGTTGAACTTCTTCATCGATGACGAAACATTTGAAGCCCTCCGTCGTAATGCCCACCGACTTGAGATAATAAGTGGTGAACGCATCAGCGACGAACTTAACAAGATAATGCTGTCACGCCATCCGAGTACGGGCTTCGACTATCTATACCGTTCAGGACTCTTAGACAAGATACTTCCAGAACTGGTGACTCTCGACAAAGTGGATGTGCGTAACGGAAGAGCCCACAAGAACAACTATCACCATACTATGGAGGTACTTGAAAATGTGGCAAAGACGTCAGACAACCTCTGGCTGCGCTGGGCAGCACTGCTCCACGACATCGGGAAACCTAAGTCTAAACGGTGGGACAACAGCGCCGGATGGACCTTTCATAACCATAACCACATAGGCTACAAGATGGTTCCAGAGATATTCCGACGACTGAAACAGCCTATGGATGCAAAGATGAAGTACGTTCAGAAACTTGTTGAACTGCACATGCGTCCAATAGCTATTGCCGACGAGGAGGTCACCGATAGCGCTGTACGACGACTACTCAACGATGCCGGAGACGACATTGACGACCTTATGACACTCTGCGAGGCAGACATAACATCAAAAAATCAGGTACGAAAGGCGAAATTCATTGAGAACTTTCACCTTGTGCGAGAGAAACTTGCCGACCTCAAGGTAAAAGACTACAAACGACTCCTACAGCCTGTTATCGACGGCAACGAGATAATGCAGATGTTCAACCTGAAACCATCGCGCGAAGTAGGCACACTGAAGCAAACACTTAAAGATGCTGTCCTTGACAACAAGGTGCCCAACGAACGCGAACCACTTATGGAACTGCTAATGAAAAAGGCAAAGGAGATGGGGCTGAACGTTAAATAATTCAAAGAAATAATACACATATAATATTTTTATAGTATCTTTGCAGGTCGAAAACTATTAGTCTTAAATAAGTTTTCATAGATAAGTATTGTGTAGAAATAATAAAAACAAAAGAAAAAAATACAATGAAGAAACTTAGTTTATTAGCGATTGCTGCTGCAGCGACAGTTCTCGTTTCATGCGGTAACAAAGGCGGTCGTCCTAACTTTGGCGACAATGAGTTCCCCGTTCAGGAAGTAACGACCGTCAGTGCAAGTATGCAGACTACCTACCCTGCTACCATCAAGGGTATTCACGACGTTGAGATTCGTCCGAAAGTCAGTGGTTTCCTTGTGCAGATTAACGTTCATGAGGGTCAGACGGTAAGTGCCGGTCAGACACTCTTCGTTATTGACAATGCCACTTATCAGGCAGCGGTTCGTCAGGCACGAGCTGCGGTGAACACAGCCACAGCGCAGTTGAACACAGCAAAACTGACATACGACAATGCACAGAAACTTTTTGCCAACAACGTAATAGGTTCTTATGAACTGGAGAGCTCAAGGAACGCCTACGTGAGTGCTCAGGCTCAGTTGGCTCAGGCAAAGGCTTCACTGGCATCAGCACAGGAAACACTCAGCTTCTGCTACATAAAGAGTCCTGCCAGCGGTGTTATTGGAAACATTCCTTTCAAGGTTGGTACACTGGTAAGCGCAAGCACACAGCAGGCACTAACCACTGTCTCTGACATCAGTAGCATGGAGGTTTATTTCTCAATGACAGAGAAAGACATCCTTTCTATGACAAAGACAAGCGGTAGCACACAGGAAGCTTTGAAGGAGTTCCCTGCAGTAAAGCTGCAGCTTGCTGACGGTACCATATACAACGAGGAGGGTCACATAGTCAAGATGAGCGGTGTCATCGACGCAGCAACAGGCTCTGTACAGCTCATTGCTAACTTCACCAACCCACAGCGTCTTCTCAAGAGCGGTGGTTCTGGTGCCATCATCATACCACGCAGCAATAAGTCAGCTATCGTCATTCCGCAAACTGTCGTTTCTGAGGTTCAGAACAAGAAGTTCGTTTACCTCCTCGGTAAGGACAACAAAGTAAAATCTTCCGAGATTACAGTAGAACCACAGACCGACGGCAACAACTACGTAGTTACCAGTGGTCTGAAGGTTGGTGACAAGTACGTTACTAACGGTATTACAAAACTTAACGACGGTATGGAGATTGTTCCTATTACCCCGAAACGTTACCAGGAAAAGATTGACGAGCAGGCAAAGGCAATGACTGCCGGCGACATCGTTAAAGCGATAAAGAAATAAAATAGTAAATTGTCAAATAGAAAACAAGTATGACTTTTACAACATTTATAAAGCGACCAGTACTCTCGACGGTGATTTCTGTCTTCATCGTCTTGCTGGGATTTATTGGTCTGGCGTCACTGCCTATTGAGCAGTACCCGGACATCGCGCCTCCTACTGTTGCTATCTGGACCAGCTACCCGGGTGCTGACGCAGAGACCGTTAAGAACTCTGTCATCACACCGCTTGAGGAGTCTATCAACGGTGTGGAGGGTATGGACTACATATCATCAACAGCATCTACCGGTTCTGCACAAATCAACGTGCTCTTCCGCCAAGGTATGAATGCCGACATGTGTGCCGTCAACGTACAGAACCGTGTCAGTCAGGCGGCAGCACTCCTCCCTGCGGAGGTAAACCAGATTGGTGTCACCGTGACGAAGCGTCAGACCTCACAGGTCATCATGTTCACCCTTACTTCCGACGGACGCTACGATGACGAGTTCCTTACGAACTACAACAACATCAACATCATACCTGCCATAAAACGTATTCAGGGTGTGGGTGACGTTATGTCACCAGGTCTTAAGACCTACTCTATGCGTATATGGCTATACCCTGATGTAATGAAACAGCACAACCTTATGCCGTCAGACATCACGGGTGTGCTTGCAGAACAGAACATCGAGGCAGCACCAGGTACCTTCGGTGAACTCTCTAACGTAGCCTACGAATACGCTATGCGTTACACAGGACGTCTGAAGAATGCCGAGCAGTTTGGCAATATCATCATTAAGAGCGATGCTAATGGCAACACTCTTAAACTGAAAGATGTAGCACGAATAGAACTTGGTGGTCAGCAGTACTCCGTATCTATGAAGAACAACAACCTGCCTTCTGTGCTGGGTATGGTTCAACAGATTGCGGGTTCTAACGCTAACGATATAGCCAAGAACGTGAAGAAAGAGTTGGAAGAGCAGGCTAAGCTGTTCCCTCCAGGAATGAAGTATAAGATAAACTACGACGTTACCGAGTTCCTTTATGCGTCAATTGAGGAGGTTGTCTTCACCCTCGTTATGACACTTATTCTCGTGTTCCTCGTGGTGTACTTCTTCCTACAGGACTTCCGCTCTACCATCATCCCTCTTATTGCCGTTCCTGTATCACTCATAGGTACGTTCTTCTTCCTTGAGGTATTCGGATTCTCTATTAACCTCCTTGTATTGTCCGCCCTCCTTCTGGCTATTGCTATTGTGGTGGACGATGCCATCGTGGTTGTCGAGGCTGTCCACGCAAAACTCGACCAGGGTTACAAGTCGCCGCTGACAGCAAGTATAGATGCTATGAACGAAATCTCCGGAGCTATCATCTCCATCACTCTCGTTATGGCATCAGTGTTTATCCCCGTTTCGTTCATGGGTGGCACCAGCGGTACTTTCTATCGCGAGTTCGGTGTTACTATGGCTATCAGTATCTTTATCTCTGCGCTTAATGCGTTGACACTGTCGCCAGCCCTCTGTGCTATCTTCCTGAAGCCCCACGATGCTGAAGGCAAAGAACACAAAATGTCGCGCATAGACCGTTTCCACGCATCGTTCAATACTGCCTACGAATCTGTCCTCGGCAAGTACAAGAACATCATGCAGAAACTCGTCCACAAGCCTGTTACCATTATTATTTCCGTTGTCATCGGCATCGTTGTACTTGCATTAACTATGTCAACGACAAAGACTGGTCTTGTGCCCGACGAAGATACTGGTACAATATTCTGTACCGTTTCTATGCCTCCTGCAACCTCTGTGGAGCGTACGAAGAAAGTCATCAGCGAGGTTGACTCTATCCTTGCTGCCGACCCAGCCATTCAGAACCGTGAGCAGATTCAGGGTTACAACTTCATAGCGGGTTCAGGTTCCGACCAGGCAACCTTCATCATAAAGTTGAAGCCATTTGCAGAGCGTCAGAAGGGATTCTTCTGGAAGCTCAGCGGACTGTGGGAAGGCGACGGCATCTACCGTTTCTTCCTCAATCCCTATGATGCCAGCGGTGTCTTGGCACAGATATATCTCAAGACCGCCCACATCAAGGATGCACAGATTCTTGCCTTCGGACCTCCAATGATTCCTGGTTTCTCCGCCAATAGTGGTGTCTCTGTAGTTATGCAGGACCGTACCGGTGGTGACCTCACTAAGTTCTATGGTATAGTAAAAGACTATCTGGCAGAGTTGAACAAGCGTCCTGAGATTCAGATGGCTATGACCTCATATAACCCTAACTACCCACAGTACATGATTAATGTTGACGTGGCTAAGTGTAAGCAGGCAGGCATCTCTCCTGCTACCGTACTCTCCACACTGCAAGGATACTATGGTGGTCTTTATGCTTCAAACTTCAACGCCTATGGTAAGCTCTATCGTGTAATGGTACAGGGTTCTCCCGAGACACGTATGACACCAGAGTCTCTCAATAACATATATGTACGCACGAAGGACGATATGGCTCCAGTCAAAGAGTTCTGTAACCTCACACGCGTCTATGGTCCTTCCAATATTAACCGTTTCAACCTCTTCACGAGTATCAACGTAACGGCTACTGTTGCCGACGGTTATTCTACTGGTGAGGCTATCAAGGCAGTACAGGAAACAGCAGCAACAATGTTGCCACAGGGTTACACCTACGAATACTCAGGACTGACACGTTCCGAGGCTGCGTCGAGCAACTCCACAGCGCTTATCTTCCTGCTCTGCTTCGTGTTCATATACCTCATCCTGTCAGCACAGTATGAGTCGTACATATTGCCGTTGTCTGTAGTGCTCTCAGTACCTTTCGGACTGGCAGGAGCCTTCCTGTTCACACAGCTCTTCGGACACTCCAACGACATCTACATGCAGATATCACTCATCATGCTTATCGGTCTGTTGGCAAAGAATGCCATCCTTATTGTTCAGTTTGCACTTGAACGTCGTCAGATGGGTATGGCTATCTCGTGGTCTGCCGTTCTTGGTGCCGGAGCCCGTCTGCGTCCTATCCTTATGACCTCTCTGGCGATGGTCATCGGTCTGCTGCCTATGATGTTTGCCTCTGGTGTAGGAAAGAATGGTAACCAGACGCTGGGTGCTGCCGCCGTAGGAGGTATGTTTATAGGTACACTGCTACAGCTCTTTGTAGTACCTGTGTTATTTGTAATCTTCCAGTCACTGCAGGAGAAGATACGCCCGCTGAAGTTCGACGACGATCGCGCTAATGTTGATTCCGAACTGACGCAGTACACTCGTCCGTTGAACATTAAAAACAAAGACTACGTAAAATGAAGAAACTAATGACAATAGCCATAGCTGCCCTGCTTATGAGCAGCTGTGGCATATACAACAAATATCACCGTCCTGAAGTAGAATCGGAAGGACTGATACGCGATATCATATCGCCTACCGACACACTGGTGTCAAACGACACAACAAGTTTCGGCAACCTACCCTGGCGAGAGGTGTTTACAGACCCGCAGCTGCAGTCGCTCATAGAAAAAGGTCTCAACGACAACGTTGACCTGCTCAACGCCGCCCTTAACGTAAAGATTGTCGAGGCACAGCTGAAGGCGGCACGTCTGGTGTTCCTGCCACAGCTGACATTCAGTCCCTCGGGATCGGTGACTTCCTGGAATCATAATAAGGCGACACAGACTTACTCGTTGCCTATCAATGCTTCGTGGAACATTGACCTCTTTGGAAACTTTCTCAACCAGAAGCGCTCGGTACAGATGGCACTGCTCGCCACAAAGGATTACCAAGTTGTGGTGCAGACAAACATCATCTGCAACATCGCCAACATGTACTACACTCTTCTGATGCTCGACCGTCAGCTCGAAATTCTCGACGACATGATAGTACTCACGAAGAGCACATGGGACCTTATGAA